>Ga0315291_10000568_pt1 | contig 49054 bp, 33 predicted proteins | sample YL17G12_20_MG_FD_203070 | JGI IMG/M metagenome (GOLD analysis project Ga0315291, IMG submission 203070) | Sediment microbial communities from Yellowstone Lake, YNP, Wyoming, USA - YL17G12_20 | ecosystem: Environmental > Aquatic > Freshwater > Lake > Sediment | place: USA: Wyoming | collected...
TTTCAAAATAGGCTTGGGACCCAAAAAGCTCGGCTTTGGCTACATAGAAGAAGATTTTTAAGGATGAAAAAATCTTCTTGCTTTTTTCTAAGAATATCTGGGTTTTTTCATGGTCAAAAGCTTTCAGCCTTCCCGCCTCTAAAAGAGTTTTAGCCAGCTCATATTTAGCTCCAATCTCCTCTAAACAGTCTATCGATTTTGAGAAAAATTCTGAAGCTTTTTCCCTCTCATTTTTTTGGGAATAGATTTTTCCTAAAACCCGCCAGACCGCTCCCTGTTCTAATCTATGTTCTAAAGATGAGGAAATCTCCTCCCCCTTGTTCGCCGCAAAAAGTGCTTTTTCCCATTCATTCTTTTTGGTAAAAAGTTCGGCTAAAAGCCTCTGGGTCTGAGAGACTATATCCCCTTGGGGAGCGATCTTTTCACCGATCTTTAAGGCTTCATTCAAATGCCATTCGGCTTCTTTTAGATCTCCCAATTCTAAAAAGAGCTCCCCAAAATATTCATGGTAGATGGCTTTATCTCGGGCTGAATTGTGCTTCTCTATCAGAGGTAGAGCTTTCTGGTAATATTCTTTAGCCTGGTCGAAATCTCTCTGGAAGAATTTTATATAGCCTGAGGAGAGATAGCCGTGGGCTAAAAAGAGTTCTTCATTTTGTTCTTGGTGGAGCTTGATGCTGGATCGTATATTTTCTTCTGCTAAGTCAAACTCTCCAGAACGAATATAGACCCGGGCTAAGTTAGCTAAAAGCCCACCGATTTTTCGCTGTTCACCTAAGTTATGGCAGATTTTGATGCTCTCTTTAAGATAGGCAACCGCTTTGGAGAAATCAGATTTGATGAAGTAAATTTGAGCCAGCTTGTTATAGGCGGAGATGATCCCTTCAAAATCCTCAATTCTTCTATAGGTGGTAACTGCATCTCGGATCTCGGTTTCAGCTTCGGTGAGGTTTCCTAAGGAAAGATAGACATTCCCCAGGATATGCTGGACCTGAGCAATTTTTTTGTTCTCGGAAGTATTTTTGAAGACTTGGTAAGCTTTCTTCCCCTCAGATAAAGCCTCCTCATAGCTACCCAATCTATACAAAACCTCAGCCAGAAAATAGGATACAGTTCCACTCTCCACAGAGAAGGGATCGAATTTTTCTTGAAGTTTTAACTCCCGGATCTCTGCTAAGGCTTCCCTATATTCCCTCTTTCGAATTAGCTCTTCTATAACCCCAAGCTTGGACTTAAGCTTTGAGGTCTGGCTTTCCTCTTGGTATTTCATTCCTTCTTATTTTTTGTTCGTTTTCGAACTACTTAAAGCTGTTTTTAACCCTTCCCCACTATTTTTCCCTTTAGTTGCCGCAGCGGATGAACTTTTATCCATGGGGGTGATGATGATGATCTGAGGAGTAAAAGGAATACCTCCCACTATCAACATCCGATACACCACTCCTCCATTAGAAGGCGTGGGATTTTTCACATCATCCCAGGGATCTGCGCCCTTGGGGTTATCACCTCCGGGAAATACTGGAAGGGAAAGAAAAAGAATTAAAGTGGAGAGGGTTAAAAGGATAAGAAGTTTTTTGAGCATGACCCTCCTCCTCTAAAAAGGAGTTAATTTGTTTCGAACTTAAAACTTTTAAGACCAAGCCAATTCAAAAGGAAAAACAAAGCGCAAAGAAAAACCATTTTGGTCTATTTATAATATAAGCAAAAATTGCGACTTGTCAAGCACTTTTTGTTATTCTTTTGTCTTTCAATAGATTATACGCCTACTTATTCTTTAAATTTGGCAAAAATTTTAATATTTTGGTTCGATTCCGAAAGGAGTTAATTAGCGACAGTTCCAGCCATAATTGGTGCAAGAAAAGTTAATTACCGGGCTGGGCCCACCCTTCAGAAGATAATTGGAGAGATATATGACGTCACCTAAGTTTATATTGCAGTTTCCCTGAGTATCCCCTTTCCAGATAGGATTGGGTATGATTGCATTTGGATTGTTAAGCACATAGTTAGCCAGATTAATCACATCCGCCAGATCAATATCGTGATCATTATCCGTGTCACCGGATTTATCATTGAAATGCACATGACAGACCCAACCTTCTCTGGTAACTGAATCTGCGCGAGGGGACCCTGGTTGAGTTATATCCCTATAAACAGAAACCGCGGATACTTTGATCTTATAGTTTCCACTGGGAACCGTGACTGAGTAATTGTCTTTTCCATCCCACCAATGAAGTGTTGAGCCGGAGTAATACAAAACACCAGGGATGACAGTTTTAACTAATCCACCGGCCTGATTGTAGACCTTCATATATATTCCAGCCGGATCGACCAAAACATAAGCAACATAATGGGACCAATGATTATTATCGGAATAGACCTGGAAGTCAACAATATCGGTCGCTATAGTGAAATATTGACCTCCACTTTCCTCTCCATAATATTCAACTACTGAAACATTTCCACATCCTAAATACCCGCCGGTATTGCTGATGCTAATTGGATTTAAAAATTGATTTATTCCGGTCCCTTCACTTCCAAAAGTAGCTAACGGCTCAAGATCGTAAGTCAATTTGAAGAATCTACCATTTTCTATATCTACTACCCAAACCTGACCAAAATTATCTACATCTAAATCCGCTATTCGAGATCCAGCAGGGGCGTCCCAGGTACCCTCCCAATAGATGTTTTCTCCTACGGGCCCCTCTTTAATCAGCCAGACTACTCGGTTATTGCCAGTGTCTCCAACATAAATAGAAGTGGTATTTGCGTATTTATCATAAGGCGGTTGAAGTTTATCGCTTCGACCACAGGCTATTGCCTGGGGATTATTGAACTGTCCCACTCCGGAACCATATTCTCCATAGGTTTTCATTAGTTGTCCATCGTAAGTAAATCTTTTGATCTGGCAGTTTCCATTTAAAACCCAGAGATAGTCGTTATCAACTGGCCAGAAATCATATCCATTGTTTATATCCAGGTCTTTTGGGTAATCCAGCCCATTCCCGGTTATAGCTCCATCATTAATTATGGTATAATTTCCCTTATAATCGCATCTGAGTTTGACAATCCGATTGTTTTCCGTATCAACCACAAAAATGTAGTAATAGCAGTATGGGTCGCACCCATACTCATCTCCTGGTAGTTCCACGTCGACTCTTCGAGGGAAGTTAAATTTACCTGGGCTAGCACCATAAGACCCGTAAGCTCTTATCCAGTCAGACAGGCATTCGGAGTAAAGCATCCGGTGCCAGCTATGGTCTATGGAGAAACTCATTCCGCTATATAGAACATAACTTGGGCTCATAGCATAGGCTTGAACCTCCGAATAAGGATAGTAGTAAAGGTCTTTGCCCCATAAGCTATTAGCTACCGATTTGGTTAGTTTCCAGACCAAGGGATTTTTGAAAACAGGTCTACGGATCAATGCTGAGTCGCTCTGGGACTGAGAAAAACCTGAAATAGTATGAACTAAAACTAATAAAAGAATTAAAAGAATTATTTTCTTTAACATTTTAATCCCTCCCTTATGCTCAATTATCTATTTTTGTTTCTTTCGTCTCAGGGACCTGAATTTCTCCGATTTTTTCTAAGAATTCCAATAGATTATTGACTTCAGTTAATACCCAGACCTTTTCCATTTTTTTAAATACCATTCTTTCAGAAATTCTTCTTCCTACAATTTGAGATGTATCTTTTTTATCCGGTTTCGCCGCCCAGAGATAGAGATTGCAATTCACGATGCAGTTGTCTCCGGAAATGTTTAAATGAATATCTGAGATATCAAAATCCCAGAAATTTTTTAATATTGAATTTGGCGGCTTTTGCTGGTAAAATATTCTTTTATTAGAAGTAGAAAAAAGATTTTCTAAGGAGCTTTTTAATTCATCTTTGTTCAGAAGTCGCTCTTTGACTTTAACACTCTCCTGTGCCACCTCCAAAATCTTATAAGCTTTTTGTTGCTGAATCCCTTTGCGAATATGGTCTATAGCTAATTCGATTTTATCTTTGTCGGAGAGTTGGATGAATGATTGCGAAAAGATTTGCCGACCCTGAATCAAAAGAAATATTATTGTTAAGAGAACACTGATACTGAATATCTTTTTTTTCATATAGTTCATCTCCTTGTAAGAAAACTTATTTAAAATCTTCTTCTTTTAAGATTTTTAACTGTTTTTCAGCCCCTTTGGAGATGTCGGTGTTAGGAAACCTTTTCATCAGACTATTTAAGGAATCAATACAACCAGCCTTATCTTTTTCCCTTTTGAATATGTCAGTGATTGCGTTAATCACTCTTGGTGCCTCTCGGGAATTTGGGTACTCTTGAATCAATTTATAAAAGTCCTCTAAAGTACTGGCTGTCCTTAACAAGGAAAAAGGCGCATATCTGCTGTTAGGGTATTTTTGATAAATCTCCCTCATCTTGTTAGTTGACTTATCCCATTTTCTCTCAATTAATAAATCATAAGATTCCTTTAAAAGAGTCATCGCCCTTAACTCATCTCCCTTGGGTTCCAAAACCTCAAACTCATAACTGGCTGATCTAATGCCATTACTTAACTGGAAATAAATAGTATATTTTTCAGGGGGCAAATACCAATACACACGATATTTATCTTCCGGCAGTCCATACCAAAAAAGGAGATTGGTCTCATCTTCCCAAGTTTCCCCGGGTTTTATCGTCCCAGGGGAACCCGAAGTGGAAACGTTGGAAGGATATTCTTTATTTTTAGAATCTTTTATTCTGAAGTCTTCCACAGCTGTGAAATAGAGCCACCCTTTCTCTTTACCGACATTGGTTACTGTGATTTTTACCCAGATCGGTTCTCTGAGCAAATACTCACTTTTATAAAGGATGAGTTGGACTTCTAGCTCGGTAGCAGGGTTACCCAAATCTTTCCCCCTCTGTCCTCTGGCTATAGCGATAAAGGTATACAGACAGACACAAAGCAAAGTCAAGAATAATAAAAAACTTAAAAATTTTTTACCAAACATTTCTTTCTCCTTTTTCACCAAATCACATTTTTTACAGTGTTTACGCATTTATCACAAAAATGAGGATTAAGCTCAAACCAACGCTTTATCCCAGGTGGGTCGTTATTTGGATCGTCATCATTGTTACCCGAATATGCAATATCTTGATTCATAGCACAAAAGGGACTATTATGATTTTGAGGTTGAGCATTTTGACCACTCGCATGAGTTAACCCGCCTCGCTGGTGTCCTAATTCATGGATTGTGGTCAAATATAAAACATTCATTTTATCATAATCATTAAGATAAAAATCACGAATGTCCTTGACGAAAATGAAGGTCCAACCATAAGGCCCTTGGGTTGATATACCAGTTGTTATCTTCGGTTGTCCTTGGTTTTCTTTCAACCCCTGGACAGCCAAAAGATGCATATTATACCCTGAAGTTCCACTCCAGTGTCTAAGATGATAGGCCCCTAAAGAATCTATACTGATATAGCTTGGGGTCATATCTTGTTCATCATTCAAAATATCCGTATCTGTATCTGCTATATTGAACGCTCTGGATAGCCTTTCAAACGTAACAGTGCCCAAGTCCCAGCGATATTGGTAATCGTATTCCATGTGCATCGTTTTGTTGAAAGAGGTTTTTTTGGTCACTGTTATGTCATAATCTCTGGCAGATGTGACGCCTAAGGTTTCACTCCCCACATACTTAAGCCAGCCCCTAGCCTGATACTCACCACTTTCAATATTTCCCCCAAATTCTAAAGTATAGAGAGTATCCTTATTTAAAGGTAAATCCATATCATTGCTCTCCCAAATCTTCTTATCAGATTGACGCAACTCAAACCCTATCTTCAGATATCCAGTAGTGAAGCTTGAATCATCGGGACGGAGATTAACCAAAAATCGACTCTGGTTGTTGCAATCGTAGGTAGAAGGTGGATTATACATATAAAGTTTTAATCTTTCATCTGTCGGGGTTTGTGGTTGGGGTTCTTGTTTGCAATTATCCCCTACTAACAACGCGAGCAACAATAAAAATAAACTCAATTGCCACCATCTAACTTTTCTCATCTTCCCTCCTTATTTAAAACGAAAACGATTGCTGAATATGAGTATATTTCTCTCTTGTTAGAACTATAAAAGATTTCGAAAAATTTAAACCAGCCATAAAAGCATCCGCAGATCAAATATAACCCTTTTTTTTACGATTTGTCAAGGGAAATTTTTGAGATTTTTGGTTTTTTTAAAGTTTCAATAAGGTACTATACTTACCACCAGGACCAGAATTCAACTCTTAGATAGCGGACGATCCTGCGGGTCAAAAGATTAAAAAGGCTTCTTTTGCCACAATAGATTTTGGCGTGGCCGGTCATACCGGACTTTAAAAGATTTTTTTGGTTGTCGATTTTGCTTTCCACCAAAAATATTTTCTTATTCCCCATATCTTGAGACTGATGAGGAATCTGGGTGACTGAACCGAAGAAGGATTCAAAGGGAAAGCTTCTGACTTTTGCTTTCACTTTTAATCCCGGTTTAACTACATCCATATCTTTCTCTGAGACTTCGATTAAAATCCTCACGCTATCGAGATTTTCTATCTCTAAAAATATAGGGTCTCGTCTTAAGGTGGTGACTACTCCGGAGATGGGGGTTTTGATGAATGAGGCAGAAAGCTGATTTTCAAAATTCTCTTTATTCGCTTCTAATCTTTTTACCTCTGCTTCAGCCATCATGATCTCTTCTGGTTTGGTCCCATCTTTTAAAATTTTTAAATTATTCTGGGCAATGTCTTTTTCTTTAGCTAAGACCGAACCTTCAGTCTCGATTCTTTCCAATTCCTGATTGCTTAAAAGATTTTGTTGGTTCAATTTTTTCGCCCTTTCCAGCTCATTTTCTTTAGCCTGGAATTTGGCTTGAGCTTGAGTTAGCTTATCCTGGGCGTTCTGTAGTTCTTCGGGACGGGGGGAATTCTTAAGAAGGTCTAAATAGGCTTTAGCCTTTTGAAGATTAGCCTCGACCCCTTTCAGTTCAGCGGTATATTGAGCCGAATAAAAAGTTGCCACCGTGTCCCCTTTGGTCACCTTATCCCCTTCTCTAACTTTGGTCTTCAGATGCACCTGAGCGTAATAACTGGTGACTATCTTTAAGAAATTACTCTCCCTTTTTTGTTGGCTTCCCCCGATTAAAAGATTTTCCTGAATATATCCATCCAGACGGGTGACCAAGTTGTAGTATTCCAGCTCTTTTATTTCGCATTCGGCGGAGATGCGAAGTTCGAGTTTAAAAAGAAAGAGAAATAAAATTATGGCTAAAAGGATTATTCCGTATCTTAAAAGCTTTTTAGGTTTCATAAAACTCTCTTTTTTTAAAATTAAAAAGTTGGCTGTTCCTGCCAGAAAGACCTGCACAGGATTTTTAAAGATAAAATAAAGGATCAATAAAAACAACAAAAATCCAAAGCCGGAAAGCTGGGAAACTAAAAACTTTTCGACTTTTAAAAAGATAAAACCTAAAAGGAGAACCGAATAAATAACCGAGAAAATCCCATAAAGGTAATAGGTTTTCTTCTGCCTTGAGGTTAATTCGATTGGAGGCACATCCAATTTGAGGATCTTTTTTTTGAATGCGCAATTCAAGTAGCCAAAGGCTTTTTTCCTTAAATTGGGGATCTCCAAAAGGTCAGACAAAAGATAATAGCCATCCAGTTTTATCAGGGGATTGAAGTTGAAAAGAATCAAAATGCCCGAAGCTACGGTCATAACTAAAAGGAAACTGTTCAGCTCGGTATCTAAAGAGGTTATCCTCCACAAAAGAGTGGTAAAAGCCCACAGGACTATGTGTATATAGATTCCGCCAAAGGAGACCAAAAGCTTTTTTCTCTTCTCCTTAAACATCCAGGCATCGGAGACATTGGTGAAAAAAGCTGGCTGAAAATAGATTAACAGAAAACCCATCTCTTTCACCTCTCCACCAAAATACTTACAGGTCAAAGCATGGCCCAGCTCGTGGACAAAGACCATTATGAACACTGCCGCCCAGAACTTTAAGATAGTGGCAGGATGATATAATCTTTTCAGGCTATATCCTAAATCGTCCCAGTTGGAGTTGGTGATGATTATAGCAAATATTATTAATAGTAGCGAGAGGATGAAAAACTCTTTGGTAAAAAAGAATTTTACCCTTTTTAAAAGTTTATCTAAGAATTTATCCGGGTCGAAAGCTTTGACTTTTATGAAGAGGATCTTTTTGAGGATATTCTTTTCTTTTTCAACTCTATATTTTAACCGGGATAGTTCCCTTAAGGATGGTTCTCCTTCCAAAAAACCAAATTTTTCAATCTGGGAGAGGAATCGATCTAAAATCTCTGAGGTTAAAATTATGTTGAATTGTTCTTTTAATGTTCTTGTGATCTCTTCTGGCGAGGTTTTACCGTTCAATCTCTGGAGGATAAGATATTCCGGCTGGCTTATGCGGAAAAATCTTTTGGTGATCGGATCTTTGATGACATAATAAGTCTTTTCCTCAAAAATTTCTGAGGTAATAATCAAACCTTTTCTGAGTTTAGGATATTCTTCTGCCATTTTCAATGAAGAGAGCTAAATTTTATATAATTTATCAAAATGGGAGCAGATAAGTCAAGGAGAAATTGAAGTTTGAAAGGAGAGATGGCCTAACTATATCAAGGCTAAAGCCTTGAGTTACTGTATCGGATAGTGCCCCAGTTCCGCCAGCGGAGGACTTGCTGGGGCATAAGAGACTTGAAGGCATAAATGGAGTATAAACCTTTAGGTTTATCTTTATTGATTTCCTTAATCTTCAAGTTCTAAAAGGTAAAGCTTCTGCCAAAGGCAGATCCTTCGCCTCTGGCGGGGGAAAAGCTTTACACTCCAGAGACCTCAAATTAAATTCTTGACATTTATTAAGGGGGGACCGTCCAACCTGCTGATTTTTTTACTATTACGCAGAAAGACAAAAACTTAGGGGAAATTCACACAACCCATTATAACCCATAAAAACCCAAGAAAACATAACTCAATTTGAGACAAAATTGAAACAGTTTTCTGCGACCCGTTCTGCTTGATCCGAACACGGGCTTGCTTTCTGAATAAAGGATTTCTTGGCAAAAAGACACATATTTGAATTTTGCGGAAAGCATTAGTTGAGTGGTGCTTTGTGCACGCACACAGGGTCAGAAAATTTTAAGGTTGGCTGGGTGGTCTTGAAGGCAGGATGGCTTATTTGGAAGATCTTTCCTTGGCATATTTGAGAGCGGCAAGATATCACATTTTGGACCACTGGTCTGTTCAAAAAGATTTGAAGCCTGCTTTTGTCATCTAAGTCTTAGAAAGTGTATTTCTTTTAGACCAACTATCCGCTTTCGTCTGTAAATTTCCATTGACAAAAAGGAATCTTTACTTTAATTAAATACAAAAGGACATTCTTTTATCCAAAAGGCAAAATGATCGGCAAAACCATTTCTCACTATAAAGTCTTGGAGAAGTTGGGTGAAGGGGGAATGGGTGTAGTCTACAAAGCCCAGGACACCAAGCTGGATCGTCTTGTGGCTTTGAAGTTTCTGCCAAAGCATCTTCTGTGTGACCAGGAAGCCAAGACCAGATTTGTGCATGAAGCCAAAGCGGCATCTGCATTAAATCACAACAACATCACCACGATTCACGAGATAGACGAGGTAGAAGGTGAATGTTTCCTCTCTATGGAATATATCGAGGGCAAATCCATAAAGGAGTTGGTCACGCAAAAGAAGTTTTCCATCGAAGAAATTATAAGGGTTGCTATTCAGATCGGTGAGGGATTGTATGCTGCTCACAAGAAGGAAATTGTTCACCGAGACATTAAGTCAGATAATATTATGCTGACCGATGAAGGAGTGGTTAAGATAATGGATTTTGGTCTGGCAAAACTAAAAGGTGCAACCAAGCTGACCACGACTGGCTCAACCCTGGGGACTTTAGCTTATATGTCACCGGAACAAGCTCAAGGGATAGAAGTGGACCAGCGTTCAGATATTTTTTCCTTTGGAGTGGTTTTATATGAGATGATAGCCGGACAACTGCCTTTCAGAGGAGAGCATGAAGCTGCCATAATCTATTCTATCATAAATGAGACCCCAGAGCCTTTAGCAAGATATAAAGCCAATGTTCCGGAACGACTGCAAAGAATAATTGACAAAACATTAGAAAAAGACCGCAATATCAGGTATCAGAGTGCGGCTGAGATAATGGCGGATTTGAAGGGATTGCAGAAGGAGACGGCGGTTAATAGTGTGGGCAAACCTAAAAAGAAACTGCTTCCATTTATAATTCCTGCCTCAATTGTTACTGCAATTGTCTTACTTTTCTTAATTCTTAAACCTTTTAAATTTGAGATAGTTCCCGAAAAGGGGGCAATAGCTAAAGAGAACTCTTTAGCTATTATGTATTTCGACAATTTAGTTGACCCAGCAGATTCTGCTAAATTAGGTGAGATTATCACCAATCTATTAATTACTGACCTGACCGAGTCACAGTATCTCAGGGTAGTATCCAGCCAGCGGTTATATGATATTCTCAAGTTATTGGGTAAGGAAGGGATAAAAAGGGTTGACAGGGCAATAGCCACTCGGGTAGCAGAGAAAGCCAATGCTAAATGGATGCTTTTGGGTAGTGTTTTACAGATTAAGCCGGAGATAATACTGACAGCTCAATTAGTAGAAGTTAAAACTGGCAATGCCATCGCTTCCCAGAGAATCACCGGACAGGCGGGGGAGAATATTTTCCCATTAGTTGATAAGCTTACAGTAGAAATCAAAAAAGACCTGTCTCTACCTGCAATGGCGCAGAAAGAACCAGACCCTTCCGTTGCCGATGTTACCACCCATTCACCGGAAGCATATCGTTACTATCTGGAGGGAATTGATTACAGTAATAAGTATTATTCCAAAGAAGCTAAGGAAAGTTTCAAGAAAGCTTTGGAGTTTGATTCTACTTTTGCAATGGCATACTTCAGGTTGAGCCATTATACTTACGGCTCGGAGCATAAAAAACTAATAGCGAAAGCGGTGGAATACTCGGATAGAGTCAGCCAGAAGGAAAAACATTACATAAAAGCCATGGAGGCATTCGCTTCAGGGGGTTGGGGTAAGTACATTAAAGAGCTACAGAAGATAGTAGAACGCTATCCCGAAGAGAAAGAGGCGTTTTATGAATTAGGGAACTATTATTCTGATTCGCAACTGTTTGAGCGCGCGGTCCACTATTTGAACAAAGCCATTGATATAGACCCTCTTTATAAAAGAGCATATAATTCGCTTGCTTATACCTACACTGACATGGAAGATTTTGAGAAGTCTATCTGGGCTATTAATAAATATATATCCTTAGCACCAGATGAAGCCAATCCCTATGATACAAGAGGAGATATATATGCTTGGTTTGGCAAAATAGACCAGGCGATTGAGTCCTACAAGAAAGCTGAGGAAATAAAACGTAATTTCTCAATTAGCCATTTGGGACATATGTACCTCTTCAAAAGAGAGTATGCTAAAGCTGAGAGTTGTTATAAGGAACTTGCAAGCAGCAGTGAGAAAAGTAAACGGACGACTGGTAGGACCTATCTGGCCTTAATCTCTCTCTATCAAGGAAAGTTTGAAGAAGCGTTAACGATTTTGGATAACGGTATTGCTGCAGATAAAATGGAGCAAGTAGAAGGAGGATTGATTTCAGCTAAAAACCACCTAAAGAGGGATATTTATAAGCAGAAGCAAGATTTGAACAGAGCTTTAAAGGAATCTGAAACGATTATAGAAATCTATCGTAAAGATTACCCTAATCTTGTTATCTATGAACGAGGCAACTACGCGGAGCTTTTAGCAGAGAATAATGATTTTGAAAAAGCTGAAGAGATAGCTGAGGTTTTAAAGAAAGATATTGAAGAGAAGGATCAAACTGAGATGGATAATTACTGGTGGACTGTTGGATATATTGAGTTGGCAAGAGGCAAATTCGAAGCCTCGATAACTAACTTTGAAAAAGCAGCCCAAGCAAACCAAGGTTTTTGGGTGCGCTATCCGCTTGCCAGAGCTTATCTGGAAACAGGTAGGCTGGGAGAGGCGGTAGCTGAGTTTGAGAAAGCACTTTCAAGGTATGATGAGAGCAGGGCTTGGAATACAATTTCGGCAGTGAAAGCTTACTACCTTCTGGGCTTGGCTTATGAGAAATCAGGCTGGAATAACAAGGCGATTGAGAAATATGAGGAGTTTTTAGACATCTGGAAAAATGCTGATCCGGGGATACCGGAGGTGGAGGATGCGAAGGAGAGGGTGAGGAAGTTAAGAGTAGCGAGTAGGGAGTAAAGAGGAAAAAGTAGGCAGATATGATAGGCAAGACCATTTCACATTACAAGATTTTAGAAAAGCTTGGTGAAGGGGGAATGGGTGTAGTCTACAAAGCCCAGGACACCAAGCTGGATCGGATTGTGGCTTTGAAGTTCTTACCAGATCATCTTCTGTGTGATGAGGAAGCCAAGAAAAGATTTGTGCATGAAGCCAAAGCTGCATCTGCCTTAAATCATCCCAATATTACCACAATTCATGAAATAGATGAAGTTGAGAGGGAATGCTTCATCTGCATGGAATATGTCGAAGGCAAGTCAATAAAAGAACTAATCAAAGACAAGGCTCTTTCCATAAAAGAGATTTTGAAGATTGCCATTCAGGTTAGTGAGGGTCTGACCACAGCTCATGAGAAAGGAATCGTGCACCGGGATATAAAATCTGACAATATAATGCTTACTCCTCGAGGGCAGGTTAAGATAATGGACTTTGGTTTGGCAAAGCTGAAAGGAGCCACCAAGATAACCAGTACTGGCTCGACCTTAGGCACCCTTGCCTATATGTCCCCGGAGCAAGCTCAGGGGATTGAAGCTGACCAGCGTTCTGATATTTTCTCTTTTGGTGTGGTTTTATTTGAGATCATCACTGGGCAACTTCCGTTTAAGGGAGAGCATGAAGCCGCCATAATCTATTCTATTATAAATGAGACTCCCGAACCATTGGCAAGATATAAAGCCAATATTCCGGAAGGACTGCAGAGGATAGTTGACAAGGCACTGGCAAAAGACAGAGAAGAAAGGTATCAACATACAGATGATCTTTTAGCAGATTTGAGAAGAGAGAGAAAGAGTCTGGAGTATGTGAAGACCGCCCAGATTCCTCCAGAGGTTTTGGCACCCAAGCCTAAAAGGAAACTTCTTCCATTGATAATCCCAGCCTCAATCATTTTTGTCTTGGTTCTACTTTTTTTAATCCTCAAACCTTTCAAATTTGAGATAGTTCCCGAAAAGGGGGCAATAGCTAAAGAGAACTCTTTAGCCATTATGTATTTTGAGAATGTGGCTGATCCTGAGGATAAAGAAAGAATTGCCCAGATGATTACCGCTTTGTTGATTACTGACCTCTCTGAATCGCAATATATGCAGGTGGTAAGTCGGCAAAGACTATATGATATATTGAAGCTTTTAGGCAAAGAAGACTTGAAGGTGATAGATAAGACTGTTGCTTCAGAGGTTGCCAAAAAAGCGGGAGTGAAATGGATTTTAACCGGGAATATTCTCCAGACTAAACCGAATATAGTCTTGATCTCGGATATATCTGAAGCCACAACCGGTAAAATCTTAGCTACCCAACGTGTCAGCGGAGGAACAGGTGAGGATATTTTCGCGGTGGTTGACAAGTTGAGTCCGCAGATAAAAAATGACTTATCTCTGCCGGAGAGGGCGAAAAAGGAGCAGGATAGACCGGTGACGGATGTAACCACTCATTCACCGGAGGCTTATCGTTACTATCTGGAGGGACTGGATTACATAGGAAAGTTTTATTGGACAGAGGCTGAGAAAAGCTTTAGGAAAGCTCTGGAAATTGATTCCACCTTTGCCATGGCATACTTACAACTGATTGAGGTGGGATCAGAAGATTGGGAAGAAATGTTAGCTAAAGCTGTAAAATATTCAGATAAAGTCAGTCACAAGGAAAAATGTTATATAAGGGTTCTGAAGGCAGATTACACAGGGACTGAGACTGAGTATGTCAAAGAGCTGAAGAAGTTGGTGGAGCGCTATCCCGAGGAAAAAGAGGCCTTTCAAAAGTTAGGGGCGTATTATAAAAATGTGCGACAGTTTGAGCAAGCTGCTCAACACTTGACCACAGCCATTAAGATAGACCCTCTATATAAGTTGGCATATAACGAGCTTGCCTATGTCTACAATGAAATGGGAGATTTTGAGAAATCTATTTGGGCAATAAACAAATATATATCCTTAGCACCGAATGAGCCTAATCCCTATGACACTCGCGGGGATCTTTATGCTTACAACGGCAAGATAGATCAGGCGATTGAATCTTACAAGAAAGCTCTGGAGATAAAACCGGATTTCATTAGGTCGTTGGAGAAACTGGGGCATATGTATCTTTTTAAAAAGGAGTACGCCAAAGCTGAAAGCTGTTATTATCGAGAACTTGAGTTTGCCCCCCAAAGTGACAGAACTTGGCCATCGTGGGTAAGAGAGTTGGTGGCTCGCATCCCTGTTTATCAGGGGAAGTTCGAAAGTGCTCTTCAGTTTTTGGACGATGGCATTGCCGCAGACAGAGCGGACAAGGTAGATAGCTCGCAGATTGCACGTAAACATGCCCTAAAAGCGGGTATCTACAAGCAGAAAAAAAACCTGGACTTGGCATTAGAGGAAATCGAAAAGTGCATAGAGATTAATCGACGGGTTTACCCGGATGACAAAATTTCTTATTGGCCTACTTATGCTCGATTGTTGGCAGATAATAAAGAGTTCGCTAAGGCTGAAGAAGTAGCAGAAACTTTGAAGAAGAATATAGGAAGGGATCAAACACTAATGTATAATTACTGGTCGGTGATTGGAAGCATAGATCTGGCAAAGGGGAATGTAGAAGCGTCAATAATCAATCTTAGAAAGGCTGCCGAATCTGGTGCAAGTCGTATTTATCGTCATTTACTTGCCCAAGCTTATCTGCAAGCAGGCAGACTGGATGAAGCAGTAGCTGAGTTTGAGAAGCTAGTTTCAAGATATGATGAGAGTAGGGCAGCCACTACGATTGCGGCTGTGAAAGCTTACTATTATTTGGGCTTGGCTTATGAGAAATCAGGCTGGAACAAGAAGGCGATTGAGAAATATGAAGAATTTTTGGATATATGGAAGAATGCAGACCCGGGAATACCTGAGGTGGAGGATGCGAGGGAGAGGGTGAGGAAGTTAAGAGTAGCCAGTAGGTAGATAGGGCTAATCCAATTTCTTCTATTCCAGAATTCTTACAAGCCTTCTTAACCCATAAAAACCCAAGAAAACACAACTCGATTTGAAACAAAATTGAAACAAAAACACCAAAATGGTTAGAATAAATCAGGAATTTGTAATCGTCACTAGCGGACCGTAACAAGAGTTCAGGGTGTATGTAGTTGCTCAATTTATTGAGCATTGTCACCAGTACGCCTGATAAATCAGGCAACTACATAGGGAACGAATTAATGTTACACGCCATTAGTTTGGTAAAAGAAAAAAAACAAAGCACCATAAACCTTTTTCAAAAGGAGCAGTGATGAAGCAGTTTTTAAAAATCACATTTTGTTTTCTAATGCTTTTGGTTTTCACCCCAGTTTTGTCTTTTCCCCAAACCTCGCCAGAGGGGAGTCTTAATTCAGAGGTTTTATCCAAAATTCAAGGGTCTTTTAAAATGGACAATCACGATAAAACCATCTTGAATGCTTTAACCAATAACGAGATAAAGAATTTGGCTTTGAATCGAGAGATTGTGGTTGCGCAGAATGATTTATTTAATCACCGCATCAAGACCAAAGGGATAACCAATCAGAAAAGCAGTGGACGTTGTTGGCTTTTTGCTGGACTTAATATTATGCGGCCCTTGGTCATAGATAGATTAAAACTGAATGACTTCGAATTTTCCCAGAATTATCTATTCTTCTGGGATAAGATGGAAAAAGCTAACACATTTTTGGAAAATGTGATTAGCACCCAGGATAGGGACTTACTCGATCGTGAAGTAGTTCTTATTTTAAGCGACCCTTTTCCCGATGGCGGGTACTGGAGCTATGTGGTTGATTTAATAAATAAATATGGGTTAATCCCAAAAGCAGTTATGCCCGAAACACAGAACAGCAGTAACACCGGTATGATGGATAACCTCATTGCCCGAAAACTGCGTCAAGATGCTACTGTCTTGAGAGAAATGAGTAAAAAGGGTGCCAAAATAAATGAACTCAGGGAAAGAAAAGTTGAGATGCTCAAAGAGATTTACCATATGTTAGTTTTAAACTTAGGAATGCCTCCAACTGAATTTCAATGGCGGTACGAGAATAGGGACACAGTGGTTAGTCAACTCAAAACTTATACTCCTCAGACCTTTTTTGAAGAAGTTGTGGGAGTTAATTTAAACGATTATGTGTCCCTGGTTAATTCCCCTAATCATCCCTATAATCAACTTTATCAAATTCGGCGCACCCGGAATTTGTATGACAGTCCAGATGTAACCTTTATAAATCTCGATGTAAAGCAATTGAGAGAATTTGCTCTTTTATCCGTTTTAAAGGACGATCCAGTTTGGTTTGCCTGTGATGTAGGAAAGGACCAAGATGGCGAAAAAGGGATTATGGCACCGGATATTTATGATTATCAATCCATCTATGGAGTCGACCTCCAGTTAACCAAGTCTGATAGACTTCTATACAGGGAGAGTTCCGCTAATCATGCTATGGTTTTTGTAGGAGTTGATACCCTTAACAGTCAACCAACCAAATGGTTAGTGGAGAACAGTTGGGGAGATGCAAAGGGGAACAAGGGTTATTGGACAATGTATGACAAATGGTTTGACGAATATGTTTATGAGGTGATAATCAACAAAAAATATTTACCGCAAGATATACTCGATATTCTCAAGACCAAACCAGAAGAACTCCCACCCTGGGATCCGATGTCTTCGATGTTGAAGTAGTCTTTAGCTAAATATTCATTATAAGGTAGAGAAAATAGATTTATCGTAACTCTAAAAGATTAAAAAGGAACCGATGGGAGTTGAACCCGTCTTGATGCTGTCTGTGATTTATTGAAAGGTGGGCAACTGCAAAGAGGGACAATAAAATAACCATTTCCGGTAGCCCCTTATAACCCCAAAAAACCCAAGAAAACGCAAGCCGATTTGAAACAAAATGGAAACAAATCCCCGCTCTTTGGGCTAACTCGTTGGAAGGCAAGGGGCAAATTCCTACTGGAAAAATTCTTGACATTTTTTTATTTCTTCGTTAGTTGAGATTCAAAATATGAGGTGGATTTCCTTCACAAGCCCGCCGAAGGCGGGGTGAGCTATCCAGTGGGAATTGGGTGGATAATTTGATGGTGCCTCATTCCTGCTGAGGCAAAAAGAAGAAAAGATTAAGAATATAAAAGTGGATGTTTCTTTAGTGGTGGACCATATCGATTATGTGGTGAAATTAGTGGGAGCAGATTATGTCGGTTTAGGCTCGGATTTCGATGGAGTTCCTTATTTGCCTGAAGGACTTGGGGATTGTTCCCAGATGCCAGAAATCACCAAAGAATTGGTGAAAAGGGGATATTCCGAGAAAGATATTAAGAAAATCTTGGGTGGGAATTTTATGAGAGTGTTTAAGAAGGTTTGCAAAAGATGAGATTTCAATTTCATCACGTAGCGGAGGGTTTATTCCTCTTCATCGCGTACAGGAAGGTTTATCACTCTTCATCGCGTAGCGGAGGGTTTACCCCTCCGTTATACAAAAGCAAACTATTCCGCAAACCTGTCCGGACAGTAAAGAGGGTTCATCTTCGGTGAAAAAATTCGGTTAGCTGATGGTAGAAATAAAAAAGTAACTCTAAAAGGAGAATAGTTCTTGATAGAATTTGTTTTAAGTGCTTTAGCGGCGATCTTTGTAGTAATGGACCCATTGGGTGCAATTCCTGTGGTTTTAGGAGTTACCCAGGGTTACACTACTGAGAGAAGAAATGCTATTGTAAAAAAAGCCTGTTTGGTCGCTTTTTTGATCCTTTTAGGGTTCGCCCTTTTGGGTGGTTTGATCTTTAAGATCTTTGGGATATCTCTGGCTGCATTCAGGGTAGCGGGAGGGATTTTGTTTTTGAAAATCTCTTTTGATATGCTGTATGCCAAAATGCCGGAAACCCATCTTACTTCCGGGGAGGAGAAGGAAGCTATCGAAAAGGAAGAAGTGGCAATTGTCCCGTTAGCTATGCCTTTGCTTTCCGGTCCGGCTTCCATTGCTACAGTTCTGGTCCTGATGGAGAAATCCCAAAGTTTATTCTATTCATTCTTTGTAATTTTAGCTATCTTGGTTTCCTGTATCTCTTCCTATATCATCTTGCACAGCTCAGACTGGCTTTTTCAGAAATTGGGTGAAACTGGATTGAAGATCTTTGTTAGGATTATGGGATTGATCCTTTTAGCTTTAGCAGTTCAGTTTATCCTTGAGGGGATTAAGGAGATGTTTTTTAAGTAGAGTAGATACATTTTGATTTAATTCACGACAGAGCGGGTGAAAAAAACTTTGCTGTCAGTTCGCGTAGGGGCGGAGTTAATCTCCGCCCTGGGTGGAACGGGTGGAGGCCCCCCCGCCAAAGGCGGGGGGATTTCGTAAAACTCAACAAACTCCACGCCTACGCGACTTGATCAAAAGATGGAAATACATCTATTAAGGATTATCGTAAAAATAAATTTTTACACTCCAAAAATTCCAAAATCTTAGCTGGTGCAGGAATTGTCGTCAAGACCCCGCAAAGGGCGGGGGATTTCCCGCACCATCCGCCTTAGGCGGATTCAGGAATTCCAATTCCTGAATGAACAAGAAAGCAAAAATAAATTTTTGCACTCCAAAAAATTCTAAAGCCTCAAAAACTAATTTTTAACTTCAAAAATTAAGTCAAGTTATACCTTGATTCTTTTTTCTCTTGACTTAACCTATTTCAAATCATATTTTACCTTCCAATTATGGCAGAGATAAAACTTTTTACTAAAAGTTTGGTGGATGGCTTTTATGCTTTAATTGAGCCTCTGGCTAAGATTTTAATAAATTTAAAAGTAAGCCCTTATATCATAACTTTCATGGGGCTTTTTTTTAGCATTTTCGTTTTTTATTTCTTTAAATCAGGTCTTTTTTTACCCGGAGGTATTTTTATAATCTTATCCGGAATCTGCGATGTCTTAGATGGAAGATTGGCTCGGGAGACTAATCAGATGAGCAAATTTGGTGCCTTGATCGATTCAGTCATCGATAGATATGCAGAGATTTTATTCTTTTTGGGTCTTTTAGTATATTTCTGGGAAAAAAGTCTGACCATAGTCATCCTTCTATTTTTGGGAATTTGCGGTTCTCTTTTGGTTAGCTACACTCGAGCTCGGGCAGAAGGGTTAGGATTAGAATGCAAGGTGGGGATTATGCAGAGACAGGAGAGGATCACCTTTTTGGTCGGTGGAGCAATTTTAGGATCCATTCCTTACACCTCCCACTTCTTTTTAGTCTTATCCATCTGGATAATCGCAGTCCTTTCAAATTTTACCGTAATTCAAAGGATTTGGCATATAAAAAATCAAGTTAAATCTTTATGAAAAAAAATAAAAAAGGAGAAAAGATGAGCAAGGTGCGGATAGCCATAATCGGAGTGGGGAATTGCGCTTCCTCCTTTGTTCAAGGGGTGGAATATTATAAGAATGCCAAAGAGACCGATTTTATCCCCGGTTTGATGCATGTTAATTTAGGAGGGTATCATATCAAGGATATTGAATTTTGCGCTGCCTTTGACATCGACAAAAATAAAGTGGGAAAAGACTTATCCAAAGCCATCTTCACCTATCCTAACAACACCTACAAATTCTGCGATGTCCCCCATTTAGGGGTGCCGGTTCATCGAGGAATGACCCATGACGGTCTGGGATTCTATTTAAAACAGATCATTCAACTTGCCCCAGGACCGACTGCGGATATAGTTAAAATTCTAAAAGATACTGGAACTGATATGGTGGTGAACTATCTTCCGGTAGGGAGTGAAGAGGCGACCAAATGGTATGTAGAACAGATTTTGACTGCCGGATGCGGATTTGTCAATTGCATTCCGGTATTTATCGCCCGAGAAAAATACTGGCAGAAAAGGTTCATCGATAAAGGTCTGCCGATGATCGGGGATGATATTAAATCGCAAGTGGGAGCGACTATTGTCCATCGAGTCTTGACCCGGCTTTTCAGGGAAAGAGGGGTGAGAATGGAAAGAACCAGCCAGTTGAATGTCGGTGGAAATACCGATTTTCTGAATATGCTGGAAAGGTCACGATTGGAATCGAAAAAAATCTCCAAGACCAATGCGGTCACCTCGCAGTTAGATTATGATTTAGGAGCTGACAATGTCCATATCGGTCCTTCCGATTATGTAGCCTGGTTAACTGACAGGAAATGGGCTTATATCAGGATGGAAGGGAGAACCTTCGGAGATGTTCCTCTGAATGTTGAATTGAAATTGGAGGTCTGGGATTCTCCTAATTCTGCTGGAGTAGTTATCGATGCAGTCCGATGTTTGAAGTTAGCTTTAGACCATAAACTGGTGGGCTCATTGGGTGGACCATCTGCCTACTTTATGAAATCCCCGCCGCAACAATATACTGATGAGGAAGCCAGAGTGATGACCGAGGAGTTTATTAAGAGGTATGGAACAAAAGAAACGGTGAAAAAGAGAAAGAAATAGATATGTTGTAACTCAAGGCTTTAGCCTTGATGATAATCAACCCTAAAGGGTTGAGTTACACCCTTCCTGTAACTCAATATATTAGACTAAGCAGATTTTTTTAAGCAAACCTAAAGGTTTGCCCTACATTTGAATAGAAAAGATGAAAGGGATTTTTATCACATTTGAGGGGATAGATGCATCCGGGAAGACCACGCAATTTAAAAGGTTGGTTGATTATCTAAAACAGGAAAAATTACCAGTTGTTTCTTTCAGAGAGCCGGGTGGGGAGAAGGTTTCCGAAAAGATAAGAAAGATTCTTCTGGATAGTAAATCCTCGATCAGTCCTCAAACTGAACTATTGTTATACCTTGCCAGCCGGTCTCAGTTAACTTTTAAAAAAATAATACCCGCTTTAAGGAAAGGAAAAATTGTTGTCTGTGATAGGTTTTTCGATTCCACTTTAGGCTATCAGGGTTATGGCCGGGGAATAGATTTGAAATTGATTGAAACTCTTAATAGATTTTCCACCGGCAATTTAAAACCAGATTTAACTATTCTAATCGATGTTCCTATAAAAGTTTCATTAAAGCGAGCAGGCAATAAAAAGAAGGATCGGTTGGAAAAACAAGGAGCGAAATTTTATCAAACAGTTAGGGATGGATACCTAAAGATAGCAAAAAAGGAAAAGAAAAGAATTAAGGTTGTTGATGGACAAGGAGGGGTGGAAGAGATTTGGGGAAGGGTGAAGGAGATTGTAGATCGATTTTTGAAAATTAAGAATATGTAGGGGCGACCCTTGTGGTCGCCCGCATACGTAGGGGCAGGTTTGAAACCTGCCCCTACGAAATAAAAAATGTAGTGGTGGAGCTTTAGCTCCACCCAGAAAAAGGGCGAATCTAAAGATTCGCCCCTACAATAAGCGATCAACGTCGGGCATAAAGCCCGACGCTACCGTCTACCGTCGAGCTTGCAGTTGCAGATGCATCGGTGAAAAAAGACGGGAGGGGATAAACCCCTCCCCTACAGAAAAAATAGATGGAATATCTTCTTATAATTTTGGGTGGGTTGGTTATTGGGTTTTTTGCTTCGATTTTAGGGATAGGAGGGGGAATTTTAATTGTTCCTATGCTCAATCTTTTATTCGGAGTGCCAATGCATCTTGCCATCGGCACTTCCCTTTTATGTGTTATCGCTACCTCCAGCGGAGCCGCAGTAAGCTATGTTCAGAATCGATTGACCAATATTCGGCTGGGGATGAGCCTGGAGTTAGCAACTACCTTAGGGGCGATAGCGGGAGGGCTTTTAGCTGGAATTTTGTCCCGCCAAACTTTGAGCATCTTTTTCAGCCTACTTTTAGCTTATGCTAGCCTTTCTATGTTGTCCAAAAGACCAGAGGGAGAAACAAATAGGTATATCTCAAAAGATAATCCTGAGGAATATAAAGTTTCAAATTTTCCTTTGGGGACGGGTGCCTCTTTATTCGCTGGCATCGTCTCGGGATTATTGGGTGTGGGAGGGGGGATCATTAAAGTTCCGGTGATGGACCTTTATATGGGGGTTCCCTTGAAGGCAGCCATTGCTACCAGCAATTTTATGATCGGGGTGACAGCGTCAGCCAGCTGTTTTTTATACTATTTTCGCGGGGATGTCAATTTACCCATTTCTGCTTCATCGGTAATCGGAATATTCATCGGGGCGATGATCGGGTCTAAATATATTCATAAGATCAAGGTAAAATATTTGAGGAAAGTGTTTGTGATAATCTTAGTATATGTCAGCTTAAAGATGTTTTTCAATGGAATTGGATTTCACTTCTTGATTTTTTAAGATGAGAAAAGAGGACTTTTTATATCGCTGGGTTGGTTCAGTCCTCAAGTGGGGCTCGTATTGCTCTTTGGTCCTGATAATCTTGGGATTGATTTTATCCTTTCTTATTCGTAGGGAAGGGGCTGGTCCCTTCCCGCCGTTCGGGAGCCCACAAGGGGCTCCCCTACATTTATATTTATTTTTGAATTTCAAAGATTGTTTTCCCATAGCTATATTGAACTTAGGTTTATTAATCCTGATGTTCACCCCGTTTTTCAGGGTCTTGGCGGCTTTATTATCTTTTATCTTTTCCAAAGACATAAAATATACCCTTATCTCATCTGGGGTTTTTTTAATCCTGGTTTTTTCGTTGATTTTGGCTTTGAGGTAGTTTTTCTGAGGGAGCCCTTTCTGGGTGGAGCTAAAGCTCCACCCCTACATTTAAAACCATTTTGTAAGGGCACGGTGACCGTGCCCCTACTCTGCGCAAATAAGACCTTTTTTGTGGTGATTTTAAAGGAAAAAGGAAATATTTCGATTATAGATAAGAGAGGCTATAAAAAACTGTTGACCTGAGGCTCCAACTAAGTTAATATATCATCTGAGGAACTCTTATGAAAACCGTGATAATGGCAGGAGGATTTGGGACCAGGCTAAGACCTTTGACCTCCAATCTTCCCAAACCTATGGTCTTAGTTGCCAACAAGCCGATGATGGAGCACATAATTAATCTTTTGAAAAAGCATAATCTTTTTGATCTGGTGGTGTCGCTCTATTTCCAGCCGGAAGAGATCACTTCCTATTTCGGGGATGGCCAAAGATTCGGGGTTAAAATTCAATACGTCTTTGCAGAAGAGGATTATGGAACCGCGGGGAGTGTTAAAAATGCGGAGAAATTTACAGATGAAAGATTATTAATCATCTCTGGAGATGTTTTGACTGACGTCGATTTGACCGAGGCGATAAATTTTCATCTGAAAAACCAAGCGGATGCCACTATGGTCTTGAGCCGAATGGAAAACCCTTTAGCCTATGGAGTGGTGATCACCGATGAGAACGGGAGAATAACCAGATTCTTAGAAAAACCTACCTGGGGGGAGGTATTCTCAGATACGGTGAATACCGGGATTTATCTTCTGGAAAGAAAGGTATTGGAGAAAATTCCTCCAAAAAAAGAATTTGATTTTTCGAAAAACCTTTTCCCTTTGATGCTTAAAGAAAACGCCAGATTGTTTGGTTATATTATCTCGAATTACTGGAGAGATATTGGCAATTTAGAAGAGTATACCAAAGCTCATCAGGATATATTAGAGGGGAAAGTGAAGTTAGAGTTCAGCGGGAATCTGTGGAAAAGGAATGGTGCTTTAGTATGGGTGGGGAAAAATCTAAAGACGGAAAAGGATGTGGAGTTCAAAGGAAAGGTTATTTTAGGGAACGATTGTGTCATTGGCTCAAAGTCGATTATCTATAATTCAGTGATAGGGGATAGAGTAAAAATTGGGGAGGAAGCTTTAGTTTCTCGTTCGATTATCTGGAGAGATACCGAGATTGGGAATCGAGCTAACTTGACTGAAGCAATTGTGGGGAATAATACCAAGATAGAGGATCAGGTAACCCTGTCTGAAAATTCAGTGGTAAGTGAAGATTGTCGAATTGGTAGGGAAGCTGAGATTAAAGCAAATGTAAAGGTCTGGCCCGGTAAAGAGGTAGAGGCAAACTCGATCCTTTCTTCCAGTTTGGTCTGGGGGGAGAAATGGAATAGAGAGCTTTTCACCGATGCCAAAGTGACCGGACTGGGTAATGTGGAAATCACCCCTGAGTTTACAGTGAAATTGGGGGGAGCTTTTGGAGCAATGTTAGGAAAAGGGAGTTCGGTAGTAGTAAGCCGAGACACCGGAAAGGCCTCTCGAATGGCCATTCGAGCGATTATCAGTGGGCTCTTATCTACCGGAATAAATGTCTTTGATCTTAGAACTTTGCCCATCCCGGTGGTTAGATTTGAGCTTAAATCTGGAAGGGAAAAAGGTGGGATCTATGTTCGATGCTCTCCCTTTGATAAGAAATTGATAGATATAATATTTTTCAATGGAAATGGTCAGGATCTCCCGGCCGGCAAGGCTAAATCGGTGGAAAGGCTTTTCTTCAGAGAAGATTTCAGAAGGACATCTCCAGATGAAACTGGAGAGATTTTCTTCCCCGAAAGGATTATCGAGACCTACAGAGAAGCCTTTTTAAAAGCAATAAATAGCCAACTGATCAAAGAGGCAAAATTTAAGGTAGTGGTCGATTATTCCAATGGGGGTGCCTGCGAGATCTTCCCTTCTATTTTTGGGGCTTTGGGATGCGATGTCATATCATTGAATGCCTATTTAGATCCACAAAAATTGACCAGGCCCGAGAAGGAGAGCAACCAATCCTTAGGACAACTCTCCTCCATTGTAAAATCCTTAAAAGCGGATGTAGGTTTTCTATTAGATACCGGTGCGGAGAAGATCTGGGTGGTGGATGAGAGGGGGAATCACATAGATACCGACCTTTTGCTTTTGGTAGTCACCTCACTTTTCCTCCAATCTTACAGAGCAGAAAAGATAGCGGTTCCGGTGGTTGCTTCTATGGGGGTGGAGAAGATCGCCTCAGAGTATGGAGTGAAGGTCTTTCGAGTAAGAAATGACCATTTAGCTATGATGGATGCCATTACCTCCTTAGGGGTGGATTTTGTGGGGGGAACCAAGGGTGGGTTTATCTTTCCCGGTTTTCAACTGGGAGCAGATGCAATGTTCGATGTGGTCAAGATCTTAGAGTTGATGGCTAAGAGCAAGAAAAAATTAGGAGAGATAAGAAAAGAAGTAGATGAACTCTTTATGTTTAAAGAGAAAGTTCCCTGTCCCTGGTCCAAAAAGGGAGAGGTGATGAGGAAGCTGATCAAGTTCACTGAGAATCAAAAAAGGGAGTTGGTGGATGGGGTAAGAATAATTGAGGATGACAGTTGGGTTTTGGTAGCACCGGATAGACAGCAAGCCAGTTTTTATATCTATTCCGAGGCAAAGGATAAATCCAAAGCCAAAGAGCTCCTTAAAGAATATGCGCAAAAGGTGAAGGAATGGCAGGAATAAAATAGTTTCAAGTTGCAAGTTTCAAGTCGCAAGTCTTGTAGGCCAAGCATGTCCACAGGACTGCTTGACAAAAAGGATTGTCAACCATCCCCGCCAAAGCCTGGGGATGGTTGACCCACTCCTGCTTTTTAGAAACACGCAGATCCTCGCCAGAGGCGAGGTCACTCAAGTTTCTTAGCGGCACATGGGTAGCCTTGGGTCCCTGAACCCAAGGCTATGTTTTTTATGTCGGGTGTTTTTGTTTTGTGGGGGCGAATCTTTCCCCCGCAAAATGCGGGGGATCTGCCTATGGCATGACAGATTCGCCCTTTTTGAGTTTTTTTCTTTTTAAACGTCACCCTAACCCTCTCCTTAGAAAGGAGAGGGGAAAAGATGTAGGGGCAGACCTGCGTGTCTGCCTTTAATGATTTGGGCGAACACATAGGTTCGCCCCTATAGATATTTCTTCGTAGTGCGTCCGCCTTAGGCGGGACTACTTGACAAAAGGGATTGGCAACCATCCCCGCCAAAGGCGGACTCGACAGAGCAAAAACAATTGTCAACCCCGCCTTTGGCGGGGTTGACCTACTCTTTCCGGGAGAAGAAAAGAAAGTCGCAATTAAAGATGTTATGGTTATGCCTAAAAGCAGCAGTCACAATCCAAAGAATTGCCTTCCACCCTATGGCAGTATAAATGGTAGTGGAATTTTTTTATCCAGAAAAATCGGTAATTAATAAGAACCTTTCCTCCGATAAGAATACTGTATGAGGGATTACCCTTACACTTCTGTTACCAGCACCCGACAGAGTCAGAAGGAATAGCAAAATTATTAAAGTTCATCCTTCTACAGAGGAGGGAGTATGAATAAAATAAAAGCGTTTTTGGTTAAGCACTTAGAAAGGATTCTGGTTTTGGGTTTGACCAGTATTATTTTAATAACCCACTATTTCATATCCCAGAAGATGGTTTTCCTTAATATTTATTATCTTCCAATACTAGTCTCTGGCTATTTTCTGGGGAGAAAGTATGCGGTCTATACTGGTCTTTTCAGTATAGTCTTAGTGGTTTTCGCGGCAGTGTTATACCCAAGGAGTTTTTACGTTCAGTCCAGTAACGCTCAGTTGGCTTTAGACCTGGTAATGTGGGGAGGGTTGCTGTTTTTGGCGGCAGCGGTAGTGGGGACTCTATATGAACAAAAGGAAAATAAGATTCAGGAGCTCAAAAAAGCTTATGTGGGGGTGATTGAGATCTTGACCAAATACTTAGATTCCGCAGACCGATATACCAAGGGGCATTCACTCAGAGTAGCAGATTATGCTACTGAGATCGCCAAGGCTATGGAACTGCCTCCAAATGAGGTCGAAAATATTAAAGTGGCAAGTCTTCTGCATGATATAGGAAAAATGGAGATCTCCAGTGAGCTTATAACCAAAGCTGCCAGCCTCACCGAAAAAGAGAGAAAGATAGTTTCAACCCATGTGGAAAAAGGAGCAGAGATCCTAAATTCAGTTGGAACAGTCCTCAAAGAGGCTATTCCAATTGTTCTATGTCATCATAACTTTTTCATCGAGAGTAATGAAGATGAGAGAAAATTCAGCACTCTCCCCTTAGGAGCAAGGATCTTATCCGTGGCAGATAGTTTTGATGCTATGATCACAGACAGACCATACAGATCAGGCAAGCCCGTATGGCAGGCGATAGAGGAGTTAGAGAAAGAGAGTGGGATTCAATTCGATCCCCTTGTCGTTGAGGCTTTTAAAAGGGTAGTGGCAGATAGAGTGGAAGTGAGTTAATTGAATGGAGGAAGGCTTAAGCTAGTCGCCCTTGGGGCAAAACTTAGGAGCAGAACATTGTTGTATTGCTGAATAACCAACGTTACAAGTCCTGTAGGTCAACCCCGCCTTTGGCGGGGTTGACCTACTTTTTCTACGAAACAGGCCCTTTCAGGGTGGAGCTTTAGCTCCACCCCTACATTTTTTGGTTTTGTAGGGGCACGGTGACCGTGCCCCTACTGCTAAAGAAAAACCCATGAGGCAGTTCAATTGAACCCCCACTAAATTTCTTCAATTTATAGGCATTTTTCCCTTGACCTTAAATTTAATTTTGTTATAATGTTTAGTTGAGTCTGAAATCTTAACCGAGGAGAGCTATAGGATATATTACGTCAGAGAGTTTTTGAATTTATTTTATGGATTTTTTCGAGCTTCTGATCAGTGCAGCAAAAAAGAGTAGATTTTATAGCGCAAACTCTTTGGCTTACTATGGAGTAAATTATTATGATGCCGGGTTAGATGGGTCGGTGCCCGAAAAAACTCGGCTTTTTTATAGACTCTATTTTTGCGGAGGTAAAATTTGAAAAGGTTTTTTCTATTATTTTTTATATCTTTTATCTTAGTCTTTTTTACTCAAGTGCTGGCTCAAGAGGAATCAATTCGTAACAGAGAAAAAGAAGCGAAACTCACTTATCCTCAGATGATTGTCGAAGAACAGACTTTAGAAAAAATAGTTGATCCTAAGAAGTATATTTTAGGTCCGGGTGATGTCTTGGCGATAAATCTCTGGGAAGAGTATCTCAGTTATAATCTTTCTGTTACCCCGGAAGGGAACCTCTTAATTCCCCAGGTAGGAAGCATCGAGGTCTCAGGCCTTTCTTTAGAAAAAGCTTCTGAGATGATTAAAGAGAAAGTTTTGAGTAAATATAAAAATGTAACCCTTACTGTGACTCTGGTCAGTTTAAGAAAATTTAAAGTCGCAGTCACCGGAGCAGTTAAAAACCCAGGGACCTATTCAGTATTTGCCAATGAGAGGATCTCGGAGATAATCCAGAGGGCTGGTGGGTTTTCAGAGAATTCATCGAGGAGGAATATAATTGTAAAAAGAGAGGATGGATCCTCTTTCAAGGCGGATATAATGAAATTTCTGGTGACCGGGGATAAAAGCAAAAATCCCTATGCTTTGGACGGAGATGTGATCTACGTTTCGGTCCGGGAGAAATCTATCTATATCTATGCTATCTATGGAGCAGTTAAACACCCGGGAGAGTTTGAATATGCTGAAGGGGATAGTTTGTTGGACTTGATCAACTTAGCCCATGGACTCACCCTGGATGTAAACTTAAGCCAGGCGGAAATAGTAAGATTCAGCTCGGATAACAAAACCACTGAATCTATAGTAATACCGCTAAAAGAGCTGATCATCGACAAGCAAAGGGACAAAAACCTACTCCTTCTGCCCGATGATCGGGTCTTTATCCGTTCAATTCCCAAATTTCATGAAAAAAAACAGGCGACCATCTTAGGGGAGGTTTTATATCCGGGAGTCTATGCCATTGAGGAGGGGAGGACTAAGCTTTCAGATTTAATTGATTTAGCCGGAGGGTTTACCCCTTTAGCCTCCTTATCTGAGGCGGAGATGATCAGAAAGACCCCTGAACAGGTGGTGGATTTGGAATTTGAAAGATTGAAGAAAATGGATGTGGCTGATATGTCCAAGACAGAATATGAGTATTTCAAGACCAAATCCCGAGAAAAACCTGGAAGAGTGGCTTGTGATTTTGAAAAACTTTTTGTTAATCATCAAACCGAGCAAGATATTCTACTAAAAGATGGAGACTTAATAAATATCCCCGCCAAAAGTTTGGTGATCAAAGTATCCGGGAATGTGGTTAATCCGGGCTTAATTGAATATGAGCCGAGTAAGGATTACACCTATTATATCGAGAAAGCTGGTGGTTTCTCTTTTAAAGCCCGAAAGGGAAAAGTTAGAATAATAAAAGGGGTGACTGGTGAGTGGGTCAAACCGAGTAAATCTCAAAGAATAGATCCCGGAGATACCATCTGGATTCCTGAAAAGCCGGATCGGGACTACTGGGGCTTTTTTAAGGATGCGATGATAGTCTTAGGAAATGCGGCTACTATATATCTGGTAGTAAAATCTGCTACTGATTAGTTTTTACCTAAGGTATATTTATGGAAGAAGAAGAAAAAGTAGATATTTACAGCTATTTGACGGTGCTAATTAACTATCGCCGGTTTGTCTTCTTTAATTTATTAGCTGTTTGCATAATAGTGGCGATTATATCTTTCTTGCTCCCTCAATGGTATACTGCCCGAACCACTATCTTACCCCCGGAGAAAGAGAGCCCTCTTTTGTCCTTAGGCTCCTCCCTTTTGGGAGGATTAGTCCCCTCAACGGAAATGTCCTTACCTTTTATGGCGACACCCTCAGACATTTTAGCCGTCATCCTAAAAAGCAGGACGGTTCAGGAAAAAATCATCGAAAATGAGAATTTGAAAAAGGTCTATAAAGCCAAAACTTTAGAGGATGCTTTAAAGGAGCTTAAGTCCCACCTAAAAATTGTGGTGGAAAGTGAGGGGATAGTTTCTTTAGAATTTGAAGATAAAGATAAATGGAGAGCTTCCCGCGTAGCCAATTTATTTGTGGAGGAATTGGATGAGATCAATCGGAAAACCAATGCCTCCCAGGCTAAAAGCACCAGACTCTTCATCGAGGAAAGGTTGGCTCAGACTCAAAAGGATTTGACTTTAGCTGAGGAGAATTTGAGAAGTTTCAAAGAGAAAAACAAAGCCATTGCCTTGGATGAGCAGATGAAGTCTATCATCCAGGGTGCGGCGGACTTGAAGGCTCAATTGGTTTTAGATGAGATCCAGCTCAATGTGCTAAAGAGGAATATGTCCGATTCCCATCCACAGGTGCAACAGCTAAGGTCCAAAATAAATGAGATCAAAAAACAATTGGATCTTTTAGAATTGGGAAATAGCAAAAAAATTAAGGGTGAAGGGAAAGCTTTAGATATCCCCTTTTCCGATGTTCCCAGCTTAAGTTTGGAATTGGCTCGCCTGACCCGGGAGGTGAAAATCCAGGAGGCGGTCTTCGAGCTTTTGACCCAACAATATGAACAGGCAAAAATTCAGGAAGCTAAGGATACCCCAACCATTCAGGTTTTAGATAAAGCCTCCCCACCGGAAAAAAGGAGCAGGCCTAAAAGAGCCGATTTAGTAGGAATAGCGGTGGTAGCTTCACTTTTTTTAAGTGTGATCTTCGTCTTCGGAGTGGAATATCTCAAAAATTCAAAAGTAAAAAATCCCGAGGGATTCAAAAAAATAGAAAATCTCTTTTCGGCTTTGAATGAGGATATTAAGGATTTGAAAAAACTGTTCCTTCTGTCAAGGAAATAGGAGGAGATTTCTGAAAAACTCGCTTTGCGGGGCTGGGAGCCCCACCAACGGCAATATATGTTATTGATTTCTCGTAGGTCGGGCACCTTGCCCGACCCAACTTAATGCATTTTTCAGAGACCTAAGGAAGAAAGGGTGTATATGGTCAAATTAGGAATAGTGGGCCTGGGAACCTGGGGGAAAAATCTTTTGAGAAATTTTTCCAATTTATCCGGTTGTGAAGTTTTGGTCTGCTGTGATGAAGATCAAAATCAATTAAAAAAGCTTTCGCCCAGCTATCCCCAACTCAAGTTCACCCAGAAATATCAGGAGGTGGTGGAGGATGAAAGGATAGATGCGGTGGTGATTGCTACCCCGCCGGATTCCCATTTTGAAATAGCCCAAAAAGCTTTGCTGGCCGGTAAAGATGTCTTTGTGGAGAAACCAATGGTCTTAAAAGTCGAGGATGGCGAAAAACTTACCGAATTGGCTTTTGGTAAGAAAAGGATTTTGATGGTGGGGCATATTATGGAATACCATTCTGCGGTGCTGAAACTCAAAGAGTATATTGAAAAGGATGAATTGGGCAAACTCTATTATCTTTATGCCACCAGGGTAAATTTAGGTAAGGTCCGGGATATCGAAAACGCCTTGTGGAGCTTTGCTCCGCACGACATCTCGATGATTCTTTTTCTTTTAGATAAAGAACCTTCTACGGTTACGGCAGCGGGCGAATGTTACCTGCAAAAAGATATCGAGGATGTAGTTTTTATGACCATGCATTTTGAGGATGGGACAATGGCTCATATTCATGTGAGCTGGCTGGATCCCCATAAAGAGAGGAAATTGACCATTGTAGGAAGCAAAAAGATGGCGGTTTTAGATGATATGGAATCGGCTGAGAAGATATGGATCTATGATAAGGGGGTGGATACTAAACTGGATTACAATACCTATGGGGAGTACTTAAGCTTAAGATTCGGAGACATCTTAATTCCTAAGCTCGAAGCCACTGAGCCTTTGAAAGTGGAATGTCAACATTTCCTTGAGTGTGTGAAAGAAAGAAAGAACCCCAGAAGCGATGGCAAAGATGGCTTGAGGGTCTTAAAAGTTTTAGAGGCGGCTCAATTGTCCCTTAAAGAAGGTGGAACACCACAGAAGATAAAATCATAGGCGTTTAGAATAAAATGAGCAGAGTTTATGAGCAAGTGTGATGTGGACCGAGTCACCAGGTTGGTCGCAAGGGTATTGGGTATCAATGTTCAATTTCGTGAATACAAATTGGATAATTGGGGCAAAGTAGACAGGGCAGCTAAACTCAACTCAAAGGCACTTGTATTTGTCGAAGTTGAATGCGGCCAAACGCATCCGGACACAAACGTTCTGAAGGTTTGGCCATATCTTGAGAGAAAAAAGAAATTGAGAATTTTTCTTGTCCAATGCTATCTTCTCGAAAGTCGGGCTTTGCGTGGTTCTCGTCGACGGTTGGCAGGATGGATTGGGGGAAAAATGGAAGAGTTACTGAAAAATCGCTTCTTTTACGCAGAAATTATGGTGTCAAAAGACATAGTTCATAAAAGAGCCCTACTTGAGAAGTTCAAACGATTTGAAGAAATAATTAGGAGGTAAAATGGAAAACTATATCGATCCTAAAGCTAAGATGGGAGAGGGAACTAAAATTGGTAGATATACTATAATCAGCGAGGATGTCAAAATCGGGCAGGGTTGCACCATCGGCAATAACGTAACCATCTATGCTGGCACACAGATGGGGGACTTTGTGCGGATAGATGATAATACGGTGATTGGCAAACAGCTTATGAAAGCAGCGACTTCGGCTACCACCATTGAGCAAAAACTCCCCCCCGCCAAAATCGGAGACAACTGCCTTATCGGAACCTCGGTAGTGATTTATGCCGGCGCCACTTTAGGGAAAAAGATTTTAGTTGCTGATCTGTCAACCATCAGGGAGAATGTTACCGTGGGGGACTTTACCATTGTGGGAAGGGGAGTGGCAATTGAAAACTTCTGCAAGGTTGGCTCATATTGTAAGTTAGAAACAAATGTTTATATCACCGCCTATTCTGAATTAGAAGATCATTGTTTCATCGCCCCCTGCGTGGCTACCAGCAATGACAATTATATGGCTCGAAGCAAAGAGAGGTTCAAACATTTCAAAGGGGTCACGGTGAAAAAAGGTGGTAGAATAGGTTTGAATGCCACAATTCTTCCGGGTAAGGTTATCGGAGAGGATTCCCAGGTGGCAGCTGGAGCCGTGGTGACCAAGGATACTCCCTCCAAAAAGATAGTCTTAGGTGTTCCGGCTAAAGTCTGGAGAGATGTGCCTAAAGATCAACTTTTGGAAAATCAATAAAAAGAATAAAGGAAAAGAAAATGAAAGTGCCACTTTTGGATTTAAAAAGACAGTATCAGAGCATAAAAAACGAAATCGATGGGGCAGTTCAAAAGGTCTTAGAAGGGACTCAGTTCATTATGGGTCCAGAGGTAAAGGTTTTTGAGGAGAATATCGTCAAGTACTGCGGAACCAAATATGCCATAGGGGTAGCATCAGGAACAGATGCTTTACTTTTGTCCTTGAGAGCCTGCGGCGTAGGTTCAGGAGATGAAGTGATAATCCCCACTTTTACTTTTTTCGCCACTGCTGGAGTTGTCTCCCGATTGGGAGCAACACCGGTCTTTGTGGATATTGATCCAGATACCTATAATATTGATCCCCAATTGATCGAAAAGAAAATAACCAGAAACACCAAAGCCATAATTCCGGTACATCTTTTCGGGCAGTGTGCCGATATGGATCCAATTTTGGAAATTGCTCAAAAACATAATTTGAAGGTAGTTGAGGATGCAGCTCAAGCCATTGGTGCAAGATATAAGGGTAAAAAAGCTGGCTCTAGGGGAGATTTGGGATGTTTCAGTTTTTTCCCCAGCAAGAACTTAGGTGGAGCCGGAGATGGAGGGATGGTAGTAACCCATGATGAGAGCTTAGCTGATTTAGTTCGAAAATTGAGGGTGCATGGTGCTACCCAAAAGTATTATCATTCAATAGTAGGCTATAATAGCCGATTGGATACCCTTCAAGCCGCGATTTTGGATGTCAAATTGAGATATTTAGATCAATGGTCAGCAAAAAGAAATGAAAAAGCTAAAGTTTATGACCAGGCTTTTAAGGATTTGGATATCGTAACTCCAAAGGTTGAAAAGTTCAATAATCATATCTATCATCAATACACCATCGCAGTAAAAAACAGAGATGGTTTAAAAGAGCACCTGACCAAAAATCAAATCGGCTGGGCAGTCTATTATCCTTTGCCTTTGCACCTGCAGGAATGTTATAAATCCTTAGGCCATCGCCAGGGAGATTTGCCCGTCTCAGAGAGAAAAGCCAATGAGGTGATCTCCCTTCCCATATTCCCCGAGCTGACCACCCAGGAGCAGGAGTTTGTGATCGAGAGTATAAAAAGTTTTCTTTCCTGAGAGCAAGCTATTTAGGGTTTCCTTTTTGCAATGAACCATCTTTTCTGATTAAATGGAAAATATATCCAAAAAGATTGTTAAGAATACCCTTTATAATTCTTTGGGGAAGATATGGATAATGGGGTTGACGTTGGTTCTCACTCCCTATATCCTCTATAAATTAGGGATTCAGCTTTTCGCCATCTGGTCTTTGATTTTTGTGGTAACCACCTACTTGGGTTTTTTGGATTTTGGAATTAGCAGTTCCTTTGCCAAATATATTGCCGAGTATAACGCTAAAAAAGACTTCACCTCCTTGAATTCAGTAATCACCTGCGGATTGCTTTTTTTCGCTGGATATTCCATCATCTTGGTTTTGGTGGCCTATTTAATAAAGGATTTCTTAATCGTCCTGCTTAAAATTCCTCCTCAGCTTCATTATGAATTTATCTTCACCATGATGGGGATGATAATAGTAGTGGCTGTTTTTAACATTTTTGTGATATTCAGAGAGGTGTTAATTGGTTTGCAGCGAATGGATCTTTCCAATAAGATTATAATTTTTTCCTCCTTCTTTTATATCTTCGGCACAATTTTTTTTTTGGAAAAAGGCCAGGGGATAAAGGGATTGGTCTACAGCAGTGCCCTGCGAGCTTTGGTGATGATTCTGGGTAGCATTTTTTTTTCGTTCAGGCTTTTACCCAGAATTAAAATCGGGCTGAAATATGCGGAGAAAATCATATTCAAAAAATTATTTAATTATGGGATTAAGATGCAGCTGTCTACTGTAGCCGGAATAGTACACTTCCAGACGGACAAAATAATAATTAGCTATTTTTTAGGTCTAAATTTTGTTACTTTTTATGATTTGGGTCAAAAGATTGCCACGGGTGTTCGAGAATTCCCTATTATGATATTAAGCGCCTTGGTTCCGGCTATTTCAGAGATGGATGCTGTTAAAGATCATTCTAAATTGAAAGATTTATATTACCGGGGGTCAAAGTATTTAGCCCTGACCGTTTTCCCCTTAATCTTTTTGACCGTAATCCTGGCGAAGGATATAATCAATTTGTGGATTGGAAAAGGTTATGGATTAGCCATTTTAACTTTGCAAGTTATTATCCTCGAATACGGTTTGAATGTCTTGACTGGGATGGGAACTTGCACCGTCAGAGGGATTGGTAAGCCGGAATATGAGACCAGATATGCCGTTCTGGTTGCTGTTCTCCAATTAATTTTAGGCATAACTTTAATCCAGTTAATAGGATTTCCCGGTATTTTAGTAAGTTTAGTCATCTCCGGATTCTGCGGTAATTTATACTTTCTTATAATTTTTCATAGGATGTTTAAGGAAAGTTTCAAAGAGTTAGCCAAAAAAGTCTATCCCAAACCTTTTTTAGGGTCGCTTATAGCCGCGGCTCTAATCTTTTTCATTGGCGAATTTCTTAGAAACTTGATTTCGTTCTCCTCTCGCTGGGGCAATTTATTTTGGCTGGTGCTGAATTTGACAATTTTTTTGGTTGTATATTTATTCCTGATCATCAAGATGAATTATTTAAAGGAGACCGAAGTTCGACCTCTGATGGTTTACTTCAGACCAAAATTAGCAGATAAGATTTGTTCGATGTTTAGCAGATAGTATGTAGTGAAGTATGGTTATAGCCTTTGTCTTACTTGGAATATCAATGAGGAAGCCCATTGGCGCTTTTAAGGTGGTCTACGAATATGCCAATCGGCTGGTGACAATAGGTCACCAAGTCAATGCAATTCATCTATTGATGATCTTTGTTAAAGAGGGAATTGAAGGACCAACAGAAGATACTTGGCCCATCAATGGCAGGTTTTGTTCTGAAAGTTTTTGAGTTCAAGTGGTTTGGTATTTCTTTGAGGGAGTAAAGCGAGAGATGAGCGAAGATATTAAACCCCTTAAGGCGGGGCGGTTCAGAAAAGCACTATTGGATTATCTTCTTCCAGCCAAGCAAATGAAATTGTATGACTTTTGGGTCAAAGATCATCTGGAGAAATTAGACTTAGTTGACGCTGAATATGGGCGCTGGCTCCAACACTTGCTCCCATACCTCGTAAGCCGTTATGGTCTTCAAGGGAAACGAGTTCTGGATGTCGGATGCGGAACTGGCGAGCTTGTGGTGCGAATGAATTCCTTAGGGTTTGAATCAATGGGCATAGATGTTAACGAGAGGACTCTGGATCTAGCAAAGATTTTAGCGGTTGAAAATGGACTGCCTGAAACCATTTTTGTTAAAAGCAATCCTGAACGCCTTCCTTTTCCTCATGACAGTTTTGACATTCTCACCATGTTTTCTGTGCTTGAGCATGTAGATGACCGAATCCTGATAAACCAATTAATGCCAGAACTTAGAAGAATTTGTAGAGGCGTGGTTTATGTGTTGGCACCGAATAAACTCAAAGTTTCGGATGACCATACTGGCTTGAGGTTTGTCCCTTGGATGCCAAAGAGAGTTGCGGAGATATACATTAAGGCCAGGGGCTCCAAGTATCGGTATTTCTTGTCCGCATCAGGTTCTTGGGATGTTACCTATCGAACTTTTAGTCGCATATCTTTTATATTCCAACGCGAATTCTTATTGGATTTCCCTTCTGAGGAAGTTATATACCCTTCGCTGGACAAGGCTCCGATGATTACTCGGATTGGCAAAAATGTGAGGATCGGTGATAGAAAGATATTTATCGGTGTTCCTATCCCTTGGAAATTAATGGTGAGGAGAGGTCGTCCAAAAGAGGCATTTTATCCTTACTTGAACTTGATTGCTATACCCAGAAAAAGCCAAAAAATTGATTTTCTTCGAACAGAAAGATAATAGAAGAATATTTTTGAGATGAGAATAAACTTCGTATTACCCGGTTGGTCGATTCATAAGCCCATTGGTGGTTTTAAGGTAGTCTATGAATATGCTAACCACCTCTCGAAGAGGGGACACAGAATCAATGTAGTGCATCCTCTAAATCTATTTCAAGAGAAAATTGGTTTTAAAAAAAGGGTTGGAATCCCATTGATAAAAGGAATAGATTATTTGTTTGGATTGCCGAAAGTTAGATGGTTTAATATTTCACCAAAAGTTAATACAATAGTAGTTCCTAGCCTGAAGGAGAAATTTATCCCAGAAGGAGATGTGATATTTGCTACAGCTTGGCAGACTGCTGAATGGGTGAGTAAGTATAATCAAAACAAAGGAAAGAAGTACTATCTTATACAACACTATGAAATCTGGAGTGGAGATGAAGAGAAAGTGAGATCCACTTGGAAGCTTCCATTAAAAAAGATTGTCATCTCTAAATGGTTGAAAGATATTGCAGAGGAGATGGGTGAGAAGATAGCAGGATATGTTCCCAATGGATTGGACTTCAATCACTTCTGGATAAAAAATCCTATTGAGAATCGTAACCCCAAAAGGGTGGGGATGCTTTATAGTAAAACCGTCTGGAAAGGTTCAGAGGATGGTATAAAGGCTTTATGTTTGGTTAGAAAACAAATTCCAGATTTGCAAGGTGTTTTTTTTGGTGGTTCTTCAAGAGGAAAGAACGTACCACGGTGGGTAGAATATTATCAAAATCCGCGACCGGATAAGCTGTTAAATATTTATAACAGTTGTAGTATCTTTGTCGGCTCAAGCTGGTATGAAGGTTGGTTTTTACCGGGGTCTGAAGCCATGGCTTGTGGGTGTGCGGTTGTCTCGGCAGACTGTGGGGGCATACTTGAGTATGCGGAACACGAGGTCAATGCTCTTCTGTCTCCGCCCAAAGATCCACAAGCCCTGGCGCAGAATATCCTCCGTTTGCTTGAAGACGACGATTTACGAGTGAGGCTCGCCAAGGCGGGCTACGAACGAATTCAAGAATTTACTTGGGGAAAAGCTGTAGATGAATTTGAAAAAGTTATTTCCGATCAGAAGTGAAAATTTATCTAACCTCATTTTGGAATTTCCCGATTTATCAAAAAGAGATTTATTTCTACTTTTATCTTTTGAGTTTCTCATTATTTTGAGCCTTTTTTTCTTAAGCTTTAAGTTGGCTTTAATTTTAGCCTTAGCTATAATTTTCCTTTTTCTTAATTTCATCGATAGCCGAATAAGTCTTTTAATTCTTTTCAGCTTTAGCATGTTTGTAAATTATGCAAACAGAGCTACATTAGCCTTTGGATTATGTGTAACTGGTTTTATATTAGTATTTTTGCTTTTGGCTGTCTATTTGAAAGTCTGTATAAGGGGATTTAAAATGATGAAAAGCAAGTTAAATTTACCACTTTCGGTCTTTCTTGCGATAGTTTTGTTGAATTGCTTGAGAGGCTTATTCCTTCATCATAAAATTGACTCTTTAGCTTTAGAGACATTTGCATATCTATGCTTTGGCTTGATATTTTTAGTAATTAATATTTTCAATTCTATAAAGGACATCCGAATATTTTTCAACATATCGATTTTTCTTGCGATCTGCCTTTCAATTTTTGGCATAGCGCACTACGTTATGATCGGGCATAGGATAGGCGGAACCATTTATTTTGGGGTTATTCCTGGTTTGGTGGCTATAGTACTTTTGAACTTATTCTTCTATTCTAAAAGCTCAAGATCCAAAAATTACTATCTTTTATTGTCCTTTGTTCCTATTTTACATTTATTATTTTCTTTCACCAGAGGATATTGGCTTGGATTTCTTGGCGCTCTTATTTTCTCTTATGGCAACTATATTTTTAGGCAAAAATATGGGATCACCAAGAAAATTCCCCTTTTATTGAAAGGAGGGGTTGTCTTAGCTATTATCATTTTTTTGCTTTTAGCTTCAGTACAGCTATTTATGCCTGGTGGCAGTTTCTTTAATAAAGTAATTCACCGATTTAGCACAAGTTTCTCTGTAACTTATAGTCCTGAGACCATCTCGAATGTTTCAAGGATTTTGGAGTATCAAGGTGCTATTGAACAAATAAAAAAGCAACCTTTTTGGGGTCATGGCATAAGCTATGGCTTTGAGCTCAGAGATCCTTTGGCTGTAAAAACATATACCGTCCGAGCAGTGCATAATGATTATCTAGCCATGATACTAAAGATGGGGTTGTTGGGCTTGGGTTTGTTTCTGTGGCTATTTTATGTTTTTTTCAAAAATGGTCTTAAGTTCGGACGAAAACTGAAGGATGAATATGCGCAAGGCCTGGTCTTTGGATTCCTAGCTAATGCAATACAACTTTTGATAATTGGGGTAACTAATCACGTGTTTATTGGGGTTATGAACACTGTTTATTTAGCCTTTGCGATAGGAGCAGTGGAGGTGATAAAAAGAGGTGAGGAAGCTATTGAGAACACAGATTTCGCTGACAAAAGCCATAAGGGTAAAGGTTGACAGTGGTCAATTCATAAAAGGGTATTGTAAAAACGCCATGTGGATGTGAAAAAGATGACCAGTTTAAGCTCGAAGTCTGGTATAAAGTGTTCTATCATAATAGTTAATTGGAATGTAAAAGAACTTTTAAGGGAATGCTTAAATTCTATTTTTTCACATTTGACTAAACCAAGTTATGAGGTTATAGTAATTGATAATGCCTCTGAGGATGACAGTGTTGAAATGATCCGAACACATTTTCAGCAAGTAAAAATTATTGTAAACCATGTTAATTATGGATTCGCGAAAGCCTGCAATCAAGGTATAAAAATTGCCCAAGGGGAATACTTTTTTATCTTGAATCCAGATACGATAATAACCTCTAATACCTTAAAAAGTATAATTGATTTCATGGATTTTAATTCTACCGTAGGGGTGGGTGGATGCTATATATATTATCCCAATGGAAAACCGCAGCCGTCGTTTTATAAGTTTCCATCACTGGCTAATAGTTTTGGTAGGATGTTTTCTTTGTTTAGGTTTTTACCTAGAACCGTATTAACAAATTATTTTTTCGATGACTACCCCATTAACCGGATTCCAGAGACAGTAGACCGAGTTTTAGGTGGGGCTATGGTTTTACGAAAAAAAGCTTTAGATGAGGTGGGACTCTTTGACGAGGCGTATTTTATGTATGCGGAAGAAGTAGATTTATGTTATCGGATAGAAAAAAAAGGATGGGCGGTAGCTCCTATCCCGAATACTAAAGTATATCACTTTCACGAACAAAGCAGCTTGCAAGATGTAAAGACAACAACATTTCATAAATTAAAAAGCGACTTTATTTTTTTTAATAAATTCTATCCTTTCTATCAAGTTGTTCTCTTAAGATTTATTCAGTTCTTAGGTACATCTTTCAGATCTATCTTCTGGCTGGTGCTTTATCTGCTCTCTTCTAAGAACAGGCAATTGTCAAAGAATAAATTTTCAGGTTACATAAAAGTCTTGTTGTCTAATTTCAGTTATTCTAAATCATTGATTTAAGTTCTATATGCGAATTGGCATCGATACAAGAATGATGAAGCAGCCCTTTGAAGGGGTAGGCAGATACACAAAAAGCCTGGTTTCTTCTTTACTTTTAGTAGATCAAGAAAACAAATATTTTCTAATTCAAGATAAATTTACCATAGATTTCTTTAAAGAAAGCGATAGGATAAAAATAGTAAAGGTCCCTTACCCAGCTCTCTCTATTCGAACTCTATTTTTTTTACACAAAGTAATCGAAAAGGAAAAGATCGATGTTTTTCATTCTCCTTTCTCTTTGGGTCCTTTGTTTTCCAAAAGGCCGTTCATTATTACCTTTCATGACCTTATGGTTTTAAAATTTCCCAATTTTTTTGAAGGTCGGAATCTTTTAATTAAGGTCTTTGCCAAACTCTTTTTCTCGATAGTTGTTCCTATTACTTCAAAAAAATGCAGAATGATTTTAACTGACTCCAATAAGGTGAAAAATGAGATAATTACTTTCTTGAAGCAGGATCCAGATAAGATAAAAGTTTCAAATCCAGGGGTGGATGAGTATTTTAAAAAACTCACGAGTAAAAGTTTAAATGGGAAACTTCCAGAATTAAAGCCGAACAAAAAAACAATACTATATGTTGGCAATACTCGACCTTACAAAAACTTGCCCAGGTTGTTGGAAGCCTTCGGATTGCTTCAAAAGAAAAGACCAGAAAATTATCAGTTGGTGATCGCGGGTGGTGAAAAGAGGAACCTACCTCTTTTAAAAAAAATAACTCTTGATTTAAGCATAGAAAAAAATATAATTTTCGCTGGGAATTTAACAGATCCAGAAGTAGTGGCTTTAATGAACGCAGCTGATGTTTTTGTTTTCCCCTCTTTGGAAGAGGGATTTGGCCTACCACCTTTAGAGGCTATGGCTTGTGGCACTCCGGTGGTAACATCCAATGTTTCATCTTTGCCTGAAGTAGTTAGGGATGCGGCTTTGTTAGTCGATCCAGAAAATGTTGAAGGGATCGCTTTCGCCATAGAAAGGGTGCTTACGGATGAAAAATTAAGGGAGGAACTTATTAAAAAAGGATTTGAAAGGGTTAAAAGGTTTTCTTGGGAGAAAACAGCCAGAGAAACACTGGAGATTTACAAATCAGTTGCTGAAATAAAAAATAAAGGAGATTGAATTTTTATTTTTTAAAACATATGACCAGAAATGTCACCTGTCAAAATCTGGGATCAGTTTAATAAAGTTTGAAATAGTTAACAAAGTTCAAATAAATGGATAAAGTAGAATTATTTAAAAAGATCGATAAAATAATCGGGACGCCGGCTTGCTTTTTTTTAGGGGTGATCGATAAACTTTTCTTTAGAAAAAATAATTTACCTTCAAATCCAAAAAAAATTTTAGTGATTAAACTTATCGCCATTGGAGATTTAGTGGTGGCTCTACCTACGTTACGGGCGCTGAAAAAAAGTTTCCCGAAAAGCCATTTAGCTATTTTGGTCACTCCCAGGGTAAAAGAGGTGGTGGAAGGTTGCTCTTATCTAGATGAGATTATCTATTATGATATTTTAGGCAAAGATAAGGGGATAAAAGGACTATGCAAGATTATCAGTCAAGTTCACAAAAAAAGATTTGACTTGGTTATTGAGTTGGATCTATATTATCGAATCACCAGTTTGATATCATATTTTTCTAGGATTAAAAACAGGGTTGGATTTGATTTACCTGGACAAGGAAAAAAACAATTATATACGATCAAAGTACCCTATTTGATAGACAAACATGAGGTGGAAGCCTTTTTGGAGGCAGCTAAAAAAGTAGGCGCAGATATCTCAGATAAGGAATTGGTGGAGATTTGGGTCTCGGATGAGGATAAAAAATATGTGACTAAGCTATTGTTAAAAGCAGGGATAGGTAGTGAAGATGTTTTAGTGGGGATTCATCCAGGAACTGGTGCTAGTGCTATTTCCAGACGCTGGTCTGTGGAGAAATTTGGAAAATTAGCAGATTGGATAATTGAGAAATATGGAGCTAAGGTGATTTTCACTGGTGTTCCTTCAGAGGTAGAATTGGTAAATGAAAGTATAAAATTTATGACTATGAAGCCAATCGTGGCAGCTGGGAAAACAAATTTAAAGCAGTTTGCGGAAATCGCCCGAAGATGCAAGTTATTCATAGTAGCTGATACCGGACCACTACACGTAGCTGCTGCCATGAAAACCAGAGTTATTGGAATCTACGGTCCTAACACTCCCAAGAAGTGGGGTCCATATGGAAAAGGGCATATCACGATTTATAAGACGTTAGAGTGCAGTCCATGTACTAAGGTATACCTTGGTCAAGTCTCCAAATGCAAACATCCGATATGCATGGAAAAGATTAGTGTCGAAGAGGTTAAAAACGCGGTAGAAAAAATTCTTCAAATTACATCAGCTTAGATTTAGCCTGACTTCAATTTCCTTGATGGTTGAACAATTAGAGAAAACTGTTGAAAACCTTTTGAGATTAGATTAGATTGGTGGAGGTGAATTATTCTTTAAGTTCATAAATAATAAAGATAGGTAAGAAATGTGTGCGGTGTGTGAATAGTTCAGAAAAAAGATTAAATTAAAAACTATGAATTACTTCTTTATCTTTCTTGGTTCACTGGTGGTAGTGTTAGCTATTACTCCGGTAATAATAAACTTAGCCAAAAAATTTGATTTTTTAGATTATCCTTCGGGGCTTAAGACTCATCCCCGTCCTACTCCTTTGATGGGAGGCTTGGGTGTTTTTTTAGGGTTTTTGGTGGCGATTTTTCTGGGCTTTTTTATTTTTCATCTCCCTTGGGATCGAACTTTTTTTAGCCTGATCTTAATTGGTGGTTTGATCGTCTTAGTGGGTCTTTGGGATGATAGAAAAGGGCTTTCTCCCAGCATCAAATTCTTCTGGCAGGTTGTGGCGGCTTTTGCCTTCCTTATACTAAGCGGCAAGACAAATGTCTTGACCGGAAGTGGAGGGGACATTTTGGTTTTGTTACTATGGATGGTGGGGTTAATGAATGCTTTGAATTTTTTAGATGCGATGGATGGACTGTGTGGCGGGATTTCTTTTGTCTCGACTTTACCATTTTTGTTTTTAGCTTTTTTCAATCATCAAATTCAATCTGTTCTTATCAACCTGGCTTTTATGGGAGCTTTGTTGGGTTTGTTAAGATACAATTTCCATCCAGCCAAAATATTCTTAGGGGATGCTGGGAGCATGTTCAATGGTTTTATCTTATCGGTCTTAGGAATTTTATTTGTGGAGAAGACCTACTCCAACTCCACCCTTTTAGTTCCGGTCCTGATTTTAAGTTACCCCATCTTCGACATTTCCTTTGTCACATTACTCCGTGCCCGAGAGGGGAGAAAAATCTACGTCGGGGACTATGATAATTCTCCTCGCAGAATTTTTAAAATAGCCCTGAACACGATTAAAACGGTCTTATGGATATATTTAATCTGTGTCCTTTTGGGGGGGATCGGAATTTTAGTTTATTTCTTTTTCGATTCTCCGATGAAGGTGCTTTTATCTTTTTTGGTCGGTTTGGTTTTAATTATCTTCGGGATTCACCTCCATCGAAGATTTATAAGTATCAAGGAAAAAATCGTTTTAATTTTGTGGGACACCTTGATAATAAATCTGGTTTTTTTGTTCTTCTTCTGGCTCAAATTCAGGTCCGGGATTTTCCCAATGGAATTGTTTGTTCCCTTCTCTGAATATGTCATTCCCAGCATCTGGATCACTATATATTGGCTTAATCTTTTCGCCATATTGGGGCTTTATGACTTCTCTTGCGATACATTTCTTTGGGATGAATGGAAAAGAATTCTTAAAGCCATCGGGATGGGGATATGTATTTTCATCATTTTGAGTTTCAATTCCTCTTATCTTTCACCCAGATCCTGGTTACTCTTTATCATCTATGGAGCTTCTCTTCTGTTATCCTTAGGGATGGGAAGAAGTCTAATTATCTTCCTGTCGAGAAGATTATATTCATCTAAAAAGATCACCAGGAAAGCCATAATTGTGGGGACCGGTGGAAATGCAGTTTCGCTTCAAAAAAAGATCGATTCAAATCCATCTTGGGGGTATGAGCTTTTGGGGTTTGTGGTTTGCGATAATAACCCTCAACCAAAAGGTTTGAATATCCTTGGAGTTTTGGAGAATTTAGACCAGATCTTAAGGACAAATCCAGTTCAAGATATTCTGATCGCAGTTGATTCCGAGTGGGAGGGCTATTTGGAGGATATAACTGGGAAGGTAGGGAATGTGGAGGTTAACTTAAAAATTATACCGGAATTGAAAGATTTAATCAAGGGGAACCGAACCGAGAAACAAGAAATTGGTTTTCTGTTGAAACTTTATCCCAGCCATTTAAGAACCTGGGAATGGGGGGTGAAAAGGTTAGTCGATTTCTTGTCCGCCTTTATCGTCTTAGCAGTTTTATCTCCTTTGTGGATTTTGGTTTCCCTTTTAATTAAGATTTTCATTGGTTCACCCGTTATTATTAAAAAGGAATGTGTCGGGGTAAGAAATCGGGTTTTTGCTCTGTGCAAGTTCAGGGTGTCACCGTCTGAAAAAAGTCTGGATGATAGACCATTTTGGTCGGCGGAGCCTGAAAACCCTTTGGGAAGATTTTTACGGAAATCGAAGATGGAGAAGATCCCTATGTTTTCAAACGTGATGAAAGGAGAGATGAGCTTGATCGGTCCGGAGATAGTGGATAGAAAGACTTTCAAAAGGCTCTCATCGGAAATACCCTTTTATGAAAGAAGGTTTTATGTTAAGCCGGGCATTTTGAGTTTTGTAGGGGCGTATTGCAATACGCCCCTACTGGAGAGAGAAATTAAAGAAAAATTAGAATATGATATTTTTTATGTGGAGAATATATCACTTTTTTTAGATTTGAAAATTTTTCTTCTATCTTTGTTTTCACCGATTCTTCTGCCAAAAGCTGAAAGGAGCGGAAATGCTTGATCTAAGATTCATCCGGGAAAATCCAGATTTAGTCAAGGAGGCAGTTAAAAATAAAGGAGATAAAGTAGATATTGACCTCCTTTTGGACTGGGACAAGAAAAGAAGGGATGTGCTTTCCCGATGTGAGGAGCTAAAGCACGAAAAAAATGTCTTTTCCGAAAGGATCGCTTCATTGAAAAAGGAGAAAAAGGATGCCCAGAAAGAAATTGAAAAAATGAGGGAGGTCTCGGATAAAATCTCTTCTTTAGATAGCGAATTGAAGAAGATCGACGAAGAGATACAAAAGCTTTTGTTAAGGGTTCCCAATATCCCTCATCCAACGGTTCCCATTGGTTCGGATGAAAGCTTAAATGTGGTGGTAAGAACCTGGGGGGAGATACCCAAATTCGATTTTGAGTCCCGACCTCATTGGGAAATAGGAAAGATTTTGGGGATTTTAGACCTTCCCCGGGCTTCTAAAGTTACCGGCTCCGGATTTTTAATGTTTACAGGAGTAGGAGCAAGGTTAGAGAGAGGCTTGATCAATTTTATGTTAGATTTGCATACCAAAAAGCATGGATATAAAGAGGTTTTTCCGCCATTTATGGCTAACAGAGATAGTATGACCGGGACCGGACAATTGCCCAAATTGGAAGAGGATATGTATCTGGTGGAAAGAGAAGATTTATTTCTGATCCCTACTGCTGAAGTTCCAGTGACCAATATGCATAGAGACGAGATTTTGAAAGGTGAAGATTTGCCTATATACTATACTGCTTATAGTGCCTGTTTTAGAAGGGAAGCTGGTGCGTATGGAAAGGATACCCGAGGGATGATCCGAGTGCATCAGTTCAACAAAGTGGAGTTGGTTAAATTCACCCAGCCAGAAGATTCTTATGATGAGTTGGAAAACTTAGTCCGAGATGCCGAGGAGGTTTTACAGCTTTTAGGCTTACCCTATCGAGTTCGGAATCTGTGCACCGGAGATTTGAGCTTCTCTGCGGCTAAATGCTATGATATAGAGGCTTGGGCACCGGGGGTGAATAATTGGTTAGAGGTATCCTCCTGTTCCAATTATGAGGATTTTCAAGCCCGAAGAATGGGCATAAGATACAAAGCTAAATCACAGGAAAAACCGAGGTTTGTTCATACCTTAAACGGCTCCGGAGTGGCTTTGCCCCGAACTATGATCGCTTTATTAGAGAACTTTCAGACAAAAAAGGGAACGGTGGTAATACCGGAAGTTTTGAGACCCTATATGGATGGGATGGAGGAGATAAAATAGTTATAAGGGTCAAGGGTCGGGGGGCAAGGGGCAAGAGAGTTGTAGGTTAAGCATCCCCGCCCTTCGACAAGCTCCCTTCGGGTCTGAGCCTCAGGGTCGAAGACAGGGTGGTGAGCAAAACTGAACCACAGGACTGCTTGACAAATTAATAACTTGCGAAACTCCTTTGGAAGGTTAAATTAGAGTCAAGGAAAGGAGGAGAAAATAAGGCTGAAGGATATCCGAACCTATTTCGGATGTGAACGAGTTATACGCCATGCCTGCATTTAAAGATGAAGAAGTTTTTATGTCATAAAAGGCAATAAGCATGAAAGGAAAAACCAGAAGGAAAAGGAATAGATTTTGGAGAATTCCATTCGGTATCGTTGTTGGAGTTTTTACAATAGGTGGCTTTATTGCTTTTGCATTTTTACAACCATTAGCTAACCAGATTACCACATTCTTACAATCATTAGTTAACCTCATTGTCCCATCTTTGCAGCCTTTTCCAAATTGGTTTTGGCTCACAATTTTCTGGTTTATAATTTTGGTGACTCTGGTTCTTATAAGTTGGATACTGCTCTCCATTTATTCAAAAGACTCAACTAAAATTAAATACTTCAAAGAAATAAGTTTTGGAGAACATGACGAAAGTACGATTAAAAAAGCTGTAGACGGTATACTGAATACGGAAAAAGTTAAGCCCTTCTATGTTCATGCTGCGCCGAAGAGTAAAGAGGTGGAGACTGTTTATTCAAGGTTGAAAAATACCGGCTTCGCAATGGTATCTGGAGGACCTGGAGAGGGGAAAAGTATGTTAGCCTACCATACCGGATATGATTTTCAGAAAAAAGACCGATATCGTATTTATACATTGGAGACTGAATTACTAGAAAATAAAATGGGAGAAGAAATTATCGATGAAGTGTTATTTCAATTAGATAACCTCAAGGGCAAAAGGAAACTCATCATAGTGGATGATGCTCATAAATTAGCAATTAAACACGACCTTAAAACAATTCTGCAACAGGAGGCAAAGGAAGGACATGGTAAATATATCTGGGTTGAGACTGAATTTTATGAAGGAAAGAAAAAAGAAATCCAATTGGATACTATTCAAGTCGACTTTCAATCATTTTTGAGTGATTTGCGAAGAAATTTCTATGAAAGTCAAAATTCTACTTTACAAGAAGCACTAAGGGGACGAATAGAAGGATTGGGCGATGCAATTAAGAGAGTGGAAAAAGGGGCAATCCGCGATGCTTGGCACTTCGCTTTTGTCGCTTCACGGGGGGAGGAAAGATTAAAACAAGAGATCTCCTATCTAGATGACCTCGAAATGCAGGTTTTATTTCTTATATCGGCTCACACAGTATTAAGTGGAGAATTAGAATTATCCATCAACTACCTTCTAGACAAGCTAAACAATCTTAAATTTGGCTGGTTAACCGACGCTTTAAGAGAGACAACATTTAGTGAGGTAATCAAGTCTTTGCAGGAGCATAAATATGAGCCGAAGCTTAACTATGAGCGGAAGACGATGATAAGAATCTACGATAAGAGCAAAAGCGACAGAGGATATATAGCATCACTCCACTATAATTTTGCAAGAGCTGTAATCAGTGCTTCACTCCTCAGAACCAGACTTGCTAAGGACCTACTATTTTCAGTAAGAGAACTATTGACGTCTGAATACTTCAACTGTTGCTATATCGGCATTTTTCATGATGACATTAGTTCGTATGCAGCGGATTTTGATAGGAAAAATAAGAATTGGTTGATTAGTTTTGTAAACAATCCTTTGCTTGAAAAATTACAGTGCTATCCTCGGTTGCTAAGAGGTATCAAAAGTATAGCCAAGGACATATATGACGAAATAATTAGAAACCTGGATATCCATGAAATTGCAAAAAAGGTCAGTGGTGCGGAAGCTGAACAGTTTCAAAACTTAGCTTACTTTTTGAATGCAATAGGAGACCGTTGGGATGAGCTAATCGGAAAGTTGAACTTGGAACAATTGTCCAGGACAGCTAATGGTGCAGAAGTGGGGCAGTTTCAACAATTAGCACATCTTTTGAATGCAATAGGAGACCGTCGGGATGAGCTAATCGGAAAGTTGAACTTGGAACAATTGTCCAGGACA
>Ga0315291_10000569_pt1 | contig 49052 bp, 47 predicted proteins | sample YL17G12_20_MG_FD_203070 | JGI IMG/M metagenome (GOLD analysis project Ga0315291, IMG submission 203070) | Sediment microbial communities from Yellowstone Lake, YNP, Wyoming, USA - YL17G12_20 | ecosystem: Environmental > Aquatic > Freshwater > Lake > Sediment | place: USA: Wyoming | collected...
GCCAGTTTCATCACGTGCGGGATCAATTCGTCGACCACCGCCGGCGAGGTCTGCTTCAGCTCGTCGACGAGGTGCTTGGTGGCGTCGCGGGTGAGGATCTCGTCGGCGTGGCGACGCACGGTTTCGGTGAGATGGGTGGCGATCACGCTGCCCGGCTCAACCACCGTGTAGCCGAACATCTCCGCCTGGTCGCGGACGGCCGGCTCGATCCAGACGGCCGGGGTTCCGAACGCGGGGTCCTTGGTGGGCGTACCGCCGACCTTACCGGAGGTGACGCCCGAATCCATGGCCAGGAACATGCCGGGGTAGACCGTCCCGTCGGCCACGGCCATGTCGGCGATTTTGACGCGGTACTGGTTCTGCTGCAGGCGCATGTTGTCGCGGATGCGGACCTTGGGGAGGATGATGCCGATCTCGGAGGCGACGTTCTGGCGGATCCGCTGAACCCGCTCCAGCAGGTCGCCGCCGCGCTTCGGGTCGGCCAGGCGGATCAGCCCCACGCCGATCTCGACCTCCATGGGATCGACGGAGAGGTAGTCTTCGATGCGTTCGTCGGGCGTCTTGCCGGCCTCGGCCCGCCGGTTGGCCTCCGCGGCGGCCTGGGCCCGGGACGTGCGGCGGGAGAGCGTGGTGGCCATAGCCACGCAACTGGCGCCGATCGCCAGCAGCGGGATTCGGGGCAGGCTGGTGAAGATCAGCACCCCCAGGAAACCACCGGCTACGGCCAAGGCCTGCGGCCGCGAGAAGAGCTGGCGGAGGAATTCCGTGGGCAGGTTGACTTCGTGGCTGCTGCGGGTGACCAGCAGGGCGGCGGCCAGCGAGATCAGGAAGGCGGGGATCTGGGTGACCAGGCCGTCGCCGATGGTCAACTTGGTGAATAGGGCGGCGGCCTCGCCGACGGTCATGCCGGCTTCGATCATGCCGATGCACAGCCCGCCCACGATATTGATCAGGGTAATCACGATGCCGGCGATGGCATCGCCGCGGACGAACTTGCTGGCACCGTCCATGGCCCCGAAGAAGTCGGCCTGCCTGGTGATCTCCTGGCGGCGCCTCTGGGCCTCGCGCTCGTCGATGATGCCCGCATTGAGGTCGGCGTCGATGGCCATCTGGCGGCCCGGCATGCCGTCCAGGGCGAAGCGGGCGGCGACTTCGCTGATCCGCGTGGCCCCCTTGGTGATGACCACAAACTGGATCAGCACGATGATCGCGAAGATGATCAGCCCGACCACGATCTCGTCGCCGGCCACGAACTCCCCGAAGGTCTTGACCACGCCACCGGCGGCCAGCATGCCGTCGGTCTCTGCACGAGTGAGGATCAACCGCGTGGTGGCCACGTTCAAGACCAGGCGGAAGAGCGTGGTAGCCAGCAAGAGGGAGGGGAAAACGCTGAACTCCAGCGGCGTGCGGACGTAGATCGTCGTCAGCAGCATGATCACGGCAATGGTGATATTGGCCGACAACAACAGGTCCAACAGCGGAGAGGGGATCGGCACGATGATCACCAGAATGCTGGCGATGATCCCCACCGGCAAGACGAAATCCTGGATGCGGGCCAGGTAGCCCAGCGGGGCTGCGCGCGGGGCAACACCAGAAGCCATCCGTCCCTCCGGACACGTCGGCAGTTCAACCAGATGTGTTCACGGCAGAAGAAGAGGGGCAGAAGGTACTAGAAAACGGCGGAAGGGTCCAGGTCGGTTTGGCGGGGGCTATCGAGTCCGTCCGACGGAGTTCTCCGTCCGTCTTGCTCTCTTGGGGTCAAATCTGTTACTATGTCGGCTCAGCATGCGGTGCCTGGTTAGCTTGGGTAGCATGGGTGGTCTGGGCATACAGGAAAGAGGATGCGGCGCCGCTGCCCATTACGATGGGGCGATCGCCAGAACGGCCGGAGAACAGACCGAGGAGTAGAGATGGCGACTGTGCCGGAACGCCAAGCCGCGGAGCAGAGTTCGGGATCGAGGGACCGGTTTTGGACTCCACGGTTCTGGGACGGCATGAACCTGACGGGTTGGATCCGCCTGCTGGTCCGCAACCGATTTGCGGTGGGGCCGACCTGTGTCCCCATGGCGCTGATCGTTACCTTCGCCAGCCTGGTCAATTCCTTTCTCTGGGCCGTCCAGGCGATCATCTTTGGTCGGAAGATCCGGCAGACGCAGATTGAGTACGATCCGATCTTCGTGATCGGACATTGGCGTACCGGGACAACGTTGGTGCACGAGTTGCTCGCGTTGGATCCACGGCATACGTATCCGGACACGCACACCTGTTTCAATCCCAACCATTTCCTCATCTCGGCTTGGCTCTTGAGACCCTGCATGGGGTTTCTGCTGCCCGCCCGGCGGCCGATGGACAACATGGAGGCGGGCTGGGATCACCCGCAGGAAGACGAGTTTGCGTTGTGCAACATGGGCGTGCCCTCGCCGTACCTGACGCTGGCCTTTCCCAACCGGCCGCCGCAGGACCGGGAGTATCTGGACCTGGAGGGGCTGTCGCCGCAGGCGTTGGCTCGCTGGAAGCGGGCGCTGGTTTGGTTCCTGAAGTGTCTGACGGTGCGTGATCCCAAGCGGATCGTGCTGAAGTCTCCGCCGCATACTTGCCGCATCAAGGTGTTGTTGGAGCTCTTTCCTAACGCCCGCTTCGTCCATTTGGTCCGCGATCCGTACGTCGTTTATCCCTCGACGATCCACTTGTGGAAGCGCCTCTGCTGCGCCCAGGGGCTGCAGATCCCCAAGCACCGCCATTTGGCAGAGCACGTCTTCGAGAGCTTGAACCGGATGTACGATGTGTTTGAGCGCGATCGGCGGCTGATCGCCGAGGCGCGGCTGTGCGAGGTCCGCTACGAAGACCTGGTGCGAGATCCCATCGAGCAGATGCGAATGATCTACGAGCGGCTGGGGCTGGGCGACTTTGAGAGGGTCTTGCCTGCCCTGCAGGAGTACGTGCACCGGCAGGCGGAGTACAAGACCAACCGCTACGAGCTTGCGGGGGAGACACGCGCAGAAATCAGCCGCCGCTGGGGATCGTACATCAGGCGTTACGGCTACAGTCCCGAGCCGGCGGAGGTGGGGGCAACCTCGGTCATTTCGGTTTCGCTTCACCGCCAATCACGATGACTTTGGGCGCGGGGATGGCGTCAATGCCGGCGTAGAGTCTGGCCAGTTCGGCGGCCGCGACCTCTTGTTCCGCGTAGGCGTTTTCCAGGGCTCGGCGGGTCTGCTCGTACTTGATCACCAGGGGATTGACTGGGCTGTAGGCGGACTTCTCGAGGTCTTCGAGCGATCTTTCGGTTTCTTTGAGGCGTGCCTGGGTGGTGGCGATGCCGATCTGTGTGTCGACGAGGCGCTCGTTGAGCCGGCCGAGCAGTCCGCCGCCGGCCTCGCTGACCAGCGCGCGGCGGCGGTCGGCCAGGTCGGCCCGACTCTGCGCAGCGGCCACCTGGGCCTTCGCGACTTCGGCCTGCGTGGCGGTCCTGGACTTCCAGAGGACCTGGGTACGGGCCAACTCGTCTTCGCGCAGCTTTACCACCTGTGCCAGCTCATCCAGGACGAATTGCTGCTCTTTCTGCGCGGTGTCTAGTTTCTCTTTGGCCTTGGCGATCTGCTCGATGATGGCCGCTCGTTGCGCCTGCAAGCCAGCCAGTTCGGCGCCCAGGCTCAAATGATCGCGCCGGACCGCAGCAAACACTTGGGGATCCTGTGGTTGCAGAGCTTCGCCGGTGCGGATGGCCGCCTCGCGAAGCTGCCCGAGCTCCGCCGTTACGTCCTGGATCCTCTTCTCGGCCCGCTGCACTCGCTGGTGGGCGAGCTCGAGCTTGCGGTTGACTGAATCCAGGCTCAACCGGTGAATCTCCAGCAGGACCTCCTGGAAGCGTTTTTGCGCGAGGGCCAGGGCCGCCCCGGCGTCGCGCGACCCCATCACCTGCATAATCCCCAGCGTGTCCCCCTCGGGGGATACCGATAGGGGAGTAAAGTACACCTGATAGTCCCGGAACTCTCCCGGTTCGCCGGCCCGCTGGGACCAGGACCTAATCAGCGATCCGATTGGACCGGGCATGCCCGGCATCGTGTCTCCGGGAGCCGGGGCGGGCGGCCTCAAGGGGTTACCGACGACCAGCAAGAGGGCCGATTCATTCTGCGAACCAGGAACCGTTGCCCGCGGCTGATCATCGGACGGCTTCTGGGCAGCCGCCGGTTTCGACGAGGGTCCCGCGGCAAGGGCAAAAACAGCCAACAGAAGCGTGGCAATTACGGCGTCGCGGCGCATCACAGATCTCCTTTCTCAATCTTAAGTTGGCTCAGTCTCTTTTCTGCGGTACGGGCACCGTTGGTGCCCGGGAAGTGTGTGAGGATTCGGCGATATTCGTCTGCCGGGGCAGTGCCCGGCGAAAGCAGCGGTTGCTGCTGGGCATGGTCGACCAACAAGAAAGCCGTCTTCTCGATCTCGATCCGGGCGACTTCCAGAGGGTCCGGCTGACGGAGCTGACGATCCAGGCGGGCCGTCTGCTCGCGGATTTGCTGGGAGCGGGTCAGCTCCTCGACAATCCGTGTTCGTAGTTGGGTCTCGGCCGCCAGCTCGGCGATTTCAGCCCGCAGCCGCTGGACATCTTCGGCAGAAGAATCCCGGACAGCATCAGACGGCTTCGTCTGATCGGCGACCGAGCCGCTGGTGGTCGGTGTGGGGCCGACTGCGTAGTAGACCGCCCACGTTGCGCCCCCGAGCAGAACCGCCGTAACCAGCAGGCCGCCCAGGGCCGTTCGTGTCCGGCGTCTGCGGGCGCGCAAGCGGCGGACGCGATCGGCCAGGTCGGGCGGAAGGTCCGGAGGCGGCGTCTCAGACCGGCCGGCGGCTCCGAGCAATTCCTGGAATGACGCGTCGTCCATCTTCACTCTTCCCCCAGTCGGATCGAAAGAATCTCTCGGAGCTTGCGGCGCGCCCGGGTGAGCCGGACCTCCACGTTGTTTGCCGAGATCCCCAGCACCTGACCGATCTCGCCCACCGGCATCTCTTCGAAGTAGCGGAGCGCGATCGGTTCGCGATATTTGGCGGGCAATTGTTGGACCGCCCGGCGAAGCTCCTGATGGATTTCGGCGGCCTCCGACGGCTGGACTTGGTCACACGGAGCCACCAGGTTCATGGCAAGCCGCAGCAGGCTGCGGGGTCGCAGCAGTCGCCGGCGGTAGTGCGAGCGGCACTTGTTTAGGGCAATTGCCGCCAGCCAGGTCGACAACTTGCTCTCTGCACGGAAACGCTTGAAGTTTTGCAGCACGGAGAGAAACACTTCCTGCACCACGTCCTCTACCTCGGCGGGCTCGCCCAGCAGGCGACAGACCAGCCGCGCGATCCGCTGCTGGTGGGCGGCGACGATCTGATCGAAGGCCGCCGTCTCACCGGCCTGAAAACGCGCAGCCAGATCCGCGTCGTCGTGCCACTCCGGTCGGATTGGTCCCGGCGTTGTCAAACTGGCGGTTCTCTCCATGCCTGTCATATTAGACGCTCGGGGCGGCCAGGACTTACAGGAATCCAGAGGGAATCCGGGGGCGATCCCAGCCCCACCAAAGTGGCACCGGCGTCTCGCCGGTGTTTCGCGGAGCCTGACTCTGTGGGGGGTTTTCACCGGCGAGACGCCGGTGCCACTGACCTGCCGCGATCACCCAGAGTCATTCAGGCTGCGGCGGCCGGCGGGGTGGGGATGGTCTTGCCCTGAAGCTGGTAGACGTAGGCCAAGACCTCGGCCACGGCGGCGTACTTGTCTTCGGGGATCGGCTGGTCGACCTCGACGTCGCGATAGAGGGCCTGGGCCAGCGGCTTCTTTTCCACGATGGGGATGCCGTGCTCCAGGGCCAGCCGGCGGATCCGCTGCGCCAGCACGCCGGCCCCTTTGGCCACCAGGATCGGGGCGGCCATGGTCTTGGGCTCGTACTGGATGGCCACCGCCAGCTCGGTGGGGTTGCTGATCACCACGTCGGCCTTGGGGACCGCCTCGGAGAGCCGGTGCAGCGCGAGTTGGCGCTGCACCTGGCGTCGCCGGGCGATGACCTCGGGGTTACCTTCCAGGTTCTTCATCTCCTCGCGGACCTCGCGGGGCGTCATCTTGAGGTCTTGTTCGTGTCTCCAGCGCTGGAACCCGTAGTCCAACAACGCCAGCACCAGCAAGGCCAAACCGATCTTGGCGGTGGTCCAGAAGAGGATCTGGACGAGGTAGCGGGCGATTTCGGGCACGTCCAGCCCGGTCAGCCCAAGGATGGTGTCGCGTTGCTGGTACAGGCTCAGGAAGGCCACCGCCGCGATCACCAGGATCTTGAAGATGCCAAACGCCAGACGGACCGCGTTGGCCAGCGAGAAGAGTCGCTGAAGGCCCCTGATCGGATCCAGCCGGGTGAAATCGGGGGCCAGTTTCTCCGGGAGAAACAAGAAGCCGCCTTGCACCAGGTTGATCCCCACGGCCCCCAGTAGCAGGACGGCGAAGATGGGCAGCACGGTCCGGGCCAGGGCCAGCAGGGTGCGGTTGCACTCGCCCACGGTGAAACCCGGGTCAGCCGACAACCAGGCGTCGCCGCCGAGCTGGTGCCGGGAGTACTCCACGAGGAATTCCATCAGGCCACCGCCCAGCACCATCAGGCACACCAGCCCCAGGATCAGCAACGCCGCCGAGGCCAGGTCCTGGCTCCTGGCAACCTGGCCCTGCTCGCGGGCCTGTTGCCTGCGATGTGGGGTAGGTTCCTGCGATTTTTCGGCGTCGTGTTCGGGCATGCGATTTAGGATTTAGGATTTCGGATTTCGGATTTCAGATTTGGGATCTCCTCGTTCCCACGGTGTCACGACAACCACTGGATTTGCAGGGGGGCATGGAAGGCTTCCAGGAGGGCTTCCAGCGCCGGCTCGACTTGTTCCTGGAAGGCCCAGGCCGCTGCTCCTAGCGTCAGCGAGAAGGTGGCGAAGGTCAACATCGAGTTCAGTCCGAAGCCCACCATCAGGATGTTCAACTGCGGCAACGTCCGGCTGATCAGCCCCATCACCAAGGTTGACAACAGCAAGGCGGTGACCACCGGCACCGCGGCGCGGATCCCCAGGCTGAAGCTCTGGGTCAACAGCGCCACGAACGTCTCGGCGATGGAGTGAGGAACGGCGGCGCTGCCGGGCGGGATGGTCTGGAAGGTATCCAGCAGCCCGGCCATGACCATGCGGTGGCCGCCGATGCAGACGAAGACGGCCAGGGTGACCAGGAAGAGCAGCCGCGAGAGGACGGGCACGCTGGTGTCGGAGCCCGGATCAAAGACGTCGGCCAGCATCAACCCGCCGATCTGGCTGGCCATCTGACCGGCCAACTGAATGCCGGAGAAAAGGATCACGATGCCCAGACCCAGGCAGAGTCCGATCAACAGTTCGCTGCCGATGAAGACCAGGTAGTGGATCGTGGATCCGGGGTACTCGACGGCCACGGCCCACTGGGTGGGCGTGATCAACAGCGCCAGGGCCACGGCCAACAGGGCCCGGACCTGCATGGGGACCTCGTTGGTGCCGTAGATCGGGGCCGTCATGGTCAGCCCACTTACCCGAGTGAGCACCAGGGTAAAGAGGAGGAACTTCTCCAGGTCGAGTTGGCGGAGCCAGTCCATGGGAGGAGTGCTGAATTCTGAATGCTGAATTCTGAATGCTGAGTGCTGAAGTAGTCTGCGAGTCGATTCTCGGCCTGCACGCGCAGCCATTCAGCATTCAGCATTCAGCATTCAGCATTTCCTAAAACCTGCCGGGGATTTGTGTGATGAGGTCGGTGGAGTATTGCAGCATGCGGCCGATCAGCCAGGGCAGCGCGATGCTCAGGGCCAGGACCATGGCCACGATCTTGGGCACGAAGGCCACGGTCTGCTCCTGGATTTGGGTCAGCGCCTGGAAGAGCCCGATCAACAGGCCTACGATCATCCCGGCCAGCAGCACCGGCGAGCCGATCAGCAAGGCGGTCCAGATCGCTTCACGGCCAAGGTCGATGGCGTCTTGAGGGTCCATGGGGATAAGGGGACAGGGGGCAGGGGACAGGGGTCAGGGGACAGGGGGTGACGGGGTGAGGGGGTGACAGGGTGATGGAGTGACAAGGTGACGATGGCAACACCAGCTCATTCACCCCCTCACCCCCTCACCCCGTCACCCTGGCCCCTCGTGCGTCACGTAAAGGGTTGAAAGCTCTCCATCAGCATTCCTACGACGAGGTGCCAGCCGTCGACCAGCACGAACAGCAGGATCTTGAACGGCAGCGAGATCAACACCGGCGGGAGCATCAACATGCCCATCGAGACCATCACGGCGGCGACGACCATGTCCAGGATCAGAAAGGGCAGATAGATCTGGAAGCCGATCAGAAAGGCGGTTTTCAGCTCGCTGAGCATGAAGGCCGGCAGCAAGGCCTGTAGCGGCACGTCGTTATAGTCTTTGGGAGTAGGCTGATCGGGAAGGTAGCTCAGGAATAGGTGCACGTCTTCGGCGTTGTCGGCGTGTTCGATCTGCAGGGCCATGAACGTGCGGATGGGGGCCACGCCGACCGTCCACGCCTGCTTCAGATCGATCTGCCCGCTGGTGTAGGGAACGATGGATTCGTCATAGACCTGCTTCCACACCGGCGTCATGATCAACAGGGTGATGAACAGGGCCAAGGCCGTGATCACCTGGCTGGGCGGGAGCTGTTGGGTGCCGATGGCCTGCCGCAGCAGGCCCAACACCACGACCACGCGTACGAAACAGGTGGTCATCAACAGGAGGGCGGGGGCCAGACTGAGCACCGTCAGCAGGAGCATCACCTGGATCGTGGAGCTGAGTCCCTCCGGGCTGGTCCAGTGCTTCGGTCCGGCGGCCAGGCCTTCGGGCAGCTCGATCGAGGAGGGCTGGTTGGGGAGGTCCTGGGCGGTGGCTGAACCGAAGAGGCTCAGACATGCCAGCAGGATCGCCGCGCCGCAGAGCAGGCGCCGCCGCCCGACCAACCTCCGGTCGGTGCCCGGTACCCGGTTGCGGCGGCAGCGGGCCAATGCGGCTTGGTGTGGGGTGATCTTCGACGTCGCTTCAGCCATGACGGTTCTCCAATCCACCAGGGGCAGCCGGGAGGCCGGGTACCGGGCACCGACCGGAGGTGGGCACCGACCGAAGGTGGGCACCGACCGAAGGTTGGTCCCGGGTGGCAGCCAGCCGCAAGTCTTCGTGGTTGTTCTCTTCGAGAAATCCGCCGCCGGGGCGGGCCGCCGCAAACTGTCCGAGCACCTGCCGGAAGGCCGCCGTGGCACTTTGAGGGTGGGCTTGACGACAGAGACCAGCCAAGCGGTCAACTTCGACCGGGTCCGTCACTTCGGTCAGTGTCTCGGCGCCCGCCGGGGTCACCGAGACCAGGACCAGCTTGTTGCCGCAACGGAGCAGATGCACCTGTTGGCGGCTGGCCATGGGGGCGCGTCCCAGGACCTCGAAGACCTCGCCCGGCAGAACGGTGCCGGCCGCCGCACCCAGAGGGTACCCGGCCCGACGCAAGCCCCACGCGACCAGGAAGAACACACCCAGCACGATGGCCAGGCTGCCAGCGACGGTGACCACCGACGCCGGGCCGCCGCTTCGACCCTGTGGCGAGTGACCGGAGCGGCCGGGAGGTGGCAACGGCAGAGGCGACTGGCGGCCACGGGGCGAAAGAGAGACGCCGGGGCTCATCTCGCCCGCCGGCTGGGCCGTCTTGCCGGAGGCCGACGCAGCGCCGGCAGAGACAAGCGGCGCGGTGTAGCCGGCCGGCACGACCTCGGGGGACGCCGGCGGAACTCCCGCCCCATAAGGTCTCTCCGCCGGCCGGTGGGAGTAACCGATGGCCGGCGTGCCAGGCCAACCGGAGGGCGATTGCGTGGGGCGGGCCGTCTCTGCCGCGACGCAGGCGGGATGGACGACCACGAAGATCAGCCCGATGGTTCTGGCGAGGGAAGGCATCCGTGCACTTGCGGGTTTTGGTTGATCCTGGCCGGGGTGAGCGGCCGATATGGAAGCGGGTTATTGCGCGGTGGCGATTGCTGATTATGGCGGCGGGGCGATGGTGTCGGGTTGCGAGGAGATTTGACTCTTAGCACGGCGTTTGGCCGCGACCGAGCGGCGGGCAAGCCCGACCGCTAAACCCGGATTATTCACGGGCTGGGGAAAGCCGCCGCAGTGTGCCACTGCTTCGCCAGAAGCAGTGCCGTGCGTAACGGCCGTGCACTGCTTGCCTTGCGGCAAGCAGTGGCACACCGCCATGAATAACCCAGGCTAAAAGGTCTTGTCACCAATGTTCAAGTCGTTAGGCTGAGACGCTCGTTCCGGCGATCAATTCGGCTACGCGGACACAGAAGTTGTCGCTTAACACGAGCACTTCTCCCCGGGCGATCAGGCGTCCGTTGACGTAGATGTCCACGGGATCGCCGGCCAGCTTGTCCAGCGGGACCACGGATCCCTTGCAGAGTTTCAGCACGTCTTCCAGGTACATGTGCGTACGGCCCAGCTCGATTCTCAGGTCGAGCTCCACGTCGCGGATCAAGTCGAAGGTCGTGTTTTCGGTGGAGGCCGGGGCGCCGGAGAATTCTTCCAGCCGGAACGCCGATACACCTTGGGGGAAGTCGCCGGCGGCCGCGGTGTTGACCGACTCCAGGGCCTGTTCGGCCTGCCTGAGCAGGTAGTCGACGTCGTCGGGGAGCATGATGCCCTCCGGCACGCCGGGGTCGGGAGGGGCGTGCTTCGGAGCTGGGGGCTGGCTGGTCGGCCTTGTTAGGGCCTGTCCCGCCTGCTGCAGCAGCTTTTCGATGCCTTCCTGGTCGAGCGGTTGATCGTCGTTGCCGGGCACCTGCCCGTCCTGTGAAGCTTGTTCGGGACGTGCGGTTGACGTGGCCCGTGCGCCGGCGGCTTCGGCAGTTCGGGGTTGTGCTGCGGCGTCGGCGTCCGACGGCTGTGGAGCCGACGCGGAGGCGGCCTGGTCTCTGCCCGCATTGAGCAGCCGCTCGCTCTCGTCTTGACCCATCAATCGATCATCTGCCATGGGAATCCGTTCCTGCTGGGGACTATTGTTCGATCATCGAGAAGTCGTCAAAGATGACGACGCGGAGGAGTGGTTTGCCGAGGGTCTTGTTGGTTCTTTCCAGGGTCTTTCTCTTCAGTAGCGCCAATCTGGGGTCCGTCAGGTCGGCGATTTCGGCACTGCGGACCGCGAACTGGATCTCCTCCCGGAAGCGATGGAGGTGCGCTTCCATCAGCGCGAGGAACTCCTCGTGGTCCGTTTCGTGGAGCCTTCCCCAGAGGTGGAAGTAGACGCGCAGCGTGCTGCCCGAGACAGGCTGGTAGGACATCACCGTGAATTCCCCGAGATCGACTTCGAGCCAGCCGGTCAGGTCGTCTTCCGGAGTGGACGATTGGCCTTGGTCGGCGGCGGGCTCCGCGGGGGCCTCGGCTCCCAGGGCAACGCCGGCCATTTCGGCAGTCTTGGAGGCGGAGGGGAGATACAGCCAGGCCAAGAAACACTCGGCCGCGATCACCAGGGCGAGGAACACCAGGATCTTGACCTTGGCCAGGATCGAGGTCCCGCCTTCCGGGGCCGCGAATTGGTCGGCGACCTGCGGATCTTCGCTGGGCAGGGGCGACGGCTCGGGCATCAAGCGGCTCCTTCGTCGGAGAATTGCTGCGGGCTTTTTTCGGCGGTCCCTGCCGGCTCTTGGGTCAACTCGTTGAGCATGAAGACTTCAACTCGGGAGCTTTCCGAGGGTCGACAATATATCCTAGCTTCTCCGCGAAGGGGAGAAACACGACGGGGGAGCAGACGGCTCCGCACGCGGCGGAGACCAACGCCGCCGCCTCGCCCGGCCCGACGGCGTCGGGATTCTTCATGTTGCCCAGCATGATGAGCAACCCGACCAGGGTTCCGATCATGCCGAATGCAGGAGTAAAGCGGCCCATCTGGCCTATCACGCCTTTTCCGTTTCGATTGTCGGGTTGCCAGCGCGTCCAACTCCGTCCGCATGACGTCTTCCATCACTTCGGCTCGGGTCCCGTCGGCGGGCATACTGCCATGATCCGTGGTCAAGGCTTCAATATGGGCGAGAGGACGAGATAACCACTCTCCTCGTCTTGCGTAACCTCCAGCGGCCCGCGAACGTTGAGGCGGTGGTGCTCGAGGAAATCCTGTGCCGGGATCGCTAGATACTTATCTGTGAGGGTCGCGGGACGAGCGCCGAGGAGGTCTTCTACCGCCTGCCCCCTCTTCAACAACTTAACACCGATGCGTTTGCTGTGCGCCGCGTATGCGAGAACAGCCAAGAGGTCTTCCTCCGGGCTTAGTTCCGGGAAATACCCTACAGGGATCGTCAGCTTACTGTCTTTGCCGAGGAAGGCGGGCGGTCTATAGACCTCAAAGTCTTCCTCTGGCTGGAGCAGGCTATGGTGGGCCACACACTTTAACACGTCGACCGCCGTTACGAGGCCCGTCAAACGCTCGTCGTCTTTGACCACAGGCAGGCAGCCGATCTTATTTGACGCCAGAATGCCTGCTGCCTTACGGATCGACGTATCTGCCGTGACGGTGATCGCTGGCTGCGCCATGATCTGGCACACCTCGTAGCGCGGAGGCGCGGTTGGACGTTGCTGGGCGACGTCTGCTTCGGCCAACCAGGGAGAAAAGTGCTTCAGTACTTGACGCTCCGAAACGACGCCCACGACTTTTCCATCGCTTTCCGCCACGACTAGATGCCTGATCCTGGCCTGGACCATAATCTGGGCCGCCCGACCCGCTGGTGCTTGCGGCAAGATCGTGCGCGGGTTCTCGACCATGATCTTTCCCACGGTCAGTTCGTTCTTTTCCATGGCGCCAATCTCCTCTTTCTCCAGGTTTGTTTGCAGCCACCGATCCCGCTGACTCAATCATAGCACGCAAAGCTTCGGTTGGCCCGGGGGCGCGTCAGCGGCGCAACGCCAGGAGTTCGTCGAGCATTTGCTGCGCCGTGGAGATTACGCGGGTGTTACTCCGATACATGGTTGAGGCCAAGATCAGGTCGATGAGGTTGCCGCCGATGTCGGTGTTGGACAATTCGATGGCGCCGGCGACGATCTTACCGAGCCCTCGTTCGTTGGCGTTACCCTGCATGGCCTGGCCGGAGTTGATGCCTTCGGCGAACATGTTTTCCGCCCGTTGCTCCAGGCCCGCAGGGTTGGTAAACCGTGCCAGTTGGATTTGTCCCAGGTCGCGGACAACGCCGTTGTCGAACACGCCTTGGATCACTCCGTCTTCGCCGACCACGAAACTGGCCAGCACGCCTGGGGGGAAGCCGTCCTGGAAGGAGACGGCCAAGCTGCTGCTGGCGGCGTTCAGCCCGGAAACCTGGGAGAAGTCCAAGTCGAATGCCAGCGGGGAAACGGAGGCGATGTCGTTGCGTTCGATCAAGAGGCTGGTGGGATCGACCGGTGTTCCCTTGCCCACTGAGTCGAAGGAGATGCGCCCCGTCCCCACGGAGATCCCCACGCCCGAGCTGGGTTGGTTGTCCGAGGAGTCGGCGAACCAGCGGTAGGTGGTGGAGTCGCCGTCGCGGGCTTCGAGGACCGCGGTGAGGCGGACGGCCACGGGGATGCCCAGCGAGTCGTAGGCCAGGAAGTCGCAGATGGCGCTTTCGCCGACGGCCGACTGCACAGAGGTGAAGGGCAGGCTGACGGTGTCGGTGCCGCCGGCGGTGGTCAGTTGCAGTGCCGAGGGGCCGATTTCGATGGCATTACCCACGCCGACGTTGCCGAGGAGCCGTATCCGGCCGCCGGTCACAGAGCCGCCCTCACCGCCTCCGAGGTCGCGGATGCCCAGCGTTTCCCCCATGAACTCGTACAGATCCTGCACGGTGCTGGTGGCGGTGATCTGCATTTCTCTGGTGGCGGTGGTGCGGCTACCCTTCGACCCGGTATACTCCAAGGTGCCCAGGTCGAAGACCGGGTCGTACGCCACGCCGTCGAAGGTCCGAACGTCCGTCAGCAGGGTCGCAGCGGTGATCGGGTTGTGGGCCGGAGTGGCGTCGTAGAGGACGTCGGTCTGGACGATCTCGCCGGTATCGGCCAGGACGCCCCTGGGCGGCAGCGTTCCCTGCAGGAACACGTTTTCCGTCGGCATGGCGACGGCGACGGAACCCAGCGGGATCTCGATCGGCTGCAGTTCCGTCGTTAGAATCTGGAAGCGATCGTCGACGCCGAAGCCGAGCACCCGCTGGCCGGTGATGGTGACCAGTTCGTTGGTGGCGTTCATCTTGAAGATGCCGTTTCGGGTGTAAAGGTGTTCGCCGGAGCTGTCTTGCACGATGAAAAACCCGTCGCCCTGGATGGCCAGGTCGGTGGGGTTGGAGCTGATGTCCACGGTGCCCTGGGTGAAGTTGGGCGTGATGCCGGCCACCGTCGTGCCCTGCCCGAGCTGGCGGGGATTGGTGCCGCCGGAACCGGGTATCGAGGTGGAGGGAGCGGAGCCTAGACCCAGGGTCCGCGAGAACTGGGTGGCAAACACCACGTCTGAGGCCTTGAACCCTACGGTGTTGGAGTTGGCCAGGTTGTTGCCCACCACGTCGATGGTGGTCTCAGCCGCGGTCAGGCCCGTCAGCGCCGTGCTTAGTGCGGAGGCTAGACCCATGACTAATCCCCTTCTTTTTGGGGTTGACTTTCAGTAACAGGTAAAATCCCAAATCCCAAATCCTAAATCCCAAATCTGATCGTGCGGTTCTCTCCCCACGTGTTCGTGCTACGCGGCGTCCGCGCCGTCGGGCAGGATCTGGGCGACGTTTTTCAGGGCGACGGTCTGCTCCCCGAGGTGAAGCCGCACCGTGCCGTCTTCGATCGAGACCCGATCGACCGGGCCGGTGACGGTCTGGGAATCGTCGCTCAGGCCCACGATGGTTCGCTCCAGCAGGTTGCTGGCTGTGGCCACGCTTTGTCCGAGCAGCACCGATTCGAGCGTTTCGGTGAGCCGCTGGTTCGATTCGATCTCGCGAATCTGGCTGATTTGTTGCAGGATTTCTTGGTTCTTCATCGGTTCCAGGGGATCCTGGTTCTGCAGTTCCGTGACCAGCAGACTGACAAAGTCGTCCAGCTTGACCTGGTTCCAGGCATTGTGATTGGCCGAGGGTTGCTGGGTCTGCTGTCCCAGGGCGCTAACGAGACCCGTTGACATGACTGGTATTCCTTTCGGTTTAGTTGCGCTTGACGGGACGGTAGTGTTGTCCGGTGCGTCAGGTGGACTTCAAATGACCACGTTGAGTTGGGTGCCCTCACCCGGCCGATTCACGCCGCCGAAGGCGGACGCGGGTTTCGTGTCCCGGTCGGCGTGGTTGGCTGGCTGCGGGGCGGTGTGGCCGCCGCTGTGGCGATGGGAGTACGTCTGATCGGCCATTTGCTCGGGTGAACCACCGGGCGACCTGTCCATCAGGGCCACGTCGAACTGTTTGACCTTGATGTCCTGCTGGGCCAGGCGATCGCGCAGCGCAGGCAGGTTGTCCAAGAGCAGGTTTCGCGCGGTGGACGTTTCCGCCTCTACCCGGGCGGTCAAAAGACCGCTGCGGACGGTGATTTCCAGCCGCAAGGAGCCGAGTTCGGGCGGGCTCAGCCGGAGGCGGATGCTGCCGTTGCTCTTGCCGACGGCCTGGAAGGCCCGGGCCACCCGCTGCACAAAACGGGCCCGATCGCCGGCGACGGATTCATCGGACTCGTGCGGCTGTTGCGTGGTCGCCACGCGCGAATCCTGGCTCGGCAAAACCCGCATAGGCGCGTTGAGCCGGTTGTCTGGAACGGCAGTTGGGGGCGGCTTGGCCGGGTCCTCCGGGGCCTGTAGCTTGGGGTCTCCGGCTACGCTGGTCTGTTCGTCCTCCGAGGTTGCCAACTGGTTTGCCGCCGTGTGGGCGTCGGCCCGTGAGGCCGCCGCGGCAGCGACTGCCGCGTTGCTGGGCTGCTGCTTTCCATGCCGACCGACCTGTTCGCTGGGGGTGTCCTCTTTCGCGCCCTGGAGTGGAGCGAGGAGAGTGGCGCCGGGCCGGGAGACTTGCGTTGGTGAGTTTTGTTGCCGCACCCGGAGGGTACCCGGCGGCTTGTCCACCTCGGCGGCTTTCTTGGCCGAGCGGCCGCGACTGTCAGGGTTATCGGTTGGCTGCCCGGCGGTCATGTCCGCGGGCTGGACACTGGCTGCGGCGCCGCTGATTGCGGCGGCAGCATTGTGCTGGCCGAGGCGTTGAAGCGAGGAATCTGCCTGGTTGGCCGCCTGGTTGATGGAGGTGCGGTCGGATGCCGACTGCCCGACAACGTCCCTACCGACTTGGCCATTCGAGTGGGGCCGGGGCTTGGCCGGGGCTTGGTGAGGATCGACCTGCTTGGCCTCGCTGGCCCCGGGATCGGCGTCGGTCTCCTCTCCGTGCTGGGTTTGCGAAGCGGGTTCGACGGTTTCGGACGGCTCGCTTTCGTCGACATCGCTTTGGGTCTGGGCAGCTTCGGCTCGATTGTCTTCGGAGGCGGCCTCGGCCGCAACGCGCCCGGCAGCGTCCTCGTCGGCATCGACGTCCGCCGAATCCCGGGGGCCACTCCGCGGGTCGTCGGCAGCCGGCTCCCTTTCTTGGGTAAACGGCTGGGGGGCATCCGGCGGAGGAGCCGGCGGTTGACTCAGTCGAGTGGAATCGGGTTGGCCCGCTGGAACCGTTTCTTTCGGCAGCCTCTGGATTCGCCAGAAGTGGTTGCCGAACGGTTCGGCTCCAGGCGTTTGGCCGTGGACCCTACCGCGGTCCGGGACGGCCGTTTCCCTGGGCACGAGGCCGGCGACGTTATCGACGTTGATTTGCGACATGCTGGAGCCTTGCAGTGCAGGTTGCGAAGTCAGTTCTCGGTTGTCAGTTTTCAGTTGTCAGTTATGAGGGATCAGATCCCAGTTCGGGACCGCGGACAACGGAAGACCGACAACCTGGAACTGAAAACGGAGAACTGCGAACTGACAACTGTGAACTGACAACTGTGAACTGACGACTGCGAACTGACAACTGAAAACCTCTGGCCGCAGGTGGTGCGGCGACCATGCGTTGCAGCAAGTGATCGTGCACGACCGGGTACCATAGTATCAGGGGCGGGGTGGATTGGGCTCATTGAGTACCTTCTGCGTATTGGCTGCGAGTGTGGACTCGGGAAAGCCTTCGCGGATCTTGCGGAGAATCTTGTAGAGCTGTTCAGTCTCCTCGGGGAGCTTGAACTCAGCCATGATCTTACTCGCCTTGGACTCCGGCATGGCGGCCAGCAGGGCCACCACTTCGTCCAGTTCGTCTTTCTTGAGCATCTCGGCGAGCTGCTCTTTGGCCTGCTTGGGCTTGAGAGATTCCAGTTTCAGGCGGGCGTTCTCTCTACCGACGGCGACGGCCCCCTGTTGCAGGGCAAGCAATTCCTTCTGGAAGGCTTGCCTGAGTTGCAGGTCCTGCTGCATCGCCTCGGTGAGCTTGCGGCTTTCGGCGGCGAGTTGAGCGAGACCCTGTTGCAGGGCCTGCTCGCGGAGCTCGAGGTGGCGGACTTTCACGGCGCGGGTTTCGCGGACTTGTTCGTAGGAGACCTGCTCCGGGGAGATCTGGTCCCAGTTGCCCTGGGCCTGCTCCCTGATCGCGAGGATGTCGATGCCTTGGGCGATGGCCAGGATCTGGACGACCTTGTCGCGGTCGAGTTGCCAGGTCAGGGTGAGATACGCCAGGAGGATGATCTGCGCCAGGATGGTGGCGACGCAGAAGTATCCCAACAGAGATGCCCCAGTTCGCAGGAGTCGTACGATCATGAGACCTTCTCCCGGGTAGCAAGCTGCCCGGCCACCTCATCCAATTGCTTGATTTCCCGACGGTTCTCTTCCTGGCGATGGCGCCAGGCCTGTTTTTCGCGGAGCTTTTCCAGCAGGCGGACCTCGCGGTCGGCGGCCAGCAAGGCCTGCCGGCGGCGGTCGATCTCGGCGCGGACGGATTCGCGCTGCTCACTCAGGCGGTTCTGCTGGGCTCTCAGGGTAACTTCGTAGCGTTGGGCCTCGACCAGGCGATCGACGTCGACCGTGCCGGGACCGGCAGCCTGGCGACATTGGGCCTGCAGCCGACCGAGTTCCTCTCCCAGGCGGTCCAAGTGTTCGCGGAGTACGTCGTCTGCCCGGTAGGCTTCGGCCAGTACGCCACGTCGCTCGTCGCGGGTGGCCTCGCGGAGCCGCAGCAGGGTCGCCAGTCGGAACTTGAACTTTGCCATGCCTTGGGACTGCTTCTTGCCGGATTAGGTGAGCGGCGCCGCAGCGCGATCCAGGGGCGGCTTCGCCTGCTGGGTACCGTGCTGGGCACCGAGACGTTCCTGGTATTGGCGGTACAACTGCATCAGGCCCTGCCGGGCGTCGCCAATGGTCGAGGGCTGCTCGATCGGCTGGCGCAGGTAACGGTTGACGTCGTCCAACATCTCCACGGCGGCGTCGACGGTGCGGTTGCTGCCGCGGCGGTAGGCGCCGATGGAGATCAGGTCTTCGTGGTCGCGGTAGGCGGCCAGGAGGTCGCGCATGGCCAGCGCCGCCCGGCGATGCTCCTCGTCGGTTACTTCGGGCATCAAGCGGCTGAGGCTATCCAGCACGTCGACGGCCGGGTACTGCCCGCGGGAAGCCAAGCCGCGCGAGAGCCAAGTGTGCCCGTCCAGCAGGCCGCGAACGGCGTCGCTGATCGGCTCGTTGGGATCGTCGGCCTCCACCAGCACGGCGTAGAAAGCGGTGATACTGCCTTGGGGGCTGCGGCCGGCCCGCTCCAGCAGCTTGGGCAACCAGGCGAACACGGAGGGGGGATAGCCGCGGGTGGTGGGGGGCTCGCCGGCGGCCAGGCCGATCTCACGCTGAGCGAACGCGAAGCGCGTGATCGAGTCCATCAACAAGAGCACGTCCTTGCCCTGGTCGCGGAAATGCTCAGCCACGGCCGTGGCGGCGAAAGCGGCCTGTGTGCGGACTAAGGCCGGCTCGTTGCTGGTGGCTACGACCACGACGCTCTTGGCCAATCCCTTGGCCGTCAGGTCGCGCTGGATAAACTCGTTGACTTCGCGGCCCCGCTCGCCGATCAGGCCGATCACGATCACGTCGGCGGAGGTGTATCGGGCCATCATCCCCAGGAGGATGCTCTTGCCCACCCCGGAGCCGGAGAAGATCCCCATCCGCTGCCCCTTGCCGCAGGTCAACAGCCCGTCGATCGCCCGCACTCCGGTCGACAGCGGCTGGTCGATTCTCGGCCGGTGGCAGGGATGAGGTGGACGCCGGTGGAAGGAGGCTCGGTCCTGCAGGGCGGGTTGAGGCTTGCCGTCCACGGCGTGGCCGCCGGCGTCGATCACCCGCCCCAGGAGCTGCTCGCCCACGCGGAGCCAACGGGTGGTCCGTACCAGGCGGACGCGATTGCCGTGGCGGACGCCTTCCAGGTCGCTGAAGGGATAGAGCAGAGTCAGCTCATCGCGGAACCCGATCACTTCGGCCAACAAAGGCGGCCCGGCCTGTCGCTGGATCTCCGCCACGGCACCGACCGGGGCCGGAAAGCCGGCCACCGAGACGGTCATGCCCACCGTGCCGGCGACGCTGCCGATCAGGGCGGTTGGCATCAGGGCCTCGATTTGTTCGGTGACGGGCAGCATGGGGATGAGGGGATTTGGGATTTAGGATTTTGGATTTGGGATTTGGAAAAAGGGGACAGGTCCAATTTGCCGGAACGGCCCGAAGGGTGCTTCGCACAAATTGGACCTGTCCCCTTTTTCCTCCCCGCGTTACGTCAACTCTTCCTCGATTCGCTGCAGTTGGGCCTCGAACTGCTGGTCGATGACGCCGAAGCGGGTCTCGACGCGGCAGCCGCCGGGCGTGATCTGGGGATCGGCCACCAGCTCGGCGGTGGTCAGGGTGGACAGCTCTTTGACCAGCATTTCGGCCCGGGGGCCGATCTGCTGATGGTCGGCCGGGTTGAGGTGGATCCGCACTTGGGAACTGCCGGCGGCCAGCTCCAGGGCTTCACGCAGCAGAGTCAGGGTGATTTCAGGATGCCGGGTGAGTTCACGCCGGATGAGCCGCTGGGCGATGGCCGCCGCCACGTGCACGGCGCCGGCCTCCCAGTGTGCCAGCCACGCCTGCTTGGCGTGTTGGATGTCCTGGATCACGTTTCTCAGCGCCGGCAGGGCCGTGGTCAATTGCCGTCGCACGAGCTCTTCGACGGCCTGCCGCCCGGCCCGGTATCCATCCCGATACGCCTGCTGGCGGACGGCGTCGGCCTGCTGTTGGGCCTTGACTACAATCTGGGCAGCCTCGGCCTGGACCTTCTTGAGGTATCGGTCGGCCTGGAGGGCCATGTCGTCGAAGTTGAAGGCCACGCCCGGGGTGCGGTGGCCGGACTGGCTGGCTCGGATGATGGAGGACATGGGCTAATTGGCCTTGCCTGATTCCGCGAAAAAGGGGACAGGTCCAATTTGTGCGAAGCACCCTTCGGGCCGTTCCGGCAAATTGGACCTGTCCCCTTTTTCCAGCGACATCGCCTTGGGTAGTTGGATCCGTCCCTGCCTGGCCAGGCGTCGGGTCAGGTCGGCGATCTGTTGCCGGGCCCCTTCCACGTCGCTCAGCCGGATGGGGCCCGGATGGTCCAGCTTGTGACGGACGGTCTTCGCTTCCGGCGCATCAAAGCGCCGCAAGATTCGATCGATTAGCTCCGGGGGCGCGCCGACCAGGGCGGTCATGGCCAACTCGGGCTGGGCGGCCTGGAAGACCGCGGCCAAGGCGGCGTCGCTCAGATGTGTCAGGTCTTCGAACGCCAGTGCCGGCAGGCTGAGCTTTTCCGCCAGGAGCTGGTCGTGGACGGCCAGATTGTCGAGGATCTGCTCCGCCACCAGCTCGCCGGAGGCTTCGAGGATACCGGAGACGGCCTGCAGGCCGGCCACCCGCCGACGCTGCATGTGGACCTGCTGCGAGAGGCGCGACTCCAGTGCCCGCTCCACCTCGCGGAGGATCTCCGGATCGGTCTCCTCCAGGTCGACCAGCCGGCGGATGACGTCGCTCTGGAGGGCCGGTTGGAGCCGGGCGAGCACGCCCCCGGCCTGTTCGGGCGGCAGGTGCGAGAGCACCAGGGCGATGGTTTGCGGGCGTTCGCCGGCGAGCACTCGGGCGAGCTTCTCCGCTTCGGCTTCGTGCAGGAAGCGGAAGGGCCGGACGCTGGCCGGCGGCGAGGGGAACGGCCCGCCTGGAGCGGGGCGCGGCTGCGGCACGGCGAGCCTGCCGGCCAACCGGCCGTCAACATCCACGCCGGGCGGATAATTCTCGGGCAGCCCGGGACCGGCGCGGAAGAAGTCCTCGATCACCCGACGCTGCTCGCGGGCGTCGATCTGGCCCAGGTCGACGATGGTCTGGCGGACGCGTCGGGCCTGTTCGGGGCCCAACCGCTCGAGCATCGCGTCGGCGGTGGCCCGATCGAGGCTGGCCACCAGGATCGCGACTTTTCGGATGCCTTGGTCTTGAGGATTCATAGTTTCAGGTTGCGGAGCCGATCCAGGTGCGGAGGATGTTGGCGGCGGCGGTGGTGTCCTCCTGCACCAGTTCCGAGAGTTCATCCCGCAGCGACGGTCCGCCGCCGGTGAAGCGGGCCAGTCGTTTGGCGGATATCGTAGCGGGCGATTCGCCTTCTTCCTGTTCGGCCGGGGCGGGGGCCGCCGCCGCGCCGCCGGCCTTCGGGCCGGCGGGGACGGCCCGGATCATGGAGCGGAGCATCAGCAGACTGAACAGTGCCAGGCCGATCATCCCCAGGGTGCCCCAGTGTTGACCGAACCAGGCCAGGGCCTTCGCAGTGACGGCAGGGGCAGGGATTTCCTCGCCGGGCATGTCCAGGAAGCTGCTGACGTTCACCAGTTGGGTCGGGTCGCTTACGCCTTCGAGGGTTGGCAGCAGTGCGGCCACGTGCTTCTGGATCTTGGCCTTCTCTTCGTTCTCGAGGGTTTTTAGCGCGGCCTGGTCGGGTGCCTGTGGCTCTTGACCTTCCTCCGTGGGATGGAGCTTCCTCCAGGCCTTCTCGAAATAACTGCTGGGGATGCCGATGAGAATCGACACCCGCTTGGGCGTCAGTCCGATCTTCTCCATCTCCGTCTGTTCGGTGTTGGGGGCGGTGATCGTTTCTCCCTTCGAGTCATCCTCGGTTTCCTGGGAACCCTGAGATTGGGAGCTAAGCAGGGCGGCTGGCGTGTTGGGCGATTGGGCCTGAATGCCGGGCCGGCCGCCCGGCGCGCCGTTGCCACGGGTTCGCGAAGACTCTTGGGTATATTGCCGCACCGCGATTCCTTTGGGATCGTACTTGACTTTCTTGACGCGATTGATCCGCTCAGGATCCAGCTCGACGTTGGGCGTGACGCGGACGCCGGGCACGTATGCCAGGGCGCCGAGGATCTTGCTCTTCCACTCCTGCTCGTGGATCCGCTTCAGAGAAACGTAGAGGTTGTCGCTGGCGCTGCCGCCGTTTTCGGAATCGCCGCCGTGGTAGATCACGCCGGTGAGGTCGGCCACGGTGACGCTCTCGGGCTTCAATCCGGCAATGGCCCCGGCGACCAGGTGCCGGATCAGCGAGATCTGCGAGGGATCGAGGCTCTCCGAACCCAGCGGTTTGACGGCCACCGAGGCGGTCGTCACCGTCTGGCGGTTCAGCCCACCCTCTTTTTTTGTGTCGTAGAGGACCGAGGCGCTCTCCACGCCGTTCATGCGGCTGATGATCAGTGCCAACTCTTCCTGCAGGGCGATCTTGACGCGGTCCTGCCGCTGGCGGTCACTCTCGTAGAGGCTGCCGGTGTTGATGGCGGCGGCCAGGGCCTTGCCGAAGTTGGGAGGCAGGGCGTCGGCGTCGGCCAGGGCGGCCATGTAGGCGGCCTTTTGGCCCGCCGGCACCAGGATGTGTGCGCCGCGGACCTCGTGTTGGCTCAGGTTGGCCTTGGCAAAGGCCGCCTCCATCTTCGCCATATAGCCGTACGGGATCGGCTCGCCGTTCATCAGGTCGCAATCCGGCCCGGAAACCCGGTAGGTGAACAAGTATCCCAGGCTGATTACCACGACCGCCAACAGCAGGCCGGTGGTGATGCGTGCGGCCGGGGTCATCGACCGGAACAGGTCGGCGAGTTGCGTAAAAGCCCTGTTGAGGAAATCCATCCGTGCAATCCTGTGGCTTGCTATGAGGAAGGACTATTGACGAATACAGGCGCCAATGGTTTACGGAACGTCGAACATCGAACAAGGAACGTCGAACATCGAACAAGGAACGTCGAAGTGTGAACAATGCTTTCCTCGCTGTATTCTTCACCTCGCTTCTCTATTGGTTCTTTTCCGCGGTCTTGATGCTGGTGACGAACATGGAGATCAGTTCGTTGCACTCGCGGATGATTGGGTCCAGCTTCTCCATTGGTTTGATCAGCGGTTTCCGCTGAATCATCATCAGCCAAACGTGTGTCTCCCGCAGTTCCTTCAACGCGATCTTCATCTTGTGGACAAAATCCTTGCGAGATTCGGCACTTTGCGCTTCACCATGATTGGGCGAGGGGGCTGTTCCCGAACGCGACAACTGTCCGGCAATATGATTGCCGATGCGGTTGTTCGGCAGCGCCTCAACGACACTCGTCACACGCACCGCAAAGTCGATCAGCCGATCCTGGAGATCGTAGTCCCTCGCTGCCTTCTCGTTCGTCATTCGTAGTTCCTTGTTCGACGTTCGATGTTCGCGAAGGGGAGGGAATGCTTCTCTACGTCGGTCGCCGGGTCAGATGCGGATGTTCTCTACCTCCTTGTAGGCGTCGACGATCTTGTTGCGGACCTGGATCATCAAGCGGAAGGCGATGTCGGCCTTCTGCACGGCGGTGAGCACCTCCGCCGGGTTGACGTCGCCGCCGGTGACCAGTTTCTCTACCGCCCGGTCGGCTTCCTGCTGCATCGAGTTGACCTCCTGGATCGATCCGAGCAGGAAGTCCTTAAACGAGGCCGAGCCTTGGGCGGCGTCTGCCGCCGCGGGAGGCTGCCCGGGGAGTATCACCGGGACGTGGACACCGCCAATGGGGTTGATCATGCCAGAATCCTCAAAGTCTGTTGTTCGAGGTCCTTGGTAATCTCGATGGCTCCGAGGTTTGCCTCGTAGGCCCGGGCCGCTTCCAGGGCGTCGGTCATTTCGCTCATCATGTTGATGTTGGGATAGGCAACGCAGTCCTTATGGGGACCGTCCTGCATGGCGTCGGGGTGGCCCGGTTCATACCGCCACACCGGCTCGAGGTCGGCCGTTTTCACGGAACTGACCTTTACGCCGGGCGCACCGTCGGCCCCCAGGCTGTGGTCGGTCTGGAAGACCACGTATCGGGGCTGGTAGGGTACGCGCTGGCCCTGCTCGTTGTGCGTGGTGGAGATGTTGGCGATGTTGGAGGAGCTGACGTTCATCCGCAGCCGTTGGGCCACCAGGCCGCTGGTACTGATGTCGAGGGCTGAGAACATCTTTCCTGATCTCCTGGTCAAACGTCCTTGTGGCTAATCCCTAACGCGGCGTTGCGCCGCCACGAAACGGCGGGCAAGCCCGCCCGCTAAACTCCTGAAACCAACACACCTCAATTCCTAATCTCTAATCCCCAATCCCTAATCCCTAGCCCCTCGCTCACACCCGCCCGCTGATGGCCGTCTGGAGCAGGCGGAACTGGCTGGTCAAAAGCGACAAGGCCAGGTTGTGCTGTAGCTGGTTCTTGACCATCTCGGTGACCTGGTATTCCACGCCGACGTTGCTCTGGTCGTGGTGGAGGATGGTCTTCGGGTTCTTGGATATCTCCGCCAGGTTATCGCCGTGGCGGCCGCTCGGTTCGCCGGGGGAACGCGGCTCGGGCGGGCTGTGCCGCTCTTGGATTGCCGTCCGGAGGCGTTCCTGGAAATCCTCCACCGAGAGGTCGCGGACCTTGTAGCCGGGGGTGTCCAGGTTGGCGACGTTGCCGGCCAGCACGGCGTGGCGGGCCTGGGCAAAGCTGACCACCTCCTGGAGGAGCGGAATCGTGCTGGATTGAAACATGCTGGATAACATCGTCCGTCCGTTGCGCTGGTTACATCGGGTACCGCGGCGTGCAAGCGGCGTGCCAGACGCCGCCGCGACGTGCCCGCAGGACAAGCACGCGGCGCCGCGCGCCGCCGCCTAACCCGCTCTGTGGTCTAACTTTGGTTTCGCTTCCTTAGGTTTGGGAAAACGTCTCGCTTGTCCGTCCGCTTGCTGTCGGGGGTTTGCACCGGCAAGTCCTGCGGGTCGGCGATCGGCAGAATCTGCCGGTTCGAGGGGGATTGAGAATTGGCAATTGTCAATTGAAAAATGCAAATTGGATCTTGGGGGGGTGTCTAGCCTTCCTTTTTACGTCTGTCTTTGGCGGTCACAATGGACTGGCCCATGATCTTGCACAGTTGCGTACATTCGTCCAAGAGATCTGCCATCTGTGCTTCGGAAAGCAGCTCGCTCCGGATGATCAGACGAATCCAGCATCGCGACTCACGTAGTTCCTTAAGGCAAATGGCAAGCTTGTGCGTAAAGTCGGCTCGGCTTTCAGCGGCACATCCTTCTTCGTAGTTCGGTGCCGGGGAAGTCCCGCAGCGCACCAGTTGTCCGGCAATGTGGCGTCCCAACCGCGTGTCCGGCAAGGCGTCGACGACCTTTCCCACCCGAACGGCGAAGTCCAGCAGTCTGTCTGACAATTCCTGCGGATTCATTTGCGTCGAGCTTTGCACGTTCTGACAATCTGCAATTTGCAATTCACAATTCTCAATTTGCACTCTTATAGGGAACGAATCAAACTGTCTTGGCGAAACTCTTTTCGCGGGGTGCGTAGCCGTACTGGCGGAGCTTGCCGGAAAGGGTGCGGATGCCGATTCCCAGGGCTTTGGCGGTTTTGGCCCGGTGTCCGGCGTAGTGTTCTAAGGTCGCCTCGATGAGCCTGCGTTCCATCTCGTAGAGGCTCAGCCCGACGGGCAGGTCGGCGCGTGGGGGCTGGTCGCTGCCACCCGGTTCGGCAATCAGCCAGCGGCGGAGTTCGTCGGCTGTAACGGGATCACCGAGGTTCAGCACGCTGGCGCGGGTGACGATGTTCTCCAGTTCGCGGACGTTGCCCGGCCAGTGATAATCGACCAGCAACTGCTTTGCCGACGGCTCCAGTGTGCAGGGCTCTCGCTGCAGTCGTTTGGCGCAGCGGCGGAAGAAGTAATCGGTCAGTTCGGGAATATCGCCGCGGCGCTCTCGCAGGGGAGGCACTTGGAGGGGGACCACGGCCAGACGATAGTAGAGGTCCTCGCGGAACTGCCCCTGGGCCACCTCGGCCGGCAGGTCGCAGTTGGTGGTGGCCAACACCCGCACGTCGACGCAGACGGTCTGGCTGGAGCCGACGCGTTCGAACGATTTTTCCTGGAGGACGCGGAGCAGCTTGGCTTGCAGGGGCAGATCGATTTCGGTGACCTCGTCGAGAAGGATGGAGCCGCCGTGGGCCATTTCGAAGCGGCCGACTCGCGGGGCGTCCGCCCCGGTGAACGCCCCACGCTCGTGCCCGAACAGCTCGCTCTCCATCAGGTGGGCAGAGAGCACGGGGCAGTTGAGGCTGACCAGCGGGGCGTGTCGGCGCGGGCTGGCGGCGTGGATCGCCTTGGCCACCAGCTCCTTGCCGGTGCCGCTCTCGCCGGTGATCAGCACCGTTTCGGGGGTGGGCCCGACCTGGGCGATCCGCGCACACAGCGCCTGCATCGGCGGACTGGAGCCGATCATCGGCGGCGGCTCGGAGGATCCGGGCAGGTCGCCGCTGCCCGATTCCTGCTTCAGCAGCCGCCCGTGGCGAATGGCCTGGGCCACCAGCCGCTCGATCTGGTCGACGTCGAAGGGTTTTTCGATGTAATCGAACGCGCCGTGCCGCATGGCCTCCACGGCCGAGGCGACCGTGGCGTGCGCGGTGACCATGACCACCTGGACGTGATGCTTGCGCTGCTCGAGTTGGACGATAAACTCCAGCCCGTTCATGCCGGGCATCTTCAGGTCGGTGACGATGCAATCGTAGGTCTGCTGCTGCAGCACCTGAAGCGCCTCGGGGGCGCTGCTGCAGCACTGCACGCGGTGGCCGGCTTGGCAGAGCGCGTCGGCCATGGATTCGCGGGCCTGGAGGTGATCGTCGACCACCAGCACGCGGCCGCGGCACTCGCCGGGCGAGGCGTCGTCGTGGGCAGCGGTGTTCATGCGGCGGCCTCCAATGCAACGGCTCGCGGTTGGGGGATCCGCAGAGTGAAGGCGGCCCCCCCCTCGGGGCAGTTCAGGGCCGTGACGTCGCCCCCATGGGCCTCGGTGATGCGATGCACGATGGCCAGGCCCAGCCCGGTGCCTCCATGCTTGGTGGTAAAGAACGGTTCGAACGCCCGCGCCTTGACGGTATCCGAGAGTCCCGGCCCGGTGTCGGCGACCTCCAGCTCCACGCCCCGGGGAGTAGCCACGGAGGTGACCGCGAGGGTTCCGCCGTCGGGCATGGCGTCCAGGGCGTTCAGTACCAGGTTCAGCACGGCCCGGCGGAGCATCTCCTGATCCGCGGTGACCAGCAGATCCTGAGGTACGTCCAGCACGGTCTGGATGGCCTGGGCCGACATCTGCGGGGCCAGTGACGCGCAGACCTTTTGGATGAGCTTGCGGAGTGAGAAGGTCTGCCACCGCGGGTCGCGATCGGAGGTGAATTGCAGCAGGTCACTCACGGTGGCCTCCAGGGCGCTGAAGCCGGCTGCCACCTTGTCCAGCACGTCCAGGCTGCCCGCATCGTGCGAGATTCGCCGCCGCAACAGGCTAAGATACAAGGTGACGGGAACGAGGTTGTTGCGGACCTCGTGGGCCACGTGCGAGGCCACCTGGCCCAGGTCGGCCAACCGGTTCTTGCGGGCCAGTTGGCGGTTCTTGACTTCCAGCTCGTCGGTCAGTCGCCGCACCTCGTCGCGGAGGGCTTCGTGCGTGCGCTCCAGCCGCATGGTGGCCACGTGCCAGGCCGTGAGCACCGCCTCCAGGTCCGTACTGCCCTGCGGCGGCAAGACGCCGGGGGCCGTTCGGGCAGGACCGTCGGGCAATCTCAAATGGGAGGGCATGGGCTGGGGGCTCATCCGTCGGCTCCTAAGTGATGGAATAGAGATCGATCTGTTCGGTTTGGCGGGGCGGCTGGGCGATGTAGGCTTGCCGGGCCTGGCCGGCAAGATGGGCGTCTTGCAGCCGGCTGGCGGCCTCGTCGCGGCGCCGCAGCAATGCACCCTCGCTGCACTTCTCCTGGCTGATGATCTCGGCCAGCAGCCTCTCGCACTGCCGGAGCTGTTCGGTGCACAGACGGCGGTCTTCGCCCGTCCGCCAGCGGCGCCGGTCGGGATCCTGGTCGCGGAAGGGATCCAAGGCCCTTTCGATCTGCTGCAGCTTCTCCAGCGACCGTTGCTTGACCATCAGCACGTCCAGCAGCGACGTCATGTTCCCCTCGTCGATCAACTCCATTTGCCGGCGTCCCATGTCGCGCAGTTGGAGCAGGCACTCGCGTTTGTCGTGGATCAGCTCGGCCAGGAGGTCGGTGTCGAGGGGGGGCATGGGGGTCGGGGATTTAGGATTTGGGATTTAGGATTTGGGATTTGGGGATTGGAGCGTTGTGCTTTCAAGTTGTTTAGCGGGCGGGCTTGCCCGCCGTTTGACTGCGGCCGCGCCGTGCTCAGCACTTAGGGGGTCATAGCAGTGAATGCTCACAAAGTGCTGAGCCAATCGAGCCGCTCGCTCCACTGGCTGCGGGTGTAGTTGGTGGTCTCCTGGAACTGGGCGTCGTTTTTCATCCGGGCGAGCATGACCTTGGCTTGCTCCAAGGTGCTGCGGGCTTCCAGCGGTCTGTCGAGGCGCCGGTACGCGGAGGCCATCCGCACGTAGGCCTCCAGGACCTCCGGGTGATTCTGGTAGCGATTGGTGGCGGTGCGGTAGGCTTCGACGGCCTCTTTGTATCGCCGCAGGGCGACCAGGACGTCGCCTACGGCGAAGCAGCAGTTGCGGAGCATGACTTTCTCCGGCGGGAGCAGCTCGCCGGCTTCCCGCCCGCTGCTGAGCGCTTCCTGGACCTGCCGGTACTGGCTGAGGGCCTTGATCAGGAATTCGTCGATTTGCCTGGAGTCGGCCGGTTGGCTAGTCCCTTTCAGCTCCTCTTTGAGTTTTTCTTGGGCGGCGTCGGCGCTTTGGCGATACGCATCGGCAATGAGGTATTGGGCCGGTAAGGTCTGGGGGCAGCCGGGGTATCGCTGGACCGCCTCTTCCAGGTAGCGGATCGCTTCGGCGTGGCGGCCTTGGACGTGCGACAGTTCGCCGAGGGCGAACAGCGAGTCGCGCCACTCGCTGCTGGCGGGGGTGAGGTACTGTTGGCCAAGATTCTCGCGCAAGAGGGTTTCGGCCTGCGCGAGATCGCCCTTTTCCAGGCAGGCTTTGCTGGCCAGCAGGCGGGCGCGGAAAGCGGCCGCGTCGCGCGAGTGGAACTCGACACACTGCTGAAAAGTCCCCAGCGCCTCGTCGATTCGGCCCAACGACAGCAGCGCTTCACCGAGATTGACCAGGGCCTGGGGTTGTCGCCGGGATTCGTTCTTGACGTACTCCTGGAGCAGGCGGACGGCGTGGTGGTGGTCCTGCCCCCGCAGATAGGCGTCGGCGGCGTTCCACAGGTAATCCGGGTATTGCCTGGTGGCGACCTGGAGTTCGGCCAGGCGCCCGTAGGCGCGTCCGGCGTGGCGGAGCTGCACGCGCCCCAAACGCCGAGTCATTTCGGCTTTGTCGGGGGGCAGCTCGGCCGCCCGGGCCAGCAGGGTCTGGCCCCAGGCCTGGTACGTTTCGGCCGTCAGTTGCAGAGCCCGCGCCAGCGGGAAGAGCGGGTAGAAATACCTGGTCAGTTGCAGGCTGGCGTCGAAGTTCTGGGCGTGCAGATAATGCTCGTACGCGGCCAACATCGCGGACTGCAACTGGTCGAGTGTGATCCAGGGGTTGCTGAAGTCTTCCGGATCGGTCACGGCGCGGAGGACGCGGCGATAACAGGTCAAGGCGTTCTTGTCGCGTCCCCGCTGGCGGGAGAGTTCCGCTTCCCGGAAGCTGGCGGCCACTGCCTCGGGGGTGTCGGGAAAGAGGTTGTAGATTTGGGCGAACTGGGCCAGGGTGGCCCGCTCGTCACCCATCTCCAAAAAACAGTCGCCGATCAGGTACATCGACTTGCGCGTGGCCTGGGTACTGAGCGTGTCGCGCCCTTGGGCCAGGCGCAGGGCCTTGATCGCTTCGAGGTATTGCTCTCGGGCCTGGATTTGGTCTGCCGCGGTGACGTCGGGCTTGTTCTTCAGTGCTCGGGCCTGCTGCATCAGCACCTGGCCCCGCAGGACGGCCACCTCGGCACGGTTGTCGGCCTGCGGCGGGATCTTGTCCAGCGTGGCCACACATGCGGGGATTTTCTCCAGGCGGAGCAGGATCTGGGCCCGCTGGAGCAGACCTTGGTGGCGAGCCGCCGGGAGGAGACTGCCATCGGCCAGGTAGAGGGTGTTTTCGGCCAACGCCTGCTCAAGCTGGGGATTGGCATCGTTCAGATAGGCGCCGCAGAGCAGGCGGTGAATTTCGGTTTTCTTCTCAGGGTTGAGCTTCAAGGCCTCGAGCAAGATCGGCCGACTGGCCGGAGCCTGGCCGCTCAGATACAGGCTCCTTCCCAGAAGGTATACTCCTTCGGCCTGGCGGCCCGGCGGAAACCCCCGGTCGCGGGCTTCCTCGAGATATCGGGCGGCGGCCAGGTAGTAGTTGCGCGTCTGCCTGCTCCAGGTGGCATCGGCCTCACAGGCCGCCGCGGCGCCAAGCCCGAACACGGCCACTCCCAACTCCTCCGTCGAGGGCGTGCCCTGGGATTGCAGCCCTTCGGCGAACTTGCGGGCATCGGCATAGGATCCCTGGTCCAGGGCTTCGAGCACCATTTCCATCGTCACCGGTTCGCTAGGCGCGGCGTGCCAGGCGATCGCAAGCCAGGCGCACACCGCCGCGGCCACCGAGACCAGGCCCGCGCCAACCAGCAGACCGGCTCGCAGCCGGTTCGCCACGCTCCAGGCCGCCACGGCGCGGCCGGCGCGGACCGGCGCACTCCACGGTCGGCGAAGTGTCGACTGGGGCTGCTGCGAATCTGGCTGCGGGGATTCTTCGGCTGGCATGCGAAATCTCCGGGCACGACGATTGGGCGCCGCGCCGGTCCATCATGGCCGGCAGCACGATGCGGTCAGGAACCGGGGCCCAGGCGGCCGTGGCCGGATCGCGGCTGCAGGCAGTCGTGCAAAGGCAATTGTCGGGACTTGGGGTTCCGCCGCATGCGAAGGTGAAGCCAGCACGGCTCCGTGGCCGCAGCGGGCGGGGTGAAAACGAGGAAAAGGTGGCGGTTTGTACTCGAAAACGCGCCACGCTGTCAATGCACGTTTGCCGTCCGCACGCCAGCTTGCTAGCACTGCCCGCGGCGCCTGCGGTACCGCCTTGCCGCATGCTCGGGTATTCGGAGGGACCGGCGGACGGCAGAGCGCTACTCGTCTTCGAGCAAGTCCTCGGCGTAGCCGGGGGGGAAGGGGTTGCCGATTTGGGCGGCCTCGTCGGCGGTGGGCTTGTCGGGGGGACTCTCTTCGACGGGTGATGATTCCACAGGCGGCTCGTCGCTGGGAGCGGGGTGGTTGGCCGATTCGTCTTCGATCAGCCTGGCCAACAGGGACGGGCCGCCGAACTGGCGGATCCAGTAGTTGACGTCCTCCGCGAGCAGCGGCACCGGTGGGCGGGCGGGCGTTTCGGGGGCCCACTGGCGGCGCTCTTGCCGCTGGCGGAGGATCTGGGCGTACCAGGCGTCGCTGTCGACGGCCTGGGCCTTGCGGCGGCGGGCCGCCCGCTGGAGTCGATGGTCGCTGGAGACGACCGTCAGGCGCCGCGGGGCAGAGTCGGTGCGGATCAGCTCCTCGATCAGTGCATCGGCGTCGTCGTACTGCGAGGCGAAGCGGACGGTCAGGCCGCGGTGGCTGAGCACGCGGGGCAGCCCGGGGAGCGGATCGGCGGCGTCGAAGACGACGGTGGTCTGCAAAAGGTCGTGCGGCTCGAGCGACTCGGCCAGGAAGTTTAGCAGGGCGAGTCGGGCCCGCTGCAAGGTCCCAGGGCCGACGCCCCGGCCGAGGATGCCGGCGGCGCTGAGGAGGTTGTAGCCGTCGACGAGAAGGGACATGGGGGAGGGATTGGGGGATTTGGGATTTAGGATTTGGGATTTGGGATTTGGGATTTGGGATTTGGGATTGGGTGCTATGCCACAAGTGGCTATCGCGTGCTGCCTACTGCCTACTGCACACTGCCTACCCTCTACCGCCTACTGAATTTTATCCGGCCGGCAACGATGACGGTTTCGGCCCGGCCGGTGAGTTCCCAGCCGGCGAAGGGGGTGTTGGTGCTTTGGGAGCGGAACTCGGCCGGGTCGACGGTCCAGTGGGCGTGGGGATCGATGATGGTCACGTCGGCATCGGCGCCGATTTTGAGGGTTCCCTTGTTGATGCCCAGGATTCGGGCGGGGTTGACGGTCATCTTGGCCAGGGCGGTGGGCCAGTCGAGATGGCCGGGCTCAATCAGCCTGGTGACGACCAGCCCGAGGGCGGTCTCCAGGCCGACGATGCCGAAGGGGGCCTGGTCGAGCTCCTGCATTTTCTTTTCTTTGGCGTGGGGGGCGTGGTCGGTGACGATGGCGTCGATGGTGCCGTCGATCAGGCCGTCGATGCAGCCTTTGACGTGTCCCTTTCCGCGCAACGGCGGGTTCATTTTGAAGTTGGAGTCGAAGGAGCGGAGCGACTCGTCGGTCAGCGTGAAGTGGTGTGGGCAGACCTCGGTCGTGACGCGGACGCCGCGGAGTTTTGCGCGGCGGACGGAGTCGATGCTGCCGCCGGTGGAGACGTGCATGAGGTGATACCGCCCACCAGTCTCCTCGGCCAGAGCGAGGTCGCGGCTGGCCATGACGTGTTCGGCGGCCGGCGGCATGCCCGTCAGCCCGAGGATCAGCGAGGTGAGGCCCTCGTGCATCACGCCGTGCTCGGTCAGCTCGCGGATCTCGGCGTGGTTTAGCACCGGCTTGTCGAACATCAGGCAGTACTCGAAGGCCCGGCGCATCAGCTCGGGGTTGTAGATCGGTGCCCCGTCGTCGCTGAAGGCTACCGCGCCGGCCTCGACCAACTGGCCGATCTCGGCGAGTTCCTTGCCTTCGCGGTTCTTGCTCACGCAGGCGACGACGAAGACGTTGCAGTGATCGGCCCGGGCGGCCTGGCCGCGGACGAACTCGACGGTGGCCTGGCTGTCGATGGGGGGCTCGGTGTTGGGCATGCAGGCCACGGAGGTGAAGCCGCCGGCCAGGGCGGCGGCCGTGCCCGACGCGATGGTCTCGTCCTCTTCGCGTCCCGGTTCGCGGAGATGGACGTGCATGTCGATCAGGCCCGGGGCGACGATCTTGCCGGTGGCGTCCAGCACGGTTTCCTGTCCGGTGGGGGCGGCGTCGTAGGCGGCGATGCGGCCGTCGGCGATCAGCAGGCTGGTGACGCGGTCGATCTGCTGGGAGGGATCGATGAGGCGGCCGTTTTGGATGAGGATGCTGGGCATGAGTAGTGGTGAGTGGAGAGTGAAGAGTGTTCGATGGAAGGGGCGTGCTAAGCCGCAGGCGGCCTCCGTAATCATCCACGAGCATTCAGCATTCAGCATTCAGCATTCAGCATTTCCCTGCCAGCAGCCACAGCACGGCCATGCGGACGGCCACTCCGTTGGTGACCTGTTCGAGGATGGCCGAATGGGGCCCGTCGGCCACGTCCGGGGTGACCTCCACGCCGCGATTGATGGGACCGGGGGCCATGATCAGGATGTCGTCCTTGGTCTTCTGCATCCGGCGGCGATCCATGGTGTAGAGGTGGGCGTACTCGCGGACCGAGGGGAACGGCCGGGTGAACTGCCGCTCGAACTGGATCCGCAGCAGGTTCAACACGTCCACCCGCGGAAGGATAGCGTCGAGGCTGTAGGAGTATTCCACGCCGATCTCGGCCCAACGGGGTGAGACCAGGGTGGATGGGCCGCAGACGATCACGTGGGCGCCGAGCTTTTTGAGGCCCCAGATGTTGGATCGGGCCGTGCGGCTGTGGGCAATGTCGCCGACCAGCGCCACGGTGAGCCCTTCGATCCGGCCGCGGCGCTCGCGGATGGTCATAATGTCCAGCAGTCCCTGGGTGGGGTGCTCGTGGGGTCCGTCGCCGGCGTTGATCACCGAACACTTGAGGTTCTCGGCCAGGAGTTTTGGGGTGCCGGGCGTGTGGTGGCGGACGATCACCACGTCGATCCCCATGGCCTCGATGTTCTTGGCGGTGTCGATGAAGGTCTCGCCCTTGGAGAGGCTGCTGGTGGCGGAGGAGAAATCGAGGGTTTGGGCCCCCAGCCGGCGGGCGGCCAGCGAGAAGCTGGTGCGGGTGCGGGTGGAATTCTCGAAGAAGAGGTTGACGCAGGTCTTGCCCTCCAGCAGGGGGATCGCGTTGCGGCGCTCGCGCATCGCCTGCTTGAAGAGCATCGCCTGGTCGAGGATCAGGGTGATCTCTTCGGCCGAGAGTTCTTCGAGACCCAAGAGATGTCGCCGCGTCCAGGATTCGGGGACGGGGCCAAACTGATGCGTTTCGGTGACCATGGCGCCTAGAAACCACTCCTTACAATACCTACGTTCGCCCGCAGCCCCACCCGGAAGGTTGGGGTTTGTTGCGTTGGCGGCGTCTCACGCCCCACCCTTCCGGGTGGAAATACTCTCTTGAAGCCAATGCCTCACCCTTCCGGGTGGGGCTATTTCTCTTGAAGCCAAGAGTGCAATGCGGCTCTCAGACAACGCTTGCGTTACGCGTCCCGACTGATTCTAACGATCGGTGGGAATGCTGCAAGCAGTGGGGAGGTATGGCGGCGGGCAGGCGGCTTGGCGGGCGCAGAGCTGCCCATGACGGCCGCCGGGCGCTCCCGTGCCCGCAATCCCTACTTGTCTTGGATCTTGTCGCTGATCGGCAGGTCCTTGTGGGGCAGGACATCGGGGATGACGTACACCGACGTGGTGAACTTGAAGGGCTCCGGCTTGCCGCTGTCGTAAATCAACTCCACCAAGAACGCGGTCCAACCCTTGGCCGGCCGAGGAACCTTGGCAACGTAGTTCCCGCCGCCTTGATCCGAAAGCGGGGAACTCTTGAACACGGGACCGATCGTTTCCAGGCGGAAGTCGCGAGACTTGGCCGCCGTGGCCTGCCAGAGGGACACCTTCTGGGGCTTGTCCTTGGTCGCCACGTGGATCGAGCCGTCGGGCGCCAGTTGCCATGAGAAGCTCGGCCGCGGTGTGTCCCCAAGGAAGGCCCGATAGAAGGCCAGGATGCTCTCGAGCGCGTCGGAGTCTTTCAGGGAGTGATCGGCGTTGGCCACGTAGCGAAGGTGTTTCTCGCCAGGGAGGTCCGCGAAGTAGAACTGCGATGAGTCGGGCAGGAAGAACTGGTCGCCCGTGGCGTTGACCAGGTACTTCGGCAGGCTGAGCCGATCACGGTACAGGTATGGGTCGACGGTCTGTAGCAGCGCGAGGCACTCGGGCGTCTCCATGCGTTGGGGGATGCGGTGGCGTACGTAGTCTCCGATGGCCGGGGCCCAGAATCCGTAGGCGGCGTGATGGTGCAGCATCGAGGGCCGCACGTTCAACACGTCGATGACGATGGGGACGATGGCGACCACGCGGCGATCGACCGCGGCCGTGAGCCAGGTGGTCCAACCACGCTTTGAGGCCCCGGCGACGACGAACCGCTGGACATCCAGCTTGCCGATGTCCGGGCGGGCGAGCAGCGCTTGAACCGTATCCATGGCCCGTACTGCGCTCTTGGTCATGGGCAACTGCGCGATCCAGGTGTGGTCGCCGGTGGTCAAGAACTTGTCCCAGGTGTAGGCGATCAGGTCATCTTCGTGGCGCGGCTGGCCATCGCCGCAGAAGACCAGCGGCTGATTGGGGACCGTTCCCAGTTGGGCGACCACCGAGTTGCTGCCCAGCGCCAGGGTCTTGACCTCTTCGCTGGCCTTTTGGGGCGCCTTTTCGCCGTTCTTCCCTCCGCTGATCAACAGCATCGCGGTGCTGGATCGTGCCCCGTCGGGCTTGACGACGACCAGCCAGTGTTTCCACTCGGTGCGATCTACGTCGGCCGAGGTCCGCCAGTTCTGCGAGGTCATGTCGACCACGTAGGTAGTGAAGCCTTTCCCCGGCAGGGTGTCTACCAGTGTCCAGCGGTAGCTTGGATCGGGCTTTTTCACGTAGCGATCCAGCGCGGTCTGCGTCGCCGGCTCGGCAGCATGGGCCGCCGTGGCCGCAACGGTCAACAAGCAGAACAGATCCATCAGGAGCCTCATCGCACGGTGGGTCATAGCAGTTGCTCGCAAAGAAATCAGGATTCCGGACAGGTTCAGGCCCCAGCCAATCAGCGAGTTTCTATGGGCCGCCAGTGTATCCCAACGGGGCTGAAATGACAACCATCCCCCGGGGTTTTCCACCGAAGCCACCACCTTTCAGGAGGGGCCGGATGACAACTTCCCCATTCCCGCCAGTCGTAGCCATCTCACGGAGCGTGATGCGGACCCGTCGTAGCCGTCACGCTCCGCGTGATCGGGACCAGTCGTAGTCATCACGCTCCGCGTGATGGGGACCCGCCAGGCGGAGGAAACCGCTGCCTTTGCGCTCATCACGCGGAGCGTGATGAATACTTTTCAGTACTTCACCCGCCAGCGGACGTTGAACAGCCAGAGCATCGACCAGAGCAACGCGACGGCAGCCATCACGTAGAAGGTCAGGAAACCCCAGAACACCGGCCAATTGGCCGGCCGGGGGGAGTCGCCCGAATTCAGCGGGAGGCTGAAGGCGGCGGCGAACGGGCTGGTGAAGGTCAGTTGGCCGATCACCTCGGTGACCGGAGCCGTGCGGAAGAATGATTGGGCAAACCACTCCACCGCTACCGGCACGGCGAACAGCAGCATAATCGCCAGGTAGGAAGTCATCATCGCCACCGAAGTCTTGCGGAAGACCACCGAACAGAACATCGCCAGCGTGGTCGTGGTCAGGCTGGTCAGCGCGATGATGAGCACGTAGCCAAACAGCGTGACCATGTCGTTCCGGTAGGTCCAGGGCGGCAGCAGGCACGCCAGCAACAGCGGCCAGACCAGGAAGCTGGTCAAGACACTGGAGATCCGCAGGCTGGAAAGCAGCTTGCCCCAGAGGATTTGCCAGGGCGAGACGGTGGTGCAAAGCAGCAGCTCGAGCGTCTGCCGTTCCCGTTCGCTGGTGATGCTGCCGGCGGCGAAGACGGGGCCGACGAGCATGTTGAACAGCAGCACGTAGCCGGCGTACCAGGGAGCCAGGCGGGGCACCATGTAGAGGCAGACGGCCATCAAGGGCAGGGCCAGGAACATGCTCAACTGGATCACCAGCCGCAGCATCAGGGTCCCCTGGCCGAACAGCTCGCTCCGCATTTCCTTGTCGTAGACCGGGTTGACGTGGTCGGCCATCAGGTCGGTCCGCTTCGGGGGCGCGAAGAGCTTGTCGGGGAACTGGTCGCTGCGGATGACCATCCCCACGGCCGTCTTCTGTTCCAGATCGGGGTCGACCACGTCCTGGGCTTCGCTGCCCACGTCGGGCGGATGAAGCAGCCGGCGGCTGGTGGCGACAAACAATACGCCGCAGAGCACCAGGCATCCTAAAGGGAAGACGCCGGCCAGCATCCACAGGCGAAACACGGCCAACTCGGCGGCCGCCCGAAAGAAGAGCACGCCGAACAGCGCCATGGGCAGGATGATCAGGTAAGACACCACCAGGGCGGCGATGGTGCGGCTGAAGAAACTGCTGGCCGTCAGGCAGATCATGCCGAAGGTAATCACCGAGGCGGCCATGGCCGTATAGGTGGCCAACACTTCCCAGAGCGACACGCCGCCCAGCGGCAGGCAGAGCATCACGATCGGCAGCGAGGCGAAGACCAGCACGGCCAGGTGGCAGAGCGAGGCCAGGAGCTTTCCCAGCACGATGGCCCCGGGGCGCATGGGGCTGGCCAGGAGCATCTCGTAGGTCCGCCGCTCCTTCTCGCCGGTGATCGCCCCGCCGGCAAAGCTGGGGGCCATCAGCGACATCAAGATGTACTGGCCCAGGAAGAAGAGGTTCACCAGTTGGACGGCCTCCTTGGGCTTGCTGGTCAGGTCCAGGCGCTCCTGGGGCGGCCAGGCGACGTACACCACCAGCCCCAGCAGCGCGATGTAGGCGAACAGCAGCACGAACGCCCGCGTCATGCGGAGGTTCACCAGCAGCTCGCGTTGCAGGACGGGGTTTTCCAGCAGGTACATGGGGGAAGGCTGAATGCTGAGTGCTGATTGCTGAATGCAGAACGGCAGTCATGTGGCGTGGGTGCTACGAAGACCACACGCACCATCATTGCCATTCCACATGGATTCTTCCAGGTCGCATGCCGCAAACAACAATCACGCGATTATCCTCAGGATACCGCTGTTGCTTAAGCAAGACCAGAGACTGAATGATCGAATCGTGGTCGGTCTCCTTGAATTCATTCCAGAGCGCAGGATTCGAGTCTTCGAATTCCGAGAGCATCTTTCCGTATTGTGTTAGTGCATCCAGATTGCCCAGAGACTTATTCCACGCCACGTGGACAAACAAGAGTGCCGCATGAGCGGCTTCGGTCGAGGGCACCGAATCCGGAGAGCGAAGCAGGGTCTTGGCGAGATCAAGGAGTTTCGCTGACAGTTTCATGGTGCGTGTTTACTTGCTATGAGCCGCCGCCACGTAACGGCTTAAGATGTGTGGCGATTCCGGGCAAATCGAGACCTCATTGGTGGCCGGGTCTTCTACTCCTGTAACCGCTGGCGGATGCTTGGCGGAAGTTGTGCCTCCAGTGGCGGATGTGCTTCCACCAGGCGCATGATGTCGGCCAGGTCCTTTTGTCTCTTGCTTTTGCGCCGCGAGGGGTCCGAATATGCCCAAACCTTCCCTTGCAGCACGTCGTCCAGCGATGCCACCCGCAGTCGATATCCCAATACGTCCTTTTCCGCCGACCGGGCGAGAAACTCCTGGTAGCGGGCGTCGGTCTGAAGCTGGATTCGCAGATCGGACTTCTGGCTGGCGAGGTTCACGCTGTGTTCGAACCGTTCGACCTTCAGTCCTTGCGCGTTAGCAGTCGCGGCCACCGCATCCACCTTCTCTGTCGCCACGACGATGTCCAGATCAAGGCTGACCAGAGGTGCTGCATAGGCGTTCACCGCAAGACCACCGACAACGCAGTAGTCCGAGCGAGTTTCTGTGAGTATGTCCAGCACCTGCTGAAGAATGTCAACCTCGCCGTTTGCGACTCCGTTCATGAAGGTCTTGCCGGTCATTTTCTTGCTTCCTCTCTGCAAACGTGAAAGCTTGACCCGCTACGCCGTTGAAAGGCAAGCCATGTAGACCTTATTCACCATTCGTCTGCTTGCGGTTCTTGATCTGGCCAATATCGCCTTCGGAGCTGCTCTTGAACCCTACAAATACTCCACGGCTTGATCTTCTGTGAATCGCTTGTCTTGCCGCTGCGAGGGATAAGGATGCTGAATTCGCCAACGCAAAACGAGTCGTCCGCAAACGTTGGTGCGCATCGGCAACGGCGGGCAAGCCCGCCCGCAAAACGCGATTGCCCATACTTCATGATTCGTCATTCTGCACTCGTCATTCTGCACTCGTCATTCTGCATTACGCCACTGCTCCTTTGGTCACCAGCATGAACACGTCCTCCAGCGTCGGTTCTGTCTCGGCGAACGAGTGCATGCGGACGCCGTTGGCGATCAGTTTCTCCAGCAAGGTGGCTACCTGGTTGTCGTCGGCGGCCAGCTCGACGGTGACCTGGTTGCTTTCGATCTGCACGTCGCGGGTCTCGGGCTGGCTGCGGATGATCGAGATGCCCGCCTCGGCATTTTCCAGGAATTTCACTTTCACGATGCGGTTGCGGCGGATGCGGTGGTAGACCTCCTCGATGGGGCCGTGCATCAAGAGCTTGCCCCGTTCGATGATCCCGATCGAGGTGCAGCAGTCGGCCAGCTCCGTGAGGATGTGGCTGGAGATGAGGATCGTCTTGCCCATCCGGCGGAGTTCCTTGAGGAGTGCCTTGACCTCGATCCTTGCCCGCGGGTCCAGACCGCTGGCCGGCTCGTCGAGAATGAGCACCGGCGGGTCGTGGACCAGGGTCTTGGCCAGGCAGAGTCGCTGTTTCATGCCGCGGGAGAGGGTGTTGACGAAGGCGGTCCGCTTGCTGGTCAGATCCAACAGTTCCATCACGTCTGTGATGACCTGCTTGCGGTGGGCGCGGGGGATCTGGTAGGCCACGGCGAAAAAGTCGAGGAATTCCCAGACCTTCATGCCGTCGTAGACGCCGAAGCTATCGGGCATGTAGCCCACGCTGCGGCGGACGGCCAGCGGCTCGCGGCTGACGCGGTGTCCGTTGACGATCCCATCGCCGCCGGTGGCCTTCAGCAGAGTTGCCAGGAAGCGGATGGTGGTGCTCTTGCCGGCCCCGTTGGGCCCGATGAAGCCGAACATCTCCCCCGGCCCGATCTTGAGGCTCAGGCTGTCGACTGCCAACAGATCGCCGTAGAGTTTGGTGAAGTTGATGAGTTCGATCATGGGGGAGGGATTAGGGATTGGGGATTAGGGATTGGGGTTACGGGTTCACGGCAAACGCCCGCGGACTGCGGTCCGCGGGAGCGGGGATTGGGGATTTAGGATTTGGGATTTGGGATTTGGGATTTCGGATTTCAGATTTGGGAATTCTGCATTCTGCATTCTGCAATCTGCATTGTGACTTTCCGCGTCCCGAGCCCCGAGCCGCGAGTCCCGACGGGCGTGTGCCACAACGCATCGTGCTAGCTTTACGGTTCGAGTATATCTCATTCGTCGGGGACCCCCTTGGCGTCGGCGTCGGTTTCGGAGCTGGCGGGAAGGCCCGTTTCCAGGAGGTTTTTATCCGGCTGGGGGTCCTGGCCGAAGGGATATTTCAGATGGGCCACGACCAGAGTGGCAAACCTGGCCTGCGGGGCGGCGGGGCGGACGTCCAGCCCGGGGACCTGCTCGTCGAGCCAGGCGACCAGCCGGACCTGACCCGGAGGCAGTTGGCCGACGTCCCGGGCTGTTTCGATCAGGCTTAGGGGGTTGTTTTTCCGGTCGGGCGGTTGTGTGCGATTGAGCAGATCGGTTCCGCTCAGCAGCGTGCCGCCCTGCTGCGGGTTCCATAACGGTTTGCCGGCGGACGTTTTCGAGAACGGGCTGAATCTCAAGGGGACGGTTGCTCCCGGGGCAAGCGGCCGGTCGAGCGAGGCGGTCCAAAGGACGTCCGAGTCGTCCCTCTTGACCACTCCCACGTCGCGGAGCGTGAGCTGGGTGTGGTTGGCCAATTGGAGTCTGCCGCCGGGGGTTTCGACCAGGGAGAGGGCCCCGCCCAGGTCGACCATCTGCTCGCTGTGGATCAGGCCGGTGGAGTTGGATTGGACGGAGTAGCCCGTCAGGCTGGCGTCGGTGCCGCGGCGGAACAGCAGCGTGCGGCGGCCGCGCATGTCGGCCTTGCTGGGGTCGTCGACCTCGGGAAACGGCAGCGCCAAGGCGCCGGGGTCTTCACAGCTCAGCTCATAGCGGGTGGTGAGCGAGGTGTAGAGAGCGCTGTAGCGGGTGACGTGGGCGCGGGGGTAATCGCCTTGGAGTTCGACGACCGTGATCTCGGTCCGCGAGCGGGCGAAGCCGATGTCGAGCTGCGCCATGCGGACCACAACGAGCGTACAAGCCACGGCGATGGCGGGGGCGGCCGCCCAGGCCCATTCCACCCGATTGATCAGCCGAAACAGGGCCCAGTTGGCCGGCACCAGCACGAGCAAATATCCGGCCACCATCCAGACCACGAAACCGCGCTTGGGGATTTCGATCTGGGCGGCGTTTTGCAGGGTGGTTCGGGCGGAATTGGCCACGGGGTTGAAATCGTTCCAGGCCGCCACACCGGGGCCCTCGGAGCTTGCCAGGGGGCTGGAGAGGTCCCAGTCCGTTTTCCGCGAGTACGGATCACTGCTGGTGACGTCGGGCAGATACGTGCCGAACCATACGTTCTTCCCATCCGGCGACAACGCGCACATATCGCGGCTGAAATAGCGGAGGTTGCAGACGCAGCCGGCGTCGAGGCGGAGGTGGTTGTCGGCCCAGTCGGTGTCCCATTCACCGGAGCTGCCCTGGGTGAATTTTCGCGGGGGCCGGCGGAGGAGGAAGGCGTTGAGGATCTCGTCCATTGCCGGCCAGGACCTCAGCGCCCGACTGCTCAGTCCGAAGGCCGAGACGACGACCCGCCCCCGACCGACGCGCCGTTCGACCAGCAGCCCGCCGGAGCCGGGCATGGACTGGGCCTCGGGGTGGAGCTGGAGCTTGGCGCCGGTCCAGTCTTTCGGGGGCACCAGGCTCCGCGCCGACTTGCCGGACCATTTCTGGAGGGCCGCGAAATCACCCTCGGTCAACTGCCGGGCACCGGCGGCCGCCGTGGCCGGCAGGTAAGGCGCCAGAAAACTGCCGCTGAGCTTCTCGAGTGTGCCCGGCCCACTGAGGATCAACTGCCCTCCCCAGTGCAGCCAGTCGAGCAAGGCCTGTTGCTGGGGCTGGTCCAGGGCGTCCGGCGCTGCGTCGTCCCAGAGCACGCAGGCGATGCTGGTCCACCAAAGCCCGTAGGAGGGCAGAGGCAACCGGCGTTGCGGGTCGGGTTTTTCGGCGCCGATCAAGGCCACGTTGTAGTACGGTTTGGTGGGGTTGCCGCCGAACTCATCCGTGGGAGGCCCGACCGAGGCGAGCGATTTCAGGTAGGCGTAGTTCTCCGGCAGGCCGGCGATCACGACGAGATGATACTGATAGGCGGGCATCCGGCTCAGGAGGTTGGGGGATTGCCAGGCGCGGCGGCCGCCGTTGCGCGAATTCAGCCGGCAGGAGGCGGCGGGGAGGGGGTGCGTGGGTGGAACGAAAAAGATCGACTCGAAGGGCTTGGGCCGCTGCCGCTTTCCGAGGGTGACCTGGGAGGAGGTGGTCAGGTCGAAGGGCACACCTTGAAGGGAGATCGGCTCTCCCTTGCCGTCGGTGACCACAATCTCCAGGTCGCCGACGAAGTCGAAGTTGTTGGCCTTGGCCTCCAAGGTGGCCGCGGTCCAATGGCCGGGCTTGTACAGGGCGCCAAGGGGCTCCGAGCGTCCCGCCGGGAGCCTACTGGTCGGTCGGGCCGTCAGCCGATCGACCTCGAAATCGGGCTTGGGCTCTTCCTTCTTCTTGGCCCGCTCTTCGGCAAGCTTCTTTTCGCGCTCCTTCTCGGCTTGGGCGGGGTCCTTGCGGCATCCGCCGCAACCGGGGACGGAGGCCAAGAGCGCCAGGCCCAGTGCCAGGCAGACCAACCCCCGCGGCAGTAACCGGGTATGGCCGAAGTCGTTTGCCTCGTCTTGCGGGAAACTGGCCATTGTCGCAGAGCCCCCCTCCGTTCCGCGTCGCCCTCTTTCCATGAGTTTAGGCGGTAGCGGCGGCGGGGAAAAGCGGGGTAGAGGACCAATGGGGGGGCAGTGGAGGCCCTGCACCATCGCATGCCGCCCGTGGGGCGCTGGGGATTAGGGGTTGGGGATTAGAGATTAGAGGCACAGGTGGCAGGCCCGCGTTCTTTGCCAATCCCTAACCCCCAATCCCTGGCCCCAGTCCCGAATCCCGTCTCGCGTCCTCACGCCGGTTCGAGGATTCGGAGCGTGACGCCGACCCTCATCGGCTCGGTCGTCTGGCGGAACTCGAGCATGTGCGGGGCCATCAAGTGGGTTTCCAGGGCCTGAAGGCTCTCCCACTTCTCGACCATCGTGACCACGTCGTGGCGGGCCTCCGGCTGGGTCGGGATGCTGGTCGGCACGTCCACCCAGGGACCGTACTCCAGACAACCTTCCTCCGCCAACACCTTCGGCACCAGCTCTCGCAGCACGGCGAGGAAATCGTCGCGGCGTCCTTTGACCAGTTCGATGGTGGCAATCACACGAATCATGGTGTCGTTCCGCTTCTTGTTTGATTGATGCAGAACTTCGCCAGGAGCCCTGGATCCGGTTCCACGCCGAGGCCCGGCTCGGACCACAGCCGCACGCGCATCTTCCCGTCCGGCTGGTCGCGGACCGGCAACAGCGGCTCGGCCAGGTCCTGCTCCAGGAGTTGATCGCAGCGGAAGAAATCGGCCGGGTAGGTGCAGTTGGCCTTGGCGGCCAGGGCCAGGCTGATGCGGGCGCCGATTGCGCTCTGTGGCACGGCGCCGACGTAGCAGACGACCGACTCCCGCCCACAGGCGTCGTGAATCGCCACGGCCGGGGTGAGCCCACCTACCCTGCCCGGCTTGAGATTGACGTAGCGGCAGCTCTTCAACTCGAGGGCCATCTCGGCCTGGGCGGGCGTGGTGATCGCCTCGTCCAGGCAAATGGGCGTGCGGATCGTGTCCTGGACCATGGCGTGTCCGACCAGGTCGTCGGGCGGCAGCGGCTGCTCGATCATCGCCAGGCTGAAATCGTCCAGCCGGCAGAACATCTCCATGTAGTCCAGGGTGAGGGCCCCCTCGACGTCGACGTGCAAGGTCTCTAGCGGGAATTCCTTGCGGACGAAGTCGACCATCTGGACCTCCCAGCCGGGGCGGAATTTCAGTTTCACCCGGGCGAAGCCGGCCTGAAACGCCTCGCTCAGCGCGGAGTGGAAATCGTCGATCGAGTCCATCCGGTCGAAGGTCAGCCCGACCTCGACGGCGTCGCGCCGGCCGTCGAGCAGTTGGTGCAAGGGCCGGCCTTGCCTCCGCGCGCTGAGGTCCCACCAGGCCGTATCGAGTGCGGCCTTGGCGAAACGGTTGCCGCGGAAGGGCTTGAGGCGTTCGGCAAGCTGATCGCCCGACTCGATCCAGGCCCCCTTGACCGCCGGGGCCAGCCAATCTCGCAGGCAGGCGAAAACGCCGGCGGCCCACTCCTCACCCGCCAGGGGCGCGTTGCCGGGGCTGGCCTCGCCCCAGCCGGCCGTATCGCCGCTTTGCATCCGCACGAGGACCGTCTCGAGGGCGTCAAGCGGCCGGCCGAGCGGCGTCTGAAGCGGCTGACGGAGCGGCAGGGCGACGTGGAAGACTTCGATGGAGTCGATTTGCATGGCTCTTCACTCCGCAAACATCTCCTGCAAGACCGCCAGTGCTTCCGTCGCCGCCTTTCGGCTGATTCTTCCCAACTTCTTCACCAGGCGAACCGAGTCGACCGTCCTCAGTTGGTCCAACACAATCTGGCCTGACTTGCCTTGGAACCTGCAGGAAATCCTCGTGGGATAGGGTCGTCCTCTCGTCGTCATGGGAGCGACAATGACGGTACGAATGTGACGGTTCATCTCGTCCGGCGAGACGACCACGCACGGGCGGGTCTTTTTGATTTCGTGGCCGAGTGTCGGATCCAGATTCGCCAGGTAGACCTCGAAACGGCTGATTACCATTCCCACTGGTCCCCTTCCCAGAGCGTCGGAAGATGTGTCTCGCCGGCGAGCAGGATGTCGTCGCCTTTTCGGGCCATCTCTCTGAACGCTGCGGACCACCCCGTCCTGGGCCGACCGGCCGGCACGATAATCAGACGATTGTCCTCAACCCGGATTTCGACTTCTTCCCCCAGGCCCGTCTCCTTCAGCAGCGGTTTGGGTATGCGGATACCCTGGGAGTTGCCGATTTTCACGATTCTGGATTTCATGGTCAATGCACCCCGGTCATGTAATTACATTGTAGCCACTGCTGGATGGTTGTCAATTCAGCTCGGAACCGCCCCATGATGCCGTGATGCCCGCCCGATGGCAGCCAATTGCCCGCCGCTTAGGCTATATGCGTCCACCCACAAGTGCCCGCTCCATGCGGAACCCGTACTCTCTCTCGGAAAACAGCCAGCAGGCTATTGACATTTTACGGCGGATGCCGTAAGATGCCCACGTCTACGACAAGTGCCGTAAGGCGAAAGGAGACAACGGTGCCTCAACAAATCCCCTCGCTAGGCGAATTGGAGATCCGCGTCTTGCGGTTGGTATGGCAGCAGCAGCCCTGCACCGAACGGCAGATCAGCGACCTGATTCAGCGGGAGCGGTCGGTGGGCCGTACGACCGTGTTAAAGACGATGCAGCGGCTGGAGAGAAAGGGGTTGCTGGTGCGGGCGGACGGCCAGAGCCCGGTGCGGTTTCGGGCCGCGGTGGACGAAGAGCACCTGGTGGCGAAGTTGATCCGGCGGTTTGTGCAGCAGACCTTGGGAGGGTCGCCGGGGCCGCTGGTGGCTTACCTTGCCGATTCCGAGAGACTCTCGGCCAAGGACGTGGAGGCATTGCGACGGATCGCCCGCAAGGTGGTGGGGCAGGCAGGAGAGAAGTAGGCGAGGCTGAGCCGAATGACCCAGATCATCCAAAGCCTTAACAACTCGTCCGACGCATGGACGAGGCTGATCTTCGCGATCCTGTGGCAGTCGACGTTGTTGGCCGCCGTGATTGCCCTGGTCTCGTTGCTGCTACGCCGGACCTCGCCGGCGGTCCGCTACTGGCTGTGGCAGATCGTGGCGATCAAGCTGCTGATGATGCCGTTCTGGACCCGGGCGATTCCGCTGCCCTCCTGGGCCGGAGGTGCTCGACCGCACGGCGTCGAGATCGTCGAAGCGGTGGAGCATCCGCGATCGACGCCCGGTGGGTCGACGGCGGGGGCCGACGGCGAGCCGGTTGGCCGCGAGTGGGTCGGCCCCAAGCCGGTAGGAACGCAGGCTGCCGAGAGGTCGGTTGGCGACAGCCCGCCGAGCGGTCCATCGATCTGGCTGAGGCTGGGAGAAATCACCTGGCAGTCGTGGCTGCTCATGGGCTGGGGGGCCGCCGTGGTGCTGCAAGTGGTGCGGCTGTTCTGGCAGCGAGTGCGGCTGGGGCGGCTGCTGCGTCGAGCGGACGAGGCAGACGCGGAGCTGGCGTCGTTGGTCCGCGGGCTGGCGGAGCGATTGGGGCTTCGCAGTGTGCCGTCGATTGCGCTGATTGACGCGGATTGTCCCTTGTTCGTTTGCGGTTGGCGGCGGCCGGTGCTGGTGATGTCGCGGGGCCTGGCAGCCTCGCTGGAGCGGAGCCAGTTGCGGCAGGTGGTATTGCACGAACTGGCCCATCTGAAGCGGCACGATCTCATCTGGGGCTGGACGGCCGAGGTTGCCCGGCTGGTCTACTTCTTTCACCCGGTGGTCCACTGGGTATGCTATCGGCTGCGTTTGGAGCGGGAGCTGGCCTGCGACCAGTTGGCCATGGCCTTCAGCGGCGGCACACCGGCCGACTATGCCCAGACGCTGATCCACGTGGTCGATCACGACTCCCAGCCGGCGGTGCTGAGGACTGCGGAAGCCCTGTCCACAGGCCTCGACGGCCATGAGACTCCGTCCGGGCAAAAGAAGAACGCAGGAAACGAATCCTGAAAGGAGCGATGCGATGAGAAGCTCGTTCGGTCCTTGGGCCACCGCGATGGAGGTGGGCAGGAACGTTACACTCAGCACTTTTTGGAGGAGGAGATTGGCGATGCTGCACTCAACCAGTCAGAGCCGGCCGTCGTTGACACGACGGATGGCATTGTGGCTCGTGGCGACTGGCGCGGTCGCCTGCGCGTTGCCTACATTCCGCGTCTTCTCGGCGGCAACGTGGGCAGAAGAATCCCAAGCCACGGCCGTGGAGAGAGCGCAGGTCTCGCCGGCCCAGAGTGGCGAGACCAAAGACCAGGGCCAACCGGCCGCCTCCGACGCGCCGGCAAAGCGGAACGTTCCCAAGGAGAAGCTCCGCTACGCCGAGAGGAGCTTTGATGAGTGGAGACAAGTGCTAGCGACGGATCTGGACCTGGAGACACGCAAGAAGGCGATTGAGGCCTTGGGGGCATTGGGCGCCGGCGGATATGGCGAAGAGGCCGTATCGGAGATCGTCGAGGCACTGAAACCTGGCGACTCGCAAACGGTCGCCCAGGCGGCCTCGTCAGCGCTTGGGAAGATCGGACCGCCCGCAGTGCCGGCGCTGGTGCGGTTGTTGAAAGATGAGCGACCCCTGGTGCGTGGCTCGGCTGCCGACGCATTGTCGCGCTTCTACACGCCCGCGAAGGCCAAGTCGGCGCTTCCTGCGGTTCCCGCGCTGGTTGAGGCGACGCGGGATGAGGATACCGCCGTTCGTTCGCAGGCATGCCAGGCACTGGGTACGATCATGGCCAGGGTCCAGACTCCGCAGGCGGTCAAGTTGGTGGTGCCCGCACTCAGTAACGCGCTAAAGGACGATGTCGCGGAGGTCCGCGTGTCTGCTGCCCGGGCTCTGGGGGGAATCGGGCCCAGCGCCGCCCCCGCGGTGCCCGCGTTGATTGCGGCGATTGAGGCCTCTCGCCCGACAGGTTGGCAAACAGGTCCCGGCGGCGTGACGCGGTCACCGCGCCGTGACGAAACGTTCCAGTGTGCCATTGAAGCACTTGGAGCCATCGGGCCGGCCGCCAAGGCGGCCATTCCCGTGCTGACCGAAGCCATGGAGTCGAGCAACTATCCATGGCAACGTGGCCAAGGTCCTGCCGCGAGCGCCCTGGAAAAGATCCGAGGCCAGGCTCCTCTGGAGGATCGAAAAGCGTGGGAGGGTTTCTTCGAGAAACCACCTAATCCACGAGAGAAGTGAGTTGCGAGGGCAGTCTTCCAGCAGACATGCGTAGCTGACATTCCGGCTGCGAGCACGAAACCGGAGACAAGCAATTCCGAGAGGAGCGCTGCGATGAGAAGCTCGTTTGGCCCTTGGGCCACGGCGATGGAGGTCAGTGCGAACGCCCGACTAAGGCACCGCGAAAAAATAACTTGAGCAATTACTTGCGGGGACGGATGGTGTAGTTCCATTCCCCGTGAAACGTGGCCGGGGTCAGTTTGACGCGAGCGAGTGCGTCGTCG
>Ga0315291_10000572_pt1 | contig 48959 bp, 35 predicted proteins | sample YL17G12_20_MG_FD_203070 | JGI IMG/M metagenome (GOLD analysis project Ga0315291, IMG submission 203070) | Sediment microbial communities from Yellowstone Lake, YNP, Wyoming, USA - YL17G12_20 | ecosystem: Environmental > Aquatic > Freshwater > Lake > Sediment | place: USA: Wyoming | collected...
TGCCGTTTCTAAAAAGGTAATATAACTTTTTATAATTGAAGCTTTACATAAGTCTCTTATTTTCAATGGATTCCCGCTTTCGCGGGAATGACAAAAGCGATACTTTATTTTTAGAAACGGCACTAGTCCATCGTCAGACGTTGAACGCAACCGCAACGAGCTGCGCAACCGCAACCGTTTAACCTCACCTTAGATAAATCCTTTTGTGCCTTTCCGTCCCCCAAGGGGCGGAGATCCCTACGGGCCAGCTTCTTGGAATCCTCAAGCCGGGGACCCAATTTTCACCTAAGAGCGAATTTATCACCAAAGGGGGACGATTCGTGAGCATTTCAGTCCCCCTTGTCTCCGAGCATCCTCTTTTTTCTCAGAATATGGAAATAGTGCTGCGCAAACCTGTGGGCCTCGTCGCGGACGTATTGCAATAACTTCAATACCGGCGATTGCCGCGGCAATCTCAAAGGCCTCGTGCCTCCCTGCAAATAAAGCTCCTCCTCTCGCTTCGCAATCCCCGCTAATTTCAAATTTATAATTCCTTTCTCTGCGGCCTCTGCGTGCTCTGCGGTGAAAAGTTCTTTTAGAGCGGCTTCCGCAGCGTGCAGTTGCCCTAATCCACCGTCGATTAGAATCAAATCAGGCCAAAGCTCCTCACCCCGTAACGCGTACTTGTATCTGCGTTTGACTACCTCCGCTATCATCGCGTAATCATCAGCGCCCTCGACCGTCTTGATTCTGAATCGCCGATAACCCGCCTTAAATGGCCTGCCGTCAATAAACTTCACCAATGACCCTACCGCCTCTTTGCCGCCGATATTCGCAATATCGATTCCCTCGATGATTCTTATCGAGTTGGGCGTATTCAAAATCTTTTGAAGTTTTACCAACGCCTCGGTCGGGTCTGCCGCAAAGACTTCCGGCTGAACGTCCTCTTCCGGCTCGCCTCGCCTGTCCAGTCGTTCGATTAAGCGAATTCGGTCCCGAAGTATCCCCGCCTTCTCGTATGCAAGCGCCGCTGCCGCTTCATCCATCTGTTTCCTAAGTTGCCGCAAAGTCGTCGAGCGCTTCGATTGCAGGAACTTAATCAGGTCTTTGATTATTGTCTTATATTCCTGCTTCTCGATTTTCGCTCCGCACGGCGCAACGCACTGGTTTATGCTGTGAAGGATACAGGGCCTGAAAAATCTGCGTTTCTCATTCTTGGCTTCGATTTCAAGTTTGCAGCTTCTGAATTTGAATATCTTTTGCAACTCGACGAATACCGCCCGTAAATCCTTCGCACTTGCGAACGGCCCAAACAGCCGATTACCCTTCGCCCTTGGCTTGCGGGTGATATAAACGCCCGGAAAATCATCGCCTGTCGTAATCTCTAAATAAGGAAATGTCTTGTCATCAACGAGGTCTGTATTATACACAGGCCGAATGTCCTTTATCAGCCGCGCCTCCTTCAGCATCGCGTCAACTTCGGTCTCGGTCTCAATATAATCGACTGTCTCGACCTTATTGAGCATTTCGACTATCTTTGGCCCGCGCGATGCGATTATGTCACTGCTCGGCTGAAAATAACTCGCCACCCTTGACCGCAGGTTCTTGGCCTTGCCGATATACAGCACCTCATCCTTCGCCCCTTTCATAAAATACAACCCCGGCCCCGTCGGAAAGCTTTGTATCTGCTCTCGTATCGATTTTAGTTCGCCCATACGCTGGTTATTGTAATACCGCTGTCATTCCCGCGAAAGCGGGAATCCAGTTCTTTCCGAATCCGTATTTAGCCTTGGATTTTACCCAGGGTTTATCCTGGAAGCGCATAAGCCCAATAAACATAACGCGTTATGGCACTAAGTATATTTTTTCAAAATTGTTAGATATTTATTGAACATACGGCTTGTATTTGGTATAATATCGACCTGCCGGCAGGGCCGGTAGTATTAGCACAGCAGTGCAAGGCCCTGAACCGCTTCTGGTTCAGGGCAAGGGAAATTCAAATCTATTTATGATTTTGTTTTTTCAATTTTCTATTTGTGGATTGCCCGCCTTTGGCGGGGTCCCATTTTGATTTTTGATTTGTGGTTTTGATTTTTAATGTTTGATTTTTGATTTGGAAATGAGAGGAGAGAGATTTATGTCTGCAAAACTTACAATAAGGATTCCTGAATGGCTCGACCGGCTTTGCACCTGGCCTGTAATGTTGTATCGCAGGCGCAAATTTGGTTACGATTTTCGCAGGATTGATTTAGGCGAGGGGCGGTGGACAATATTGGATGCAGAAGATTATTACCGGCTTAACGATTTCAAATGGAGCATAGGTGGAACCGGAAACAAATTCTATGCTGTTCGCGGCACGAAAACGGGAACCGAACGAGCAAAGATTGTGAGTTTACACAGGGAGATTATGAAACCGCCTGCCGGGCTGCTTGTTGACCATAGAAACGGCATCTCTCTCGATAACCGCCGGGAAAATCTGCGCCTGGCGACTCACTCACAAAATCAGTTCAATAAAGCTAAAACCTGCTCAAAAACATCCTCGCGATACATCGGAGTTTATTTCGAAAAATGCTCAGGCCTATGGGTTGTTCAAATCAAGCATCGAGCGAAAAGAATGTTTTTGGGCAGATTCGACTCCGAAATCGACGCCGCAAAAGTCTACGATGAAGTTGCCAGGAAGTATCGTGGAGAATTTGCAAGGTTAAACTTCCCAGATGGTGCTCCTGTGTCCTGCGTTTAGCCGCCGCCGGCACGGCGGCGCAATTCCCTCTTCAACGCCCGCGTCGGGCGTTTGTATATAGCCCCGGCCCCGCGCGGTGGGGGTTCTTGTTTTTGTCATTCCCGCAACAGCGGGAATCCAGGTCATTCTCAAATCTTAAATTTTGAATCTTAAATCCCTTTGAACGCCCGCCTGCCCTCGAATGTCGTAGTCGGGGGTCGTTTGGGCGTTTGTATATAAGCCCCGCTCTCTGGGCGGGGTTGCCTACGCGAGGAATGCTTAACCTTAAACCACTGGCCTTGCCGGTGGTGTGTATATCTGATATTCTGCTCAAATACTTCGGGCTTAAACTTGTTTCGGACAAAAGATACAAGATACAAAAGCAAAAACCAAAAGAAGGGTAACGAAAGGAGATTATCAATGACCATTGAGGAACGAGTAGAAAATATGGAAATGGGACTGGCTTGTGCGAAGCGCCGTAATCGCCTATTGCTGGCTGGTGTGCTTCTGTCTTTTGTGCTGCTGGCAGCAGCAATGACCGCAGGCATAGCCAGCCGTGAGGACATCGTCAATGCCAAGCAGTTCAATCTTTTGGACGACAATGGCAAGACCCGCGCCGTGCTGGTTGTAGACGAGGACGGGCCGTTGTTATCCCTGAATGACGAGAACGGAAAGCCGCACGCCATTCTGAACGCGAACAAGGACGGGTCGGCGCTGGACCTGTTTGACAAAAACGGCAAGCTCCGCGTCATTCTGGCCGTGGACGTGAACGGGTCGACGCTGTTCCTGGCCGACGAGAACAAAAAGCTCCGCGCCTCCCTGGCCGAGGACGTGGACGGGCCGAGGCTATGCCTGCGGGACGAGAACGGCAAGCTCCGCGTCGCTCTGACCGCGACCGTGGACGGGCCGATGCTGGACCTGTCCGACAAGAACGGCAATACCCGCGCCCGTCTTGGGATTAACAAAACTACCACACCGGGTGGAAAGGTCATCACCTATCCCGAATCTTCCCTGTTGCTGTTCGACGCGAATGATAAGGTCATCTGGGAAGCTCCACGGTAGGGGCCTGTAGTTCGCTTCAGTCGGCATTATCGCAAAATAGTTAAGACAGTAGGCCAAAAAGAAAAAGGACAACGAAAAATGACAAACAAAGAAATCAAAGATTACAAGCAAAAGTTTGCTGATATACAGAAGGACGTTAACATAGCAGAAAAAGAGCTATGGAAGGAACGGCTGAAAAAGTTGTATGAGGGAATAAAACAGCTTCAAAACTTGGCGGATGTTGTTTGCGCCACTAAATATCTTGGAACAGACTTGAAAGGAATTGACGAGCTGTGTGCCTTAAAGCAGAATTCTTTTAATGAGCTTTGGTTCCGCGAAAAAATAGCCCTTTGCGAAAAGATATATAAAGAACTCTGCCACAACATATATTACGTCCTACAAACAGAAGAGATGTTCAATGCTTGTGTGTCGGCTAAATGGTCTTGTTTTTGGGCAGCGATAGCGGCAACAGTGTCTTTTGTTAGTTTGGTCTTGTTTTGTTTGTCGATGATTATGTGATAACTGATTCCTAAGAATTTATAAAGGCAGGTGCAAAATGAGGATTTTCAGAACGTCATCCAAAAACATGATCTCATTTCCATGATGTTATACTATTTAGAAAATCATGGTTCTTTAATGTTGAGGAGCTAATGCTTTAGCTCTAATAAAATCAGCGAGGCCCTGAAATCCTTTTGATTTGGCTGATGCACAAAGAATGGTTTTTTCTTCGACAGTTAAACGTATATTTACTTGTTCGGTACGTTTTCCTTCACTTGCCGGCGATGGAACGGTTTCGCCAAGTTCCAGAAGATGCGCAATGGCCGAAACAAGCCCTTCTTTTGTATTCTCAATACATTCGTTGGGCGTCTTCCCATCTCCAAATACATTTGGCATTTCAAGACCTCTACCATACCATTCATTGTTATCAAAACTCAGAATGACTTCATACTTTTCAGCTATTTTCCTGGCAGTACCCAAAATCTGAGGGTCAAATGCCTTATTCAATTTTTTCAATTTGTTTAACATAAAACCCTTTTACCTTTCCTTTGTGCACTGGTATACTTATTAGCGATGAATCTTTTTTCGTAAATATATGATGCGACCCTGAAATTCTTGTTAATTCATAACCTTTCTTTTCCAAGGTCTTCCTGACCAAACTGAATCTTTGTTCTCCTGCCATTACTATAGTATAGCATAAGCTATACATATCATCAACTGTTTTTGTGCTAAACTTTAAAATATTTTGAAAAATCTATCGTGCTACCGGCAAAACCCGCAATTGACGCGAAGCGTCATCCCCGAGTGCTGCTCCTCTGGCCAAGAACAGGGGACCCAATCCGTCTTGTGTCTTTGTCAGTCCGCGTCCTTATGGTAAAATCCCTCCTATGCAGAACAAATTTGAGGTTTGGGTTTTTTATAAATTCTCTGTGGTCTCTGTGTCCTCTGTGGCTAATTAAAAAAAATGCCCTCTGTGGCGAAGATTACTAAATGAAAGACAAGCTCGACCTAAAACCCAACCAGACCATTCTTTTCATCGGCGACAGTATCACCGACGCCGACAGGAACCGCCAATGCTACAAGCCCTTCGGCTTCGGCTACGTCCACTTCGTCGCCAATACGCTTTTAGCTAAGTATCCAACTTGCAATTTGAAAATCATAAACAGGGGTATCGGCGGCAACACCATTACGGACCTCAAATCCCGCTGGCAGAGGGATTGTATCGACCACAAACCCGATATCCTCAGCGTCCTTATAGGTGTCAATGACGTCTGGCGGCAGTTTGCCGGCGAGGCCAAATTGCCTTATGGCGTGCCCATTGACGAATACGAATCGACGTACAGACGGCTTCTCGACGATACAATACAAAAATGTAACAGCCGGCTTGTGATATGTGAGCCGTTTATGTTCTGCGACGATTTCAATGACCCCATCTTTGCCGAGCTTCGTCGTTATATTGAAGCCGTTCGCCGTATCGCCGCTGATTTCGATGCCGTCTTAGTGCCTCTGCAAAAGGCAATTGATGAGCGTATAAAGCAGGTCCCGCCGCAGGATTGGTCGCTCGATATGGTCCACCCCCACGTTTGGGCGCACGCCTGGATTGCCCAGCAATGGCTCCTCGCCACCGGCCTCTCGTAATTCACCGCGACTCGACTGAGTTCACCGCAGTCCTAACTCGCAAAGGTTGCTCACGCCCGCGACTTTGGTAGTTTGGATTTGGGATTTGTTTGGGATTTCGGCTTTGTGATTTGGGATTTTTAACAAATTCCCCGCGGTCTCAGCGTTCTCTGCGGTGAAAGTAAAAAAAATTCGCGCCATAGCTTTCGCAGCCATAAAGAGATATGGCGCGAGCCAAAAAAAATGATGAGAAATTCGTTAATTTGCCCTTTACACCTTCTCGGTTTGCCGTTAACTTGCCGATACTAATTTCGCGGGCGTTACACAATATATGGTATTATTTGGCCCGCCTTTACTATCTGTAGTATAACTCGTTTTTCGCATGGAGGCGCCAAAATGACCGGTAAATTCAGCCCTGATAATCCTTTCAAAACTACCCAATCCGGCCCAGCACTGGGTGGGGCAGCCACAAACGATTCACCCCGACATCGCGGCCTGAAGATGGAACAGTGCTTTTCTACGCCGGGTGTTCACCCCTTTGATGAGCTGCAGTGGGAGAAACGCTCCGCCAAAATCACAAGCGACACCGGCGAGGTCGTCTTCGAGCAGAATAATATCGAGGTGCCGACGAGCTGGAGCCTGTTGGCGACCAAGGTCGTCACCAGCAAATACTTCTACGGTGACGTGGAGACAGGCCAGCGGGAAAACTCCGTCAAGCAGCTTGTCCACCGCGTTTGTCGCACCATTGCCGACCGCGGTAAACGCGATGGCTACTTCGCCTCCGACGCCGACGCCGAAATTTTCTATAACGAATTGACCTGGTTGTGCGTGAACCAGTGCGGCGCGTTTAACTCGCCGGTGTGGTTCAACGTCGGGCTTTACGATGTCTATGGTATCGCCGGCAGCAAACACAATTACCGCTGGGACCTGCAGCGTAACGAAGTGGTGCCCTGTGAGAACTCCTATGAATATCCCCAGGCATCCGCCTGCTTCATCCAGTCGGTCAAGGATTCGATGGAAGACATAATGCGCCTTGCCACCAGCGAGGCGATGCTGTTCAAGCACGGCTCAGGCACAGGCACAGACCTCTCCACCCTTCGTAGCTCCAAAGAAAAACTCTCTGGCGGCGGAAAACCATCCGGCCCCTTGAGCTTTATGCGCGTTTACGACCAGATTGCTGCCGTCATCAAGTCCGGCGGCAAAACCCGGCGGGCAGCGAAGATGCAGTCATTAAAAGTCACGCACCCCGATATCAAAGAGTTCATCACTTGTAAGACCGAGGAGGAGAAAAAGGCCTGGGCACTCATTGAGGCCGGCTACTCCGGCGACCACAACGCCGAGGCCTACAATAGCGTGATGTTCCAGAACTCCAACTTCTCGGTCCGCGTAACTGATGAATTTATGGAGGCCGTCGAAAAGGACGCCAAATGGGCCACCTACGCCGTCACAACCGGCCAGAAAATCGGCGAGCACTCCGCACGCGAATTGATGCAGCTTATAGCTGAAGGCACTCGGCTTTGCGGCGACCCGGGTATCCAGTACGACAGCACCATCAATCGCTGGCATACCTGTCCTAATGCAGGCCGTATAAACGCCTCCAACCCTTGCAGCGAGTATATGTTCATCGATGATTCCGCCTGCAACCTCGCCTCCCTCAATCTTATGAAGTTTCTCAAAGACGACGGCGCCTTCGACGTCGCCGCCCTCAAAAAGGCCGTCCGCATATTCATCATCGCCCAGGAAATCCTCGTCGATAACGGCTCCTACCCCGACAAAGCGATTGCGGTCAACAGCCACCTGTTCCGCCCCCTTGGTCTGGGCTATGCAAATCTCGGCTCGCTGATTATGGCCCTTGCATTTGCCTACGATTCCGACCAGGCGCGTGCCCTGGCAGGCGCCATCAGCGCGATTCTCACGGGAGCCGCTTATGCCGTCAGCGCAGAGATTGCCTCGATAAAAGGCCCCTTCGTGGAAATCACCAAAAACACCGACCCGATGCTCAAAGTCATAAATATGCACCGCCAGCACGCCTGCAACATCCCCGAATCGCATTGCCCAGCTTATTTGCGTAACGCCGCCAAAGATGCCTGGGATGAGGCCTTCGACGCCGGCTCCAAAACCGGCTTCAGGAACGCCCAGGTTACCGTGCTTGCCCCGACAGGCACTATCGGCTTTATGATGGACTGCGCCACTACCGGTATCGAGCCGGATATTGCACTTGTAAAATATAAACTGCTGGCGGGCGGCGGAATGTTGAAACTGGTGAATAAAACGGTCCCGATGGCCCTTGAACGCCTCGGCTATAGCGCTGACGAAGTCAAGGCCATCACCGATTATATCGACCAGAACGAGACCATTGAGGGCGCCGATAAGCTCAACCCTGAGCACCTGCCCATCTTCGACTGCGCCTTCAAACCCCGCAACGGCAAACGATACATTCACTATCTTGCCCATATTAAAATGATGTCCGCCGTCCAGCCGTTCATATCCGGCGCTATAAGCAAAACCATAAATATGCCAAAAGAGGCCACCACCGAGGAAATCACCGCCGCCTATATGCAGGGCTGGAAACTCGGCCTAAAAGCCGTCGCAATTTACCGCGACGGCTCAAAAATGCTCCAGCCCGTCTCCACCAAAAAACACAAAGACGGCAAAGCCAAATCGGAGGAATCCGCTCCCGCCAAACCCTTTAGACGCCGCCTCCCCGATACTCGCCACAGCATCACCCACAAATTCTCCGTCACTGGACACGAGGGCTACCTGACGGTGGGGTTATATGAAGATGGACAACCCGGTGAATTATTTATCACTATGGCCAAGGAGGGCAGCACCGTCGGGGGCCTTATGGACGTAATCGGCACTTGCACTTCAATGGCGCTGCAATACGGCGTGCCGCTCATTACCCTTGTTGACAAGTTCCGGCACGCCAGATTTGAGCCGGCTGGAATGACCTCGAACAGAGACATACCCTTCGCCAAGAGTTTGATTGACTACATCTTCTGCTGGCTGGGATGCCAGTTCATACCCGGTTACGCCGAGGCCAACATCCCCAACAGGGCCGGCGCAACTGCCGACAATAAAAATGTTACGACCGCACGACAGGTCGTCGAAAAGACCCGCGACCTTGCCCAGAAAATTGCCCAGGCCAAGGCCTCCGCCGGCAGCAGAGCTGACGTCGAGACCTCGCCCGCCTCGACTCGCTCGCCTCGCTTCGCGGGCGAAGCGGGCCTCAGCGAAGCCGGGCCTATAGGCGGGGAGGTCAAAGTCATCGACAAGACGAAGGCCGATGATGATGACGATGACGGCTGCGTGGATTCGACAAGCTCACCACAAAGAGATACAATCAAGCCGACTCCCATTGTTGGCATTACCACAAAACCACGGAACAGGTTGACTGCTTTGGTCGAGCGGGTAGGGGCGCTGGTAACAGGAGGGGCTCCCGATAAGTCCGCCAGCGGCAGAGCCGATGTCGAGACCTCGCCCTTAGGCGGGCCGGAGGGTGAGTTACAGACCGAGGCCGAAGTGATGCAGCAGTTTAACGCCCAGTTTGAGCACTTCCAGGACGACGCCCCCGCCTGCGATATCTGCGGCTCTATCACCGTTCGCAACGGCACCTGCTACAAGTGCTTCAACTGCGGAAACTCTATGGGCTGCTCGTAGGCATTTATTATTTTCGATTTACTATTTACTATTTTTTTCGTCGGTCGTTGCGGCGGGTTTGAATGTTATTCCGAGCGAGGCGCAGCCGAGTCGAGGAATCAGTTTTTAACGGATTTCTCCGCTTCGTCCCGATAAATCGGGACTACGGTCGAAATGACAAACCATATAGGGAGGTTGTCGAGGTATGGCTGATTTCAATCCCAATGAATCACAGGTGCCGGTGCAAATGGTTGAGAAGCCGATGGCTGTTACGGTGTTCGGAGTATTGAATATTGCTGTCGGATGTTACTTTATGGTGCGTATGGTTTTATCGTGTTCCAAAATAATAGCGTGGGTTGTTAAGGAGCCTGAGAAGATAACAGAATCAGAGATACTGGGGTTGCTCTTATTCGTTATCGGTTTCGGTCTGGTGATTTGGCTGATTGTGCTGGGAATTGGGTTATTGACGATGAAAAGATGGGCCAGACGCGGGTCTGTTTTATATGCCTGGATTCAAGTTATATTCATTGTTATTACATTGGGGGCTATGATTATCTCGCTGGTATTCGGTCAGCCGGCCTACCCCAGTATTGATATCAATAATGGCTTAGCGTTAATTCACTGGATATATATGGTTTTACTTTTGATTTTTATGCAGACGGCCAAGGTAAAGCAGGCGTTTTCCACCATAGAGGGGAAGAAATAGGGTTCAGCGAATAGCCCTTCGACAAGCTCAGGGTAAACGTATAGTGGATAGTTGAGACGCACGACGATACAGGGAGGTTTGAATTATGGCTGATTTCGAGCCGAACTCAACGCAGGTGCCCGTTCAAATTGTTGAAAAGCCGACGTCTGTTACGGTATTCGGAGTATTGAACATCGTGTTCGGCGGGATGGGATTGCTGTGCAGTCCGATTAGTATATTCGGACTGGTAATGACCGGCGAAAATATGAAGATGATGGCAGGATACAAGATGTTCCTCTTGTTAATGAATCTTGTCGGCTTTGGATTCTCGATTTGGCTGATTGTGCTGGGTATAGGGCTGCTTGTAATGAAGAGATGGGCGAGGCGCGGCTCGGTTATATATGCCTGCCTTGGAATTTTATTGTCCGTTATCGAGATGGGCGTAAATGTTCTTGCGTTAGCACTGGGTTGGGTGGTCATGTCGGAAGGGGAGCTGCCCGGATTTGTCGGCGGTATATGCGGCGGAATGTGCGGCGGATTGATTTACCCAATTCTGCTTCTTATATTTATGCAGACGGCCAAGGTAAAGCAGGCGTTTTCCGCCACAGGGGGATAACGGACAGCGTTCAGTGGATAGCGGACAGTTAAGATTCAAGACCACAAACGTAAGACTCAGGACGCAATACGCACGACCCTATCTCTCACCTGTTCTGCTGTTCAAATGCTCAAATTTCCCGCGAGGCGCGCCGACCGTGCCATGCCCCCTTAGCTTCTTGCGAAGCAAGAAAGGGGGCAACATGCCTGGCGGCAATGGCGTAATGGGCTTGGCCATCCCGCCATTGGGCGTCCCCAATGGGACTGCGGGAGCCATGCTGTGCAATAAAATAGCTATGGTGTCACAGATTTCCCGCAGGTCAGAAAAAACTTTGTCCCTGCTTATGCAGGAGAGGTGATACTTAACACCTATTTCTTTTCAATACCGCGGCCGCGTCCGGGAGGCTCTTTCGATTCACCTTTGCCCTTTTCTTTAACTCGAAGTCCCTGAGGCAGCGACTGCTCGGATACCACTTTCCACGGCCCGTCAACATTGACGCTAACCTCCCAGAGCGACTCTCGAAAGCGGTAAAACCGTTCGTCACAGTAAAAATGCAACGGAAAACCTGCAACAACATATACGCCGCGACCCGAGTCATAAACCATCTCAACATCGTGGTATTTGTGCCGATACCCGTGGGCCGGAGCGTGGGGAGGAGGCCCGTAACCGCCCTTCGGGCCCGGACCGGACCCGACCTCTATTCTTGTGCAGGAAACAAATAATAGAGCTGTGCAAACCAGACCAACCGCCCATACAGCTAATATCCTAAACCTCATAGCCAACACCTCTAATTATTAATCTACATTTCCCATATTTATCCGCCGCAGGCAGATTAAAACGCTTGGCTACTTACTACTCTGCGAAGTAACGCTTCGCTACGTAGCACGAGGCAACCAAGCATTTCGATTCCACAATAATATCAAAATCTTCCTCGAATTACAATAATCCCGGATTTCTTATTTTATATTTTAAGGGCTCTGTCTTGAGCCCTTCAACTGCGCTCAGGGTAAACTTCGTCGAAGGGCCTGCCTGCCCCTGCACGTCGTAGGCAGGGGTCCCGGAATGCCGTTATCCGGGGTCCAGCTCTTATTTATCGTTCGTTGTTCAGCGTTCATTGTTCGATGTTGGACGTTCAATTCCACCCTCCGTCTTCTGCCTGCCCTGCGTAGCCCCTTGGGCGAAGGGGGGTCCTCCATTCCTCATCGTGCCATAATTTTATTTTCGTATTCCGTCGTTCGTATATCGTCCCGCCGGAGTTTACCCGCCATCCGTTTGGTGGGTTTACTCGCCGCAGGCGAGGCGGAATCCGCATTTACAATCATAAATCGTAAATCATAAATCATAAATACTTTTCCCTCTGCGGTAAAAAAACCCGCCAATGTGAGGTTAGCAGTTTCAGCGTTTATCTCGCACTGCGCCTGCTAAAATACGGAGGTGTCCTTTTTGCCCTTCACTACCTGCGAACCTCTCGGATTCTTCAACTCTCCGGTCAGCGTCGAGCCGTCAAGTTTGCCTTCGAAGTTCATCTCGAATCTCATCCTGCCGAATTCCGGCACAATCTTGAAGCTCACTTTGTCGCCATCGAGAGTAACCTTTTCGACAGGATTGATACCGAACATACCGCTCATATCCGGGTTGACCTTCAGTCGCTGTTTTGAGCTGCCCCACGGGGCATCGACGTCGAGATTCCAGATACCGATAATGGCCGAACCGATTAGTTTGCCTTCAGCCGGCATTTCCCCCTGCTCTGTCTTGATAATCCCGGAAAGCGTATCTTTCTTGATAGTGCCTTCAAAGGTCGATTCGAACTGGCGGTCCTCAATCTTGCTTTGTCTCTTGAAGGTTAGCTTACCCCCTTCATACTGCACATCCGTAATCTTGTGTTCGCCCACGGGGCTTTGCCATTCAGCCGAGAGCTTTCCTTCCTTATCGGTCTTAACGGCAAGCGTCGCAGTGATTTCACGCTCGCCTACCTTGAACTTCATCTCCCAATTCCCGACAGCCAGTGGTGTTTTTCGGCTGCGCCTGCACTCGATTTTGGACTGACTACCGCCATGGGTCAGGGTCCCTGAAAGCTTGTCGCCTTCGATTGTGCCCATAAAATTCCCTTTGAACGTATCTTTTCTGAATCGGACGGTCTGAGAGAAGCTAACCTGGTTATCCTTGAATCGGACGTCTTCCAGCTCGGTAAGTCCCCTGAAATTTATCCACTGCCCGACTAACTTACCTTCACTGTCTCCGGCAAAAGATATTATTGAGCCACCCATCCGGTCACAAGGGTCTGGCTCGATTTGCCAGTCGCCGTATAATTCGCTTCCGCCAAGGCGAGCCGAAGCCGGCAGTGTCGTTGCCGACTCCTTTGCAAGTTTAGTGATATCCGGCGGTGTGTATCTGGGCAGTTTGCCGGTAACGAGTAGTTCCTTCACATAAACCCCAAAATCCGGCGTGGGCATATAGTTCCAGTCCGAAATCAGCGTCGGCCCCGCGGCGGGATGTAGGTCCCATGCGGTGTATGACCAGTTATGGTCCTGGATGGCCTGCAGGACGTGCAGCAGCCAATCGTCACCCATCGCATTGGACGGGCTGCTGCCCCACCAGCCACGCCTGCGGTTCGGCCCGCCCGAACCGCCGAATTCAGAGACGATGACCGGCAGTTTCGCCGACGCTTCTTCCATATTGGCAATCCAGGTAAATACACTGTCACCCTTGTTGTCGTAAACGTGATTGGCGTAGATTACGCCGTTTCCGTTGGGGTCCTTAAGCTGTCTGCCATCGAGGATGCCGTTGAAATCATAAGCCCAGCCGAGGCCTCCGGCGATAACGACGTTTTTGGCGCCAGTGGCCCGCACCGTATCCAGCATTTCCTGCATTCCTACGGCCTCAAAGGTTTTTGCCGTCATTCCCGGCCTGTTGGGCCTGTCCTTAATCGTCCCGCCGTTGAGCCAGACGTCCCAGGTAACATCGTGCGGCTCGTTATAAAGGTCAAAAAGAACCGCTGGATGATTCGCGTAGATGGGAGCGAAATCTTTCCAGAACACCACGCTGTTGCGGTCAGGCATCGAATGTTGGCCGATATTCTGGCCCCATTCGTTGACATCGGACCAGTGCAGGTCCAAAATAATGTAGCAGCCCTTCGAGCTGCACAAGTCCACTATCTCTTTGACGAGGGCACGATACGCCTTACCTTCATCATTCTGGTTGGGGTCTTTTCCAAACCAGCGGTCCTGCGACAGCGGCAGGCGAATGATATTGACGTGCCAATCCTCAATGGCGACCCGGACCGTCTCAAGGATATGCCCCTCGCCGTCGATGGTCCATTCAAGGGAGGCGGCGTTGACGCCGCGCAGCGTAACTGGAACGTTGTTGCTGTTAAGAACCTTTGTCCCTGCCACCTTGAGTGGTAGAGGCATCGATGAAGATTGAGCTTTCGCCCCCGAAACTGCCAAAACCATCGCTGTTAAAACAAACATCCTGAATCTGTTCGCTATCATCAATCGCATTGTCGACCCCTTTATCTTGAAAGAGTTCAATGATTTTTGTCTTACTTTGACGTAATAATACCACCTTTTATTGCGGCTGTCTCGAAAAACCTGTTCCAAGACAGGTTAACGCCGTTTGATACAGAATGCCATTTGCTGGCATGATAAACGGAGAGATCGGGCCCGACTGCAATAGCGCTTCGTCGGGTAAAATTCTTTTTCTTCTCTAACGGCCGTGCTGTTCGTAGCACAGATAAAAACGGACCCGCCTCGTCCGCCCCGTCAAAATTCGTCGAATTTTGACGGGCGAGACGGGCGAGGTCTCGCCATTTTTTATCCACCTGAAGGTAGATAAAAAATGGCGGAGAGGCCGGGATTCGAACCCGGGGTACGGTTTTACCCGTACGACGGTTTAGCAAACCGTTACCTTCAGCCACTCGGTCACCTCTCCGAGTCAATCAATTAGTGTAGTAGCTGCATCGATTTAATGCAAGCGCGTAAAAAGAACCGGCCGGCGAATCAATTGCCGGCCGGTTCGTTTTTGATCCTGGTAAGATAGCTCATTCGCCGCCGCGGACGCACATAGCCAAACTGTAAACTTTGTCCTGACAGGTTATATAGAGTGTTCTGCCGTTCGGCCCGCCGAAGGTGATATTGGAGCAGGACTTTGTCACCGGTATCATTTCAAGCTCAACGCCAGCCGGCGAGACAATCCAGACGCCACCCAGGCCACAGAAATACAGATTGCCGAACTCGTCAATGGTCATACCGTCAGGGTCGTTGGTGCCTGGCGGACTTGTCGGCTTGAAGAACACAGAGCCGGTGCCTAAGGTTCCATCGGAATTGATGGGGAAAACCCACCAGCGTTTTTTGGTTATATCGCTGCTGCTGCTTTCGGCGACGTAAAGCTTGGTTTCGTCCAGGGAGGTGATGATGCCATTTGGCTGATACAAGCCGTTGTTGACCCGCGTTACGACACCATTTGGCTCGAGAAGATATACCCCCTGGCCTTCGGGGCCGACGCCGTTCCAGTCGGGGCAGGTGAAATAGATGTCGCCGTTGGTTAACTGGCAGAGGTCATTGGGTTTTTTGGGCGCGATGCAAAGGACCGTAGTGTCCTCCGGGCCTGATGCGCCTATGCGGTGGCTGCGTATCTGGTAGATGCTCTCATCGGCAGTAAGCAATCGGCCGTCCAGCGAAAGAAGCGTGCCGTTGGTTTGAGGGGCATTGTTCATCCAGACCGTTACGCTGCCGGGTGAGTCGAGCCGCAGGATTTGGAATCCCGATGTTCTTTTTGTAAAGAAAAGCCTATTGCTGTTTGGGTCCCAGGTGGGGCCTTCGAAAAAGATTCCGGATGCGGAGTAGACCTCCTGCAGTGATGCTCCCGGCTGAATCAGGTCAGTGACAAGGACCTTGAGCCAGTTGTCGCAGAATACGTCGAGGTCGCGTTCGTTGATTACGCCGTCGCTGGGTATCGAGACATCGCAGGCAGCGTTCCAGTTGCCGTCGCTGGGATGACTTGCCCAGGCGGCAGCGAAGACGGCAAAATCCCGGAAGTCAACGCGGCCATTATTGTCGAAGTCTCCGAAGGGGGCGGGTGCGGTTATCAGTTCGATACCGGTTCCATTGACGGGGTCGAGGTTTCGGGTGTATTGCTTGTTTGTTGCGTTGTTCCAGTGTTCGTGAACGCCCTGGCTGGCCAGTTCGTTGCCGTCGCCGTCGGGGTCATAAAAGGTGCCTGAGCAGGGGTCTGGCGCACGAGCGGCCTCGTGAAGGTAGTCATCGGCGCCGTCACCTCCGGGTCCGCTTGCCTCAGGCCATTCATTGTAGAGGAAATCGAAGGCGACGGAATCGATGGCGACCGGGTCCTGTGAGGCAAACAGCGAAGACGGCCAGTCGTTGTTGAATGGAGCAGTCAGCCATTTTATGGGATAGGTCAAAGCCATATGTTTTCCTGCGTATAGTCCGTCGACTAAGTAGAGGAGTGTTTTTCCGCCTATGTGGGGGTGGCCCATAAGGTCAACGAGGTTTCTATAGTGTCCTATTCCGGGTGTAGCGTAGACCTGCTCGCTGTGGAGGTCGTAGTAGCCCAATGCGTTCGGCACCCTGACCAGAGAGCCATAATGATTTTTTCCGCAGACGGTGATACACGCCTGGTTGTAGTGGCCTTTTAAGGTTGCGAAATTGATGAGATAGCTGGCGTTTCTGAAGTAGTTTGGGACATAATCATTGGTTTTGCCGGCAGAGTTGGGGTCGCTCCAATAAACGCGAGTGGAAGAGGGAGCCGCTTTGACGCGGCCGCTGGTTCCGTAATAGTCAAGGTAGTTTACGTCGGGGAAATCAGGGTGGAGCATATTGTAGAAGTCATTGACGAAAGTGCCCAGTGTATCACCGATAGTGATGTCGGCGTCGTTTACACCGACGATATTTACGAGCTGGTCAAAAATGGCGTGTATGACTTGTGGAGAGTTGTTCGGGTAATTGGAATGATAAGCGTAATCGCCGCTTGTAGAGGAGTAGAAGAAGCCGACGAAATTAACCTTGATGATGATTTTTTCGCCGGTCTGGTAACCGACGTCGCCTTTGCCTTGTTGCTGGTTGAAGTAGCGGAATATGGCGTCCCAGGCGGCGTAATCGGTGCTTTCGCCGGTTATTGTCCGGAGCGACTTTGAAACCATTTCATTTACCACGGCCTGAGATGTGTGGTTAGGTTCCCACCAGTATCCATTGCTGGTTCCGCCCCAGGTGGTGGCGTTGGGGTCATGAATCCAGGCAACCCGGCCGGGGTAAACGCCCTTGGCGGTTCCGGTGGGGGTGTTTGGCGGATGCTGGTTTGGGTCGCGTGGGGGCGGGGCAGCAAGGGCTTTGTCCTGAGAGCTAAAGCTCATCGCCAGGTAAATGGATGTAATACTGGCGATGATGCAAATTGCCGCCAGGACGTAGCGTGCCCGCGCAAGGGCACGTTTTGCCTTGTGGTAGGCTGCGGCTGAGCCGGCCAGACCAAGGAGCCAGATAATAAAGCCCGATGCGAGCGGGAATGCCACCCGCTGACAGGGGTATGCCGCACGCGAGGGTTTGGGTATCACGCGGACCAGAAACCAGATAAGCGCGGCCAATCCGGTGAGAGGGAATAACCACCAGGGCAATCGGAATTTGCGGCCTGGTCGGATAATTTTGCCCGTCCGGCTACGGCTCGGCGCCTCCGTTGTTTCTTTGGCTACATCAGCGCCTACGCCGAGACGCGTTTTGGGACAAATCCTCGGCTGGTCCTTGCTTTTAAGAATTGTCATCATCACTCCTATAGGGCGTGTTGTCTAATCGTTATGCTAAGTTTACTTAAATTCAGGCGTTAAGTCAACAGTTTTTAAGGTCTTGATTACAGGCAGAACCAGCCAATAAGATGGTTTTGGAGGATTTATAATGGGCCGGGTAGGACATGAACACTCCTCACTGACGCCATCAAAACCCCCGATTATAGAGAGTGGCGACGCAAAATCCGACGCACGATTTGCGCCGAGTCCTATCCGAGACTCCGACTCGGCATTAGTTGTCGAGGTCTGGCCGAAACTGCCGGAACACATCAAGGAAGCAATTAAGGTGATGGCTAAAGCTTACCTGAAATGAACAAAGGATGGCTGTTTAGTCGAGGGAATCAATCAGCCCTGGCAGGTTGAAATTCCTCCGTCGGTCCCGGCGATTTACGACCTCCTGGAAGGAGTTGCCCGAAGTTGCATAGACAGTGAGACCAACAAATAGGATAATTGTTCGAAGAAAAACATAGATTTCTTGGCTGAGAGTGCTTTCTGGCCGAAACGACCTGAAAACTAAATATTATCAGGTAGTATTATCACTGTTCGGTTAAAGGAACCAATCAGCTCTGTCAGGTGGAATTAAAAAGATGCTCCAAACACTGTACTACTCGCTGTAATGGTCCGTCCTATTCTTCTCTGCATAATCTGTATCTCCGTTAAGAATACTACCATACTTTGGCCTATTCCTTAACGGGGAGCAGTATAGTTCCCTTCCCATCCCACCAATCTCATTTTGAATTTTTGACAAGCAAGAGGAAATTTCGTATAAGTAATCGATATGAAATCGGAACAGCATTTTAGTAGGTATGCTAATCAAAGGTTCCACAGCAAGAAAATGAAAACGAACAAACCCAAGATTTGCGTGGTCGGCAGCTCAAACATTGACCTGGTAGTGAAATCACAGCGATTACCTTCACCGGGAGAAACAATTTTAGGCGGTGAATTCCTGATGGTTCCCGGCGGCAAGGGGGCGAATCAGGCAGTAGCGGCCGCGAAGCTCGGGGCGGAGGTATATTTTATAGCTAAATTGGGTGACGATATATTCGGGGCACAATCTTTCGCCAATTTCAAAAAAGAGGGCGTGAATACAAAGTATGTTACTCGAACAAAAAAAGCATTGTCTGGGGTAGCTTCGATTGCTGTTGACGAAGCGGGCAACAACACAATTGTGGTAGCTCCAGGTACTAATCATATGCTGTCGCCGCGGGATGTCAAAAGGGCCGAACAAGATATTGCCTCGTGTGGTGCCTTGGTTGCCCAACTTGAAATTCCGATGGAAACCGTCGAGTTCGCCGCCAGATTAGCTAATAAGTTCAAGATACCTTTCATTTTGGATCCGGCACCAGCTCAAAAACTAAGTTCAGAACTTTTCGCGATGACAGACGTGATAAAACCAAACGAAACTGAGGCCAGAATTCTTACTGGCATAGAAGTTATAGACGCAAAGACCGCTGGTAAGGCGGCAAAGAACCTTTTAGGTCGCGGGGTAAAAACAGTTATCATAACAATGGGCGCAAAAGGTTTCTTTATGGTCAACAACGAGATAAGTGAATTCTTTCCCGCTAAAAAAGTAAAGGCCGTCGATTCCACGGCGGCGGGCGATGCTTTTGTCGGAGGGCTCGCGTTTTGTATCGCCAGGGGTCGGACGATTTTGGAAGCTGCTTTGTTTGCCAACGACGTGGCGGCCCTGTCTGTTACCAAAATGGGAGCACAGTCATCTATGCCGAGTATGAAAGAGGTTGAGAAGTTCATAAAATTGAAAAACAAAAATGATGAGGAAGGATGAAAGAATGAGGAAAGCAATACTTGTATTATGTGCCGTGATAATATCTGCGTCGGTGTGCGGGTGTAAACAGCGGGTTTCGGGCAAACCGAGAGTTGCCCTGGTTATGAAATCTCTGGCTAATGAGTTTTTCAAGACAATGGAAGAAGGCGCAAAGGCGCACCATAAAGAACACTCGCAGGAATATGACCTTATAGTGGTAGGTATTAAAGACGAACAGGACGTGGCGAAACAAATTGACCTTGTTGAATTGATGATTGCACAGGGGGCAAACGCCATAGTCATTGCCCCAGCCGACTCAAAGGCACTGGTGCCTGTATGTAAAAAGGCAATGGATAGCGGGATTATAGTAGTCAATATTGACAACAAGTTTGATAACTCCGTTCTCGCGGAAAAGAACGTGAAAATTCCTTTTGTAGGACCGGACAACCGCAAGGGAGCAAAGCTTGCCGGCGATTATTTGGCAAACAGACTGAAACAAGGGGACAAAGTAGTTATTATTGAAGGTGCGCCCAATGCGTTCAATGGAATTCAGCGTAAACTCGGATTTGAGGACGCGATGAAGGTAGCGGGAATAAACATCGTCAGCTCTCAAACCGCCTATTGGGAAATGGACAAGGCCAATCAGTTAGTGTCGGCATTAGTTACCGAACATGCCGACCTCAAAGGTATTTTGTGCGCCAACGACAGTATGGCGCTCGGCGCTGTACCGGCGATTAAGGCGGCCGGCAAATCGGATGATATCCTGGTCGTCGGTTTTGATAATATCCTCGCTGTCCAAAAACTGCTGAAGGAAGGGAAAATTCTTTGCACAGTTGACCAGCATGCCGATAAGCTCGCTTTATTCGGCATCGAGTATGCGCTTGAGATGCTTAAAGAAAAAGCTGTCCCGACAGATAAAGAAACCCCAGTCAACCTTATTACGGCTGAAACCCTTAAATGATGGACACAGCGAGCGAATCACTTTTCACGGCCTGCGCAATTAGCAAGTCCTTCCCGGGCGTAAAGGCACTTGCAGAAGTCAAATTCGACTTGAAAGAGGGTGAAGTTCATGCCCTTGTCGGGGAAAATGGCGCTGGCAAGAGCACGCTCGCACGCATTATAGCCGGCGCTGAAATCCCGGACTCGGGCGAGATGCGTTTTTGTGGAAGAATTTATCAGCCGAGCAGCAGAACGGACGCTGAATCAGCCGGCATCCGTATGATAATGCAGGAATTGCACCTGATTGGGAATCTTACAATCGCGGAAAATATCCTGCTAAACAAGCTTCCCCACAAGTTTGGAATAATCGACTATGAGAAACTCAACGGTCTGGCACAGGAAGTCATGATGCAGGTGGGGCTTGGAGATATTGACCCCGCTACACCAGTGAGATTTTTGGGCACAGGGCAACAACAGATGGTTGAAATAGCCGCAGGGCTTTCGCAGCGGTGCCGGATATTGATTATGGATGAACCGACCGCGTCTTTGACCGATACCGAAACAGAACTTCTTTTTACCCAAATCAGAAAGCTCAAGGCCGAAGGTGTCGGAATTATTTACATTTCGCATCGCATCGAAGAGGTTGTGCGCATAACCGACCGGGTTACAGTGCTCAGAGACGGCAAAATAATCTCAACACATCCTACGAAGGAATTGAGCGTTGACGGCATTATCCGGATGATGGTCGGCCGCGATATTGAACACCAGCAACTGCGACATGCGGCGACAACTGGAAAGGTAGCTCTTAGAGTTACCGGCCTCACAAGGGGGGATAAGATAAGAGATATAACTTTTGAAGTCCATAAGGGCGAGATTCTTGGTGTTGCGGGCCTGATGGGCTCCGGCCGCACGGAAATGGTTCGAGCTTTGTTTGGCGCCGATAGTTGCGACAGCGGCGAGACATATCTTGGAGAGTCAGAAGAACCACTCAAAATCCGAAGGCCCAAAGATGCTGTGCGCAACGGAATTGCACTTCTTCCTGAAGACCGTAAGGAACAGGGACTCCTTCTTCGGCTGCCTGTCCGGGTAAATATTTCGGTGACACGATTATCAAGCATCAGCCGTTTCGGCTGGATAAATGTATCCAAAGAAAAGAACATAGCCGACAAGTATGCTGATGCCTTGTCAATACGTTGCTCATCCGAGGAACAAATAGTCGGGGAACTGAGCGGAGGTAACCAGCAGAAGGTGGTCATCGCGAAATGGATACACAGAGACGCTGATATCTTTTGCTTTGATGAACCTACGCGGGGGATTGATGTCGGCGCCAAATTCGAGATATATCAATTGCTCGCAGACCTTGCGGAAAAGGGAAAGGCGGTTATAGTCATCTCATCCGACCTTATGGAACTCATGGCTGTTTGCGACCGCATTATGGTAATGTCGGCAGGTCGTATCGCGGCGACATACAGCCGAGTCGAATGGAGCCAGGAAAAAATTATGTCTGCCGCATTCAGCGGATACATAAACAAACCGGCAGGGGGCATGACAGGTTCATGCTAAAGACAGAAAACAAAAAAACAGTCGATGTTCAGGCCTTTGTCACTGATTATCTCGGCTTGTTTTTCGCCCTGGTGGCGCTGTTAATCATATTCGGTCTCTCTGCCAAAAATTTCTTTACCCTCACAACCTTCAGGACGATCGCCAACCAGATACCGGATATAACAATCGTCGCGGTTGGCATGACCTTCGTTTTAATAATCGCTGGTATCGACTTATCGGTAGGTTCGGTGCTGGCCCTGGCAGGTTCGGTGCTGGGTATTTTCCTGGTCGAATTTGGTTTGCCGCTACCGGTCGCAATTCTCGCCTGCTTACTTGTAGGTATTCTTTGCGGCATTACCAATGGTTTTATAACCATCCGCTGGAATCTCCCATCTTTCATTGTTACGCTTGGGATGCTTGAAATCGCGAGAGGAGCCGCATATCTGGTGACCAATTCGCGAACGATATATATCGGCGGCCCGCTTGAAATAATCACGGGTACTTCGATTTTGGGGCTTTCGCTGCCGTTCATCTTTGCTGTTCTCATCGTGGTGATTGGGCAGCTCGTATTATCGCGGACTGTTTTTGGACGCTACATGATAGCCATTGGCACAAATGAAGAGGCAGTTCGGATGTCAGGAATTGACCCTCGTCCGATTAAACTTTTGGTCTTCGTTCTGTGCAGCTTTCTGACTTCCATAGCGGCAGTCATACAAACGGCTCGAATGTCATCCGCAAGCCCAAATGCCGGCTCTGGTCTTGAGCTTCAGGCCATCGCGGCAGTGGTTATCGGCGGAACAAGCTTAATGGGCGGTCGCGGCTCAGTGATAAGCTCATTCTTCGGCGTGCTTATTATTGCAGTCCTGGGAACAGGGCTTGCCCAGATAGGCGCACAGGAATCGACCAAACGCCTTATCACCGGATGTGTTATTATTGCGGCTGTTATCATAGACCAGTATCGTCATCGGATTCGCAAGTCAAACAGGCATGTCGCACTATAAAAGATTTATCGCCGTTCTCACCAACCTGCAAATTATGAGTTTGCAGGTTATACGAATCCTTTGTATATGTCCCCAAAAGGCCTTTTTGACCCTTACCAGTGGGATACGATTAACTTATTCGCCGGCATAGAATGTCCTTGCAGCCAATGCCGGAGCCGGTATGGATATTGTTTTTTATTGAAGATATCGATCCCAATGATTATCTTACAGTGTTGTAAAATATAAATATTTGTTCCAACTTGCGGAGTTGAAGCCATGGAAAAACATGACCAATCCGAGAAATATCGATCCTATGGAAGATATTCTCAAGGCGGTGCAACGGCCTGCTTTTTATTTGCTGTTCTCTTAATACTGGCGGCCCCCTGCCTGGCCGAGCCAGTCAAGGTGTGGCAAACCAATCCCCACTATTTTTTCTACAAGGACAAACCCCTGGTTCTCATCACCTCCGACCAGCATTACGGAGCGGTCATCGACCGGGATTTTGACTTTGCCAGGTATCTGGATTTTCTTTCCGCCCAGGGAATGAATCTGACGAGGATTTATCCGGGGGGAATGTTTGAGCCGCCCGACAAGTATCTTCCCGGCAATCCTCTTGGTCCGCGTCCAGGCCGGCAAATACTGCCCTGGACGAAGACCGGCCAAACTGGCGCCAATCCCACTTTGGCGGAACCGTGCCAGCCCTCCTACAGATTTGACCTTGACAGTTGGAATCCCGATTATTTTCCCCGGCTGAGGGCTTTCGTGGAAACGGCGTTTCGGAAAGACATTATTGTCGAAGTCGCTTTCTTCAACGGTATGTACGCGGATTGCTGGCCGTTGATGGCAATGTACCACCGCAACAACATCCAGAACGTCGGGCAATACGAAGCCAACGACTGCGGGCTGTTCACCACGATGGATAGCAGAAACGAAGGAGTCGTCCGATACCAGAAGGCCTATATTGCCAAAATCACGACCGAATTGAACGGATACGACAACGTGATATTTGACCTCTGCGATGAGCCATCGCTGGTGGGACAGCCTGACGGTAACATCATAGTAATGCCAGACAGCAAGGTAGCGCCCTGGCTGCTGACTATGAAAGAGGCCTTTCTGAAAGCGGAAGAGCCGCTGCCCAAGAAACATATTCTCGGGCAAACGGTGCAGAACCTCTCGCCCGATTTTTCCCGCGCATCCTGGTGCCAGTGGCTTCCCGCCGAGTACGTTACTCCCGCCGGAAAAGCCATTGACAAGGACTATGGCGTCAACAAGCCGATAGTTGACGTCGAATCGGATTACTTCGGCTACGGACTGGCCAAACCCTATACCGTGGAAGACGTCCGCGTGGAGGGGTGGTGGTTCATGTTAAGAGGCGGCGCGGGATTTATCAATCTCAATGGTGAATACCGCCATGGGCAGGAAACAGGTGGAAATGACACACAAACCAAAATAGTTCCGCAAAAGAAAATCCTGCTGGATTTTATGAATTCCCTGAATCTTGCGGGATTGTCGCGTTTCACCGATTTCAATGGTGTGCCTTCCGACGCTTTCGCAAGCGCGGTGGCGGAGCCGGGGAAACAGTATGCACTTTATCTTTTCCACGGCGCAAACGACGGAAAATGGGGTGCGCACTTCGTCGCCAAGGCCGGAACTTATCATGATACCATCACCCTGATGGCAGTTCCGGCTGGAACGTATAGGTTGGAGTGGGTTGACCCGGCGACAGGGTCCGTCACAGGCACGGACACCATAAATTGGCCCGGAGGAAATTTCAAGGTCACGACGCCGGTTTATTCAATTGATGTGGCGCTGCGGATGCGCGCACGCTGATAACCTAAAGCCAACAAAGATACGAACCCATATCGAGCGTATCATCAACAAAGCCGGATTGAAACGTTGGCCCAAGTTATTCCAGAATCTTCGGAGCACTCGTGAAACCGAGTTGGCAGAGCGGTGGCCTGAGCACGTGGTTTGTGCGTGGATTGGCAATTCAAAGGCAGTGACAAGGGAGAATTATCTGCAAGTCACAGAGGAGCATTTTGAGCGGGCTGCAGGGATTGTTGACAGCAACAATGAAGGAACGGAGAAGGCGGCGCAAAATGCGAAATTGTCCTGCACGGCGTCGCATACAGTTGCCCAACCCGCGAAAAACGACATAATACGAGGCCCTGCAAGACAATACGAACACCCAGTGGGCCGGGGAGGATTCGAACCTCCGTAGACTTCCGCCAGCGGATTTACAGTCCGCCCCCTTTAGCCACTCGGGCACCGACCCATACGACACTTATCATAGATTATTTACAATTGATAATTACAGTCAAGAAGCAAATGCTCCATCTTCAATAATCAATCAAAAACAGGACACGGAGATTGATAATTGATGATTTATAAATGATAATCCGGCTATATGGACTGGTACGTTTACGTTGGCTGGATGCTGGTAGTTTCACAGGTGCTCTTCTCATTGCTGACGTTCAAAAATTATCAGTACGCACTGGCCAAGCACAAAAGAAGGCGATGCTGTTACACGCCCCGCGTAGCCCTGATTATCCCCTGCAAAGACCTCGATGCGAACTTCGAGCAGAACATATCGTCCTTCTACAAACAGGACTATGAAGATTATCTGTTATGGTTCGTTGTGGGCGACGCACAGGATGCCGCCTACGGCGCGTTGTGCAAGCTGAAGGAGCACTTTGTAAGAGATACAAACGCCAAAGAAGTGCGGGTGCTCGTTTCCGGTCCGGGACAGACGTGCAGTCAGAAAATCCATAATCTGCTTTACGCCTGTCGGCAAATCCCTGACGGTATTGAAGTGTTGGCATTTGCCGATTCTGATATTTATGTAAAGCCGAGCTGGCTTGGCCAATTGGTTCATCGGCTTCGGCTGGAACAGAACGGCGCGACTACCGGCTATCGCTGGTATGTGCCTGAGAAGAACAATTTTGCCACGCTTGCACTGGTTGCAACCAACGCCAAGATTGCACAACTTCTGGGCAATACGATTTTTAATCACACCTGGGGCGGGTCGATGGCGATCAAGGTAAAAACTTTCAGAGAGCTGGGTTTGGACAAAATCTGGCAAAAGGCGGTAAGCGATGATTTGTCTTTAAGTTGTGCGATAAAAGATGCTCACAAGAAGGTTGAGTTTGTTCCCGGCTGCCTTGTGGCCACGCGGGAATCGACCACCTGGGCAAAGTTCCTCGAGTTTGGCCGTCGGCAATTCATTATCACAAAGGTTGCAGCTCCCCAAACGTGGTGTTTTGGGCTGGTGAGCAGTTTTTGTTCTGTGTTCGGACTCTGGGGCGGAGCGGCTTTGGCGATTTACGCGGCCGTCAAACATAGTCCTCACGTTTGGTTTTTTGCCGCCGTGCCCATCCTGTTTTTTGCCGCACAACTGACCGGGGCAATACTCAGGGAAAGTATGGCAAGCAAATTGCTTGCGGAGAATTGGCCGAAGTTAAAAGTCGCAGCCGTCGTCGATATACTGCTGTTTTGGCTGTGGTCGCCGCTTATGCTGCTTCTTATCCTCTCCTCGGCATTCGGCAGGACGATTCGCTGGCGCGGCATTCGATACAAATTGCTTGGCCCCACAGAGACCATCGTGCTCGGGCCGTGAACATTCCTGCTTACTCGATTTTATCTATGTCGTTTTCGGATTGGCCGACCAGATATATTCTGTTTTTGCCGCTGCGTTTGGCGTCTAAAAGCGCCTGGTCGGCTTTTGCAAAAAGCTCTTCGGTCGTCGAGCCGTCCCTGCCTAAGCTGGCAAGCCCTCCGCTTATTGTCAGAACCCCTGTGCCATTTGCACCCGGCAAATGCAGGTTGGTTTTTTTGAGCTCCCGGCGGAATCGCCTGGCTATCAGAATCGCTTCCTTGGGATGGTCGGCGGTGAAAGAACGCCTTTCGCTGCCCGCAGGCGGCGGACCACATCGCGGGTCATCCCAGAACACAACCACGAACTCATCGCCTCCCATTCTTCCCACCGCATCGTGACTGCGGCAGCATCGCCGGATTAAGAAGGCGGCCTGCTTCAACACCTCGTCGCCTGCGGCGTGGCCGTAAACGTCGTTGTAGTGCTTGAAATTATCTATGTCAAAGATAAGCACCGTCACTCGTCCGTTGTCCCTCCCGGCTCGCTCGATGATTTGCCTGGCGAACTCCCGGATGTATCTCCTGTTTTTCAGTCCCGTCAAATCATCTTCAGTGGCAAGTTTTTCGAGTCGGCGTATTTTTGTTTGTGCATCTGCAACCGCTTCGGGTCTGCGATGGATGATTTCGCAAAGTTTTTGAATCCGAATCGGGCATATAACGTAATCATCAGCCAAACCTGCGCCATTGCCTGCTGAAGCGACCAGCTCCATTGCCCGCGGCTCCTCATACATCCGCGCAAGAAGCAGGATTCTTGCGCCGGTGTTTTTTCTCAGCGTCGCAAGCCCGCCTCGCAGGTTGGTCGCTGCGTCCGCCATCACAACCGCAATCACCGCGAACGAGTTTTTCACGGCCGCCTCTATCCCGTCCGGCATACCGGCGCAGACCCGAATCGGCAGCTTGTCCGGCACGTGTGTGCCGGAAATCGCAGATGATACATTGCCTATCAGCAGGATTTTATATGCTTCCATCTCAGTCATTGAGTTGCCGCCGTTCATCGCCCCTGACTGTGAGTTACATTATAGCAGAATCGGTCGAAAAATCAAACGCAGCGGATTTGAAGGATGGTGTACTGAATTGCCAATTATCAATCGGCGGCGGGCAGACTTTCGAGATTCTTCCTGACCTGCTCGGCGTAAAAACTTTTGGGATACATACGGAGAAAGCCGGTTAGAGTCGCCCTGGCATCGGCCAGATACTGTTTCTTGCGGTCAACGTTTGATTCATCCTGCTGCCGCCAGAAATTAATCTTCAGCAGGGCAAGCTCATACAATGCCTGCATTCCGCCGTCGGTGTTCTGATATTGCTTGTGCAGTTCAGCCAGTTTTTCGCCACGTAACTGTTCGTCCAGTATGAGCTTGACCTGGGCAAGCAGAACATTGTCTCGCAGCGGGTCATTTTTGCCCATTTCCGCCAGCAAGTCCTCCAGTTGGCCGGCATAGCCGGGGTCGTTCGGATTGAGCATAACAAATCTCGCCAACCGCTTTACTGAATCCGTCTTGGCGGTTCGGTTCTCGCCGCTGATAAGGACTCGTAACTGGCTGAGCTTTCTTTGCAGTTCGGTCAGTTTGGAGGTAGTCATCACCGAGTCGAGTGGCGGGCGGAATAAGCTGAATAATGACTCCTCAGCCGGCTGGTCTTTGACAAGGGCTTTCAACCGCTCATCGAGCAGCTTCTGGGCATCAATAATAAGGGTCTGGGCCTGCTCGAATCTGCCCTGGCCAGCAAGGGGCATCGCAATCCTCCAGCGGGCATCGAGCGATTCAGGGCTGCTGCCAAACTCGCTATACAGCCGATACCACACCACCCGCGAACGGTCGAATGGGTAATCGCTGTAGAAATGAAGAGTTTCTTTTTCATCCAGAAGCCGGTAATCGGGGCTGTATTCCGTTAAAAGGGCCTTGTAATACAAGGCAATGGGCATTCGTTTGCTTTTGGAGCGGTGTGCTATGAATAGCTCGTATTGACCGAGCAGCCACTGTCTTTTCTCCTGATACCTGAGCTCTGCCGGGACAATAAACCAGGTTGGCCAGCGGTCGTAGGCGAGCTGAGCCTGAATTTCGGCCTTTAGTTCTTTTCGCAGCGCTATCGGCTCGGTCGGGTAGAAAAAACCGCCCAAATATCTGGTAACAGCGGGATTTGTTATGGCACGGTCAAGTACGCCGGTGATGCTATGGTCGTGGAATTCCGTAACCTGCTCCGGATTATTGCGGGCGACATAAAGCTGGTAGTCCAGCTCGTCAAAACCTATTCCGAACTTAAAGACGACAGCGGCAATGATAAGCACGGCCGTAGTGGATAGCCAAATCAATCCCGGCCGATACCGGGTAAAATGCCCGATTCCCAGCACAACTCCCGCCACGCCAAGCCCTATCAGCCAGGCGCCTATCCATGGCGTAAACGAAAAGCCCCATTTAATCGGCTCTATACCTTTTGCACCGCCGAGACAACCCCAATACAAAAGCTGCGGCAACATACACAGCGATAGCGAGGTGAAGCGTGAGCGAAATCGCAGTGGGCGACAGGCAACCGCAACACAACTCAAAAGCAGGCATACCGCAAAGGCAGGCAAATCCGCGAGAAAGAACACAGCCAGAATCAAAGGCAAACTGTAACTGAAGCTAAGAAGCTGGGAGGTAAGCACCGGCGCTACCGCCAGCACCGCCATAAGCAGTGCAAGCACCAGAATCTGCCAGGGGTACTCAAAAATACTTACGCCCGTCAAAAGGAACCTGTCTATCCGCCAGGATTGTGGCGACGTCACCAATTCGGGATTGAACGACCACGGCGAGCCGGTCAGTATCTTTGACCAGAACAGGCAAACCCCGGCAAACGCGACCACCGTCAGCAGCCAGCAGGTAAGGACGTGTGCGTGGCTGTAATGCAGCGTCGGCCCCACAGCCAGGAACGTCTTGCTGGTTACTATCGGCGTCTTCTCGTTACCGCTACCGTTCGGCATAGACCCTTCCTAAAATGACTCTCAAAACCACCACCATTTTTGAAGTCCCCCATCGACTGAAGAACCATTAAACCATTTACTAACGACTTTGTAAAGCAATAGCCGCGGTCGCACATATAAAAACACACCGTGAACTGAAATTTGTTGCCTCAAACCTGTCCGGTGCGAAATATGGGGTAGATAGGAAAGATAAGCGGAGGGCAGGCAGGGGGCATCCGCCAAGATAGATAAGAAATGCCTTTTACCGAATTTGCTTATGCACTCTTGAGGATATTGTCGATGTGGTCAAGTTCTTCGTCAGTGAATTGGAGGTTATTCAGGGTGGCGATGTTTTGTTCGAGTTGTTTGACCTTGCTTGCGCCGGCCACGACCGAGGTGACTCGCTTGTCGCGGAGGACCCAAGCAAGGGCCATCTGGGCAAGGGACTGGCCTCGCTGTCGGGCCAAATCGTTCAATGTGCTGACCTTTTTCAAAACTGCTTCAGTAACCTGTTCTCGTTTGAGGAAGCCGTGTGGTTTTGCAGCCCGGCTATCTTTGGGAATACCCTTTAGGTACTTGTCGGTCAAAAGCCCCTGCGCCAACGGCGAGAAACAGATACAGCCGATACCTTCCCTTTCCAAAACATCGAGAAGCCCATCTTCAACCCACCGGTCGAACATCGAGTATCGCGGCTGATGAATCAGGCAAGGCGTGCCGAGCTGGCGTAATATCCTGGCTGCCTCAGTGGTTTGCTCCGGCTTGTAGTTCGAGATGCCTGCGTAAATGGCCTTGCCCTGTTTGACGGCAGTATCGAGGGCGGACATTGTTTCATCCATAGGCGTATTGGGGTCGAACCTGTGCGAATAGAAGATGTCCACGTAATCAAGGCCGAGACGTTGGAGGGACTGGTCCAAACTTGCGAGCAGGTATTTTCTTGTGCCCCATTCGCCGTAGGGCCCCGGCCACATCAGATAGCCGGCCTTGGTTGAGATAACCAACTCGTCGCGGTATGCTGACAAATCGGCTTTGAGGATTTTGCCGAAGTTCTTTTCTGCTGAGCCGGGCGGCGGACCGTAATTGTTCGCAAGGTCAAAATGTGTTATGCCAAGGTCAAAGGCCCGGCGTATTATTGCACGGGCGGTATCGAAATCATCAACGTCCCCGAAGTTGTGCCACAAGCCCAGCGAGATGGCTGGCAGCAATAGCCCGCTTCGCCCGCAGCGATTGTACTTCATTTTTTCGTATCGGTTCTCGGCCGGTTCGTATTTTATTCTTGAGCTTTTTGCCATATCTTTATCCTTTCACTGAAAAGGATAGCCAACCTTTCGGCCTTCGTCAAAGTAAAACACTCTGTGCTTGTGAAGCGTTCTCAGCTAAGGAATCGCTTGCAAAAGCCGAAATTGTCTGTTAGATTGAGGTCAGTTGGCGGTGTAGCTCAGTTGGTTAGAGCATGGGATTCATAAGCCCAGGGTCGTCGGTTCGAATCCGACCGCCGCTATTACCATTTCTCATTCCCCTTTCGACGACACCGATGCCCTGGCCTTTACGTCCGATAAGCAAAATGTTCCTGGATAGATGTTCGTTTTTGCCCCAAAAAGCACGTGCCTTCTAACGTCAAGCCCTGGGAACGCCGATTCAAGAGTCGTCCTGATGGGGTGGTCTGACGCAGGTACAAGCCCCGGATGGTGCTTATACAAAAACTGAACAGAGAGTGGTTACCAAATTAAGGGAGTCAGTTATGTTGAAAGATAGAAAGTCGGTGTGGGTGGTGGAATACTTAATAGGGATTGCTCTTCTGGTGGCAGTGCTGCCTTCTATAATCCATCCGCATCCCGGCTGGAGCGAGGCCCACGGCTGGGCATATCTGCTTTTCATCGCCTGTTCCGGTATCACGCTTCTGGGGCTTGCCAGCGCGATGAGACAGCGTATAGCTCTGGCTGATCGCATAACGAAGCTCGAGCAGATGGCCGAAGACCTCAAGTTCGCTCAGAAACAGGTCCGGAATGAAGGCGGACAAAAACGCACGGCCAGCGAGCCCCGACAAGTCGGGGTCGGCTCGGTAAACTGATACCCTGCTGAGTCGTCCCCGACCTCGCCCATAGCAAAGTTCCGCTATACCGGTCTATCCGGTTTTTGCCGATTACCGGTTGACCGCCCGCCAGTTTCCGCTATACTTATTGCAGTTTAATTTTGCCTTTTGATTTTTGTTTTTTGATTTGATTTTGCCCCCATCGTCTAGCGGCCTAGGACGTCGGGTTCTCAACCCGGTAACAGGGGTTCGACTCCCCTTGGGGGTATTTTCCCCGACTATAGTCGGGAAAAATGGAGCCCAGCACCTATTTGTATTGCGGCGGCAGTGGCTAAATGTAGTGGTATTGATAGTGTTGGAGTGTTTTATATTTCTCGCACAACCGTGCAAATAGGTGCTGGGCGGTCAACTGTTCAAATGCTCAACTTTCAATGTTATTGATTATTTTGCCTGACGGCGGGCGGTCAGCCACCATCTGCAAACTATGATTGAGCCGGTTTCCAATTCCATAGTAAAACCCTCTGTCGATGAGCAGTATATGCGCATTGCAATCGACCAGGCGAGAATCGCCGAGGAGAATGGCGATGTGCCGATAGGGGCGGTGATTGTTCATAACGACACCATAATCGCAAAGGCGTACAACCAGAGAGAGCAATTGCAGGACCCGACCGCCCACGCGGAGATAATCGCACTGACACAAGCGGCTGCGGCCCTGGAAAACTGGCATTTGAACGGCTGCACGATGTATGTTACCCTTGAGCCGTGCTGTATGTGCGCAGGTGCCCTGGTTCTGGCAAGAATCGACCGACTGGTATATGGCTGTGACGACCCCAAGACAGGCGCGGTGAAAAGTTTGTATAATATCGTTCAGGATAAGCGCCTGAATCACCGCGTCGAAGTAACAAGCGGCGTTTTGGCCGACGAATGCAGTAAATTTTTGACCGAGTTTTTTCAAAAGCGAAGGCCCGAAGGGCCAAAATCAGAAATCGAAAATCATAAATCATAGATTGTTGTGGAGAGGTGTCCGAGTGGCCGAAGGAGCACGCTTGGAAAGCGTGTGTGCGGTTTACCGTACCGCGGGTTCGAATCCCGCCCTCTCCGCCATTTTTATCTCACCTGCAGGTGAGATAAAAATGGCGAGATCTCGCCCGCCTCGTCAAAATTCGCCGAATTTTGACGGGCGAGGCGGATCCGTTTCAAAATAAACTGGTCCACTAAGAGATGGGACCAAAAAATGCACAGCGTTTATATTTTGCTGAATATTTCTAAGACGAGAACATATACGGGCGTTGCGGCTGATGTGGAGGAACGCTTAAAAGAACATAATGACGGCAAAGTAATATCCAGTCGACCATACCGCCCATATGAAGCAATCTATATCGAAACGTACTCTACCTTGAAAGAAGCCCGACAAAAGGAACGATTCTATAAATCTACGACTGGCCGCAGAAGGTTACGTGAAATAACCAGCCGAGTCGGCGATTCTGTGAAATAACCGCCCATCGGGAAACGTCCAAACTAATTAGCATACACGCAAGGTTCCTGCCCTTTTCGTGACCGGGCGGCCCTATGAAGCCCGTTGATACAGAACATACAACCGGCAAAATGCGTAAAGTTTATGTCTTTTTACAGACTTGAATGATGTTTTGGGACTCAAATTGGAGGCACTTTTTTGTATAATAGCGTCAGGATACAATCCAGTGTGGCAATGGCCTTGTACGGCCGATTTTAGCGAGTTGGGGTGATGAAAAAACTTCAGCCGACAACGAGAGTATGCGCGGCAATTGCCTTTCTTTTGGCGATGGTCAGCGGGTGCAGCCCCGATTTTCACAAGGCCGACGCCGACAAGGAGGTCTATCAAATCATCAACGCAAAGTGGCGCGACAGCTTCGGCCAAAAGGCCAACTACGTCATTTCCGACGCCAACGCCATACCCTCTCCCAACGACGTGAACGTTGAGAAACCATCGATTACAGCGGAGCCCCTGAGTCTTGCACAAGCGGTGGCAATAGCCACAAAATACAATCGCGATTATCAAACCAGAAAAGAGGACCTCTATCTGTCAGCACTTGCGCTCACGGGGGAACGATATAAATATGCCCTCAAGTGGTTTGGGACCATCGATGCCAAATATGCCAGGGGCATTGATGATAGAACTGGCATCGATTATGAAGACACAAGCTTGAACGCACAGGGCGGCGTTAAAAACACGCTGTTGCTGCCGGACGGAATTATGGTCAACTCCAGCCTGGCAATCGATTGGGTCCGGTTCCTGACGGGCGACCCGCGGACCACATTAGGGTCCGTCCTGAGCGGCACTTTGGCAGTTCCACTGCTCGGCAATGGTGCGGGCAAAGTTGCCTGGGAAGACCTCACCCAGAAAGAACGCGACGTCCTGTATCAGATACGCTCGTTCAACCGCTATCGTCAGACCTTTGTGGTTTCCATCATAAATGACTATTACCGCGTTTTGCAGCAGAGAGACAGTGTAACCAACGCAAAGAACAACTGGACCAGAAGCATTGAATACAGAAAGCAGGCGGAGATGGAGGCCCAAACCGGTCGCACGCCTCCCTTTGAAGTTGACCAGGCCAAACAGCGGGAACTGGCTGCGTACAACGGCTATGTGTCGGCCATGCAGAGTTACGAACAGACGCTCGATTCGTTTAAGATTCGGCTGACCGTGCCGACCAATGCCGCGATAGAACTGGACCAGAATGAGCTGAAGGCATTGCGGAATACTGCCATAACCCAGCCCCAGTACACATCGGACGCCGCCATCGAAACGGCGCTGCTGAGGCGATTGGACCTGGCCAACGCCGCCGACGGCATTGACGACGCGACACGCAAGGTTATGCTTGCCAGCGAAGGGCTTGGACCCCGGCTCAACCTGACCGGCAGCACCACCGTGAATTCAACTCCAGAAACCGATTTTGACCGGCTGCAGTTTCATAAAGGGGATTACGGATTAGGGCTCTCCGCTGATTTGCCGTTCGACAGAAAATCACAACGCAATACTTATCGCACGGCGCTGATAACATTACAGCAACACCAGCGGGATTACGACGATAACGTTGACTCGGTTATGCTGGATGTCCGCCAGGCATACCGTCAACTGGAGGCAACGGCAGAACAATACATTACCCAGAAAAAATCGCTGGCGTTGGCTGAAGAAAGAGTTAAGAATATGCCCTTGTTACTGAAGTCGGGCCGGGCAAAAACAAGAGACCTGCTGGACGCACAGGACTCACTACTGCAGGCGCAAAACGATTTGACATCCGCTTTGATAGGCCACACAATCGCAAAACTGAACTTCTTCCGTGACACCGGTGTATTACAGGTAAAACCGGATGGTATGTGGGAGCAGGAAACACAATGGAGCAGCGTAAAGAAATGACCGAACAAAATAAACCACCAAACCCATTTCGCAACGCCCTGAAATTCATAACGGGCGCCAAACAGCGGTGGATAGTCTTGGCAGGCGCGACAATAACCATCGTGGCTCTGGCACTGTTGCTGGCATTGAATGGGAAGTCAGGGCCGGCTGCCTCGAATAAGAACATAAGCACCTTCAAGGCGCGCAAAGATAACCTGACCGTTACCGTTACCGAGAACGGCAGTATCAAGGCCCGCAATGCGATTAATATCAAATCCGACGTCGAAGGTCAGGTAACAATAATCAGCATCATCCCTGAAGGCACATATATAACCCCGGAGGACGTCAACAACAAAATGCTGGTGGAGCTTGACTCCTCAAGTCTGACCGAAAATCTCGCACAGAGGGAAATCGAGTTCGCCAGCGCAGAGTCAAGCTACGCCGAGGCGAATGAGGCGTATGCAATCCAGCTAAAACAAAACGAAAGCGACATTACCGCGGGGCAACTAAAGGTCAAATTCGCACTTATGGACTTCAAAAAATACCTGGGGGAGACCCTTGCCGAACAATTAATTCTCGCCGTGGAAAGCGACCCGAACTCCACATATAATATCACCTCACTTCTCGATGACCCAAATCAACTCGGTCACGCTGCTGCCTCACAGAAATTCACGGACCTCCAGGACCAGATAGAATTGGCCGGCTCAAAACTCGCAAAAGCCCAGTATCAACTGGAGGGCACACAACAGCTTTACGAGGCGAATTATGTCGCGGAAATTGAATTAAAGGGGGACGAGCTGGAAAAAAGAAGTTACGAAATACAAAACAAGCAGGCAGGCATAACCCTTGACCTGTTCAAACTTTACGATTTCCCAAAAGAAGCGGAACAGCTCCTGAGCGACTACTACGAGGCCAAACGCGAGCTGGACAGAACCCACGCACGAGCACGCTCGAAACTGGCACAGGCAATGGCCCAGCTAAAAAGCGCAGAAGCAAGATTTCAACTCCATAAAGACCGTCTTGACAAGCTGAAAAGACAAATCGCCGCGTGTGCTATCAAAGCGCCGGCGCCGGGTCTTGTGGTTTACGCATCAAGCGGCGACTTCTGGCATCGTGAAGGACCCATCGAGGCGGGGGCAACCATCCGCCAGCGTCAGGACATTATGTCTCTGCCCGACACATCAGAAATGATAGTCGAGATTACCGTCCACGAGTCCTCAGTCACCAAGGTTCAGCCCGGCCAAACCGCAAAGATAACCATCGACGCCTTCCCCGACAAAACCTTCACCGGCAAAGTGCTCAAAATCGCCCCCCTGCCTGACCAGCAGCGCGGCTGGCTCAGCCCAGATTTGAAGGTCTATACCACACAGGTCACCATAGACGGCTCGTATGATTTTCTAAAACCGGGAATGTCATCCAAGGTCGAAATACTCGTTGAACAGTTGGATGACGTGATAATCGTCCCGGTCCAGGTGGTGGCTAATCGCGGCGGCAAAAAAGTCTGCTACTGCCTGACAGGGCAGGGCCCTCAGCAGCGAGACGTCCAAACCGGCTCCTTTAACGATACATTCGTCCAGATTACGGATGGATTGGCGGTCGGTGAAGAGGTCCTGATGAATCCTCCGCGGATAATCGAGCCGACTATCTCGGTGGCAGACGCATCAAAACGGCAACGAAAGCAAGCGGCCGAAAGCTCAGGTCAAAACAGAACTGATACGCAGCAACAGGGACCGCCCCCGGCTGAAACCGCCGGAAACACAAGCGACAAGACACAACAAAGACCTCCACAGGATAGAGTCCGGGCTAACAGAGGTGATTCACAGAGGCGAGGCGGCGATGGCAGACCAGCACAAAACCCCTGATTTCAAAGGCGACTCGCCAATCCTCCTGTTTGAAAAATTGTGCAAGAGCTATTTGCTTGGGCAGGTGGAGCTGCGGGTCCTGCGAAATATCGACCTGACCATCAGAAGCGGAGAATACGTAGCCATTATGGGGCCCAGCGGCTCAGGAAAATCCACCCTTCTGAACGTAATCGGCTGTCTCGACAGACCAACAGGGGGAACGTATCTGCTCGGCGGACAGGACGTTTCCCAGCTAAACGACGACGAATTGTCGCTGATTCGCGGCGCACATATTGGCTTCGTATTTCAATCGTTCAATCTGGTTAGTCAGCTAAACGTCGTCGAGAATATAGAGGTCCCGATGTACTACCAGGGCGTCTCAGAACACCAAAGCGCTCATCGCGCCAAGGAGCTGGCCGAGATGTTAGGCCTCAGTGACAGGGTCAAACACAGACCCTCGGAATTAAGCGGTGGTCAGCAGCAACGCGTCGCAATCGCCAGGGCACTGGCAAATGACCCACTGATTATTCTCGCCGACGAGCCGACCGGAAATCTTGATTCGCAAAGCGGCGCCGATATCTTGGGGATGCTCGACCGGCTGCATCAACAAGGCAAAACTCTCGTCGTAATCACCCACGATGAAAACATTGCCAGACACGCTGGAAGAGAAATACGCCTTCTCGATGGGCAGATACAGAAGCAAACATACAACAAGCGGTAGGAATCTATGTTCTTGTTTCGCTTAAAACGAACGGTCAAACTGGGCATCAAGAGCTTGTGGCTCCATCGCCTCCGCTCCACCCTCACCGCGCTGGGCATCATCTTCGGCGTCGCCTCCGTCATCGCAATGCTGGCCATAGGCGAAGGAGCCAGCCGGCACGCGCAGGAACAAATTGCGCGCCTCGGCAGTCTAAATATCATCATAAGAACGATTGAACCACCCGAAGACCAAACCACCAACACCCAGCAGCAAAGTCTGCGCGAATACGGTCTGACATACGCCGACGCCGAACGCTTTCGCAACAGCATACCCAATGTTCAGGTTATAGTGCCGATTCGGCGAATCTCTCAGCAGGCCTGGTACCGCAACCGCAAGATACCCGTGGAGATAATCGGCACCGTCCCCTGGCATCTCGAAACCGCGCCGATTCAACTTAGAATGGGGCGATTTCTCACGTCTCTCGATATGGACTACAAACAGGATGTTTGCATTATCGACGACCGGCTCGTCGAAGCACTGTTCGCCTTCGACGACCCGATGGACCAGGATATTAAAATAGCAAGAGATTACTACAAGGTCGTCGGCATTGTCACCGCACAGGAACCAGTCTCAACTACAGAAAACAACTTTGAAGAACAGAACCCGGCAGAAAAAGGACGCAGTGGCGCAAATGCGGGAAACATCTATATCCCCTTGACGACAGTCAAAGACCGTTTCGGTGAGATGTCAATGCAAATAAGCGGCAGCACGGGCCGCAAAATAGAAAAAGTAGAACTACAGGAAATCATTGTAAAAGTCAGCGAACCGGCCAAAGTTCAGCCGACGCGTGACATCCTTAATACCCTGATGAGTCAGTTTCACAAGAAAAACGACTATCAAATCATAGTCCCCCTCGAATTGCTGCGACAGGCCGAACGCACCAAACGCATCTTCAGTATCGTCCTCGGCTCTATCGCCGCAATCTCCCTGCTCGTCGGCGGCATCGGCATTATGAACATTATGCTTGCCACCGTCAGCGAACGAACACGCGAAATAGGTATCCGAAGGGCCCTCGGCGCAAGAAGAAAGGACATTATCTTCCAGTTCCTCTCCGAAACCCTCCTTTTGACGTTGGCAGGCGGTATTCTCGGCATCTTCCTTGGCTGCATCATACCCTTCTTTGTGACGCATTTCGGAAATATGCCCACCGTCATCACCTGGACATCACTGATGCTTTCATTCGGTATATCAGGCACAGTCGGAATCGCCTTCGGCCTGTATCCCGCCTACCGCGCAGCTTATATGGACCCCATCGAATCCCTCCGCCACGAATAGCCGCTGCACCGATTGAAGACGCCGGCCCGCCTCGTCAAGATATTGTCTGATTTTGTCTTTGGTCATATCAAGCAATCTTAGAAGTGCTGATGGCCATATTCCACGCCGCTCTCGATTCTCACATCGGACAGGTAAACCGTGCCTGTCGTTCCGGTTGCATTGTTGGCATACACTCTGATACTTAGTTTACTTACGTCATTGCGTATAAAACACGATGCGCCGTATTCGTGCCACTTGTCGTCAGCCAGTGCGGTTGCGCTCGCCGAGGTGTTTAAGGCAAATCGAGATGATTCTACAAGGTTGTCGTCAAGATATAGGCCAATTTGGGGCAGAAATCCGGCACCCGCACCGCTTGCCACCCTGACTTTTACCTTGACGGTAACCCAGGAATCAGCAGGGAGATTGACCGCATTTATATCCTGCCTGATATATGGTGTTCCGCTGGCCACTACACACCTTGCACTATAAAGATGCCCACCCTCAGTGATATTTGCATCTTGCGACCAGGTCGAGCCGGACTTACCCCAGTTGTTAAAATCAGTGCCGTTCCAGTCATCGAATGTGGAATTGAGAACCGGATTTGTTATCGGGGTTATCGCCTTATCCGTATATTCGCGGCCTATACTCCCTACCTTCGGTGCGCCTGAACAAATATATGTCCCAAGCAAATCAGGATTATATGGTTCTATATACAGCCCTGACAGATAGATAATGCCGTTTAGTTCGGTAAGCCATTGAGGTTGCACAGCCAAACTGGCGGGTGCTATCACGGGGCTTACAAATGGATTATAGGCACAGAACCGCCACTTATTTAACTCCATAAACCCCTTGATTTGGTATAAATGCACATATTCATCAGAGCCGGATGAAAAGGCGTTGCCTGAGATTAATGGTGTAGTTGCAAATATCACATTGCCCCCGCTGGTGCGAAGTCCAATCCAGCCCACACCTTTGACCCTGGGGTAACTGGCCAGCATAGTAACTGCTTTATCGCTGTGTTTCACCTTGTATGCGCCGACATTGCTGGCAGATGAGCAGTCAGGCATCCAGTAACCATAAACACCATCGGATACCATATCACAGGTGCGCCATTTCTGGTCATTCCAGCCGAGAACATAATTCCCATCAGATATCCAGCCGACCCTTTGTCCCGCGCCAAGCGCCCAGTGCGTGGCCCCATACCAAACCTCTGGATTTGTAATCAGGTCGTAAACGTCATCACAAATCAGGATGCTCTCACTGCCGTCGCTGTCGCCGGTAAAGACATAGAGACGCCCGTTATTCCCCACATTGGGTTCAAATACACCCCCGTGAAAATGCCTGATACCTGTTGCTTTCGCACCCCACATCCGCGTCCAGTGCAGGCAGTTGTCAGTCGAAAACCAGGCATTGCACTGATTATCAGCTCCATATTCAAAGAACAGGACAATCCGTGTATTGTTCACCTCTCCGCAGTCCACCGCCGACCTATGTAATTGTTTTGAATTCCCTCTAAAACCGGCTGGAGTAACATCGGTGAAACTGCCGCTTGTCGGCGTAGCAGTGTATTCAAGTTTTAAACCGTAGCCGGAGGAACTCTGTGCAAGTATGCCGACTTTTGAACCTTGCGAAAGGGGATATAGGTATTCCAAAGAATAATTTGGTTTTGCACCATAGGAGAATGTCTCCCCGTTAAAAAGCAGGATTCCATAAGCGTTGGTCCCCCTACAGATTATGTTGCCATCATAGACGCACATCGGATTCTTAATAGACGCCTCGTAGCCGGGGTATGTTGTCCATTCTGCTACTGGCCCCGAGGCCACCGCCAGCCAGCTATCAACAAACACCTGCAGGTCATCGAGCACAATAGAGCCATCGTGGTCAGAGTCAAAACCACCGCACCAGTTATTGGCTGCATTGCAGTCAGACCGGCCCCACCGGTCACCAAAACCGGCGAAGACTCTGAAATCAAGGCAACATGGGGATAGATACGCTCCGTTGATTACCTGTTGGCTCAGCCCCGGCCCCTGCCAGGCCACTGCGACGTTATCGCCGCCGCTGCCCTCTTTCTGCAATACCTCGACGTAGTACTTCTGACCGGCCGTCAGCGAAATCGGCAACGACTGCTGATTGGGGTCCTTGTTCCACTCGCGCGATTCCGTCCAGCCGGGGACATACGCAATCTTCGCAGTATTCGCCGGATTGTCATCTGTGCTCAACCATAATTCACTTTTGTCGTCGCTTGCAATCCAGAAGGTGTAGTTACCGTCGGCAGGCGGATACAGATACCCGCGAATACGTGTGCCGTAGTAATTCGCCCAGTTTGTCGGCCCTTCCAACGTCGTAATAAGTTCCCTGCCGCTCGGCTTGTCGGGATAATTCACACTCTTAGTCAGGTCGACTACCGCCTCCCCCGGTATGCCGGTCCACCATTCGCGCAATATAGCTCCGGGGCCGCCAATCACCTGTATATTGACTGCTGATGAAGTGGTCGTGTCGCCGTCATCATCAGTCGCCCTGGCCGTCAACGTATAGTAGCCGGGCAGCACATAGTGCCACGTGTAAGAATAAGGCGAACTCGTATCTTCACCCAGTTTTGTGGCACCCTGATAGAACTCCACTTTCGTCACGCTACCGTCGCCATCAGACGCATCGGCCTCGATGACGATAGTGTCTCCACGATTAAATGTGGCGCCGTTTGCCGGCGAGGTGATAGAGACGCTCGGCGGGTCATTCTCGATACCGATGATTGAGGCCGAAAACGAATTACTCGTCAGACCTTCGCCATCACGCCATATCTCAAAACCTGCCTCCATAGCATCCAAGTACCACGACGGGTCTAAAAAACCGCGGGCAATGGCGTCATCCATAAAGTCTCTGAGGTCAAGGTCAACATTATCAGCGGGGCTGGTTATTTTATAAGCGATGTAATACCATCCCGCTGAACCCGACCAGTCCACGAAATAAACGTCCCACGAGTGGCCCCCGATAGACACAGTTCCCTGGTAAGAGCCGGCAGGCCCCGCACCGCCATTATAGTTTATCCAAATCATCAATTCGGCCGCGTCGGGAGCAGTGCCGCCGGCAACGCTGAACCACGATTCATAAGCCGCGTTCCACGTCCCCCCTGCTCCATTCGGGTCAACGCTCCAGCTAAAGGGCGCACTAATAACGTTATTGACCATTATCGGCATACCACTGTCGGAGGTGCACGAGCCCCAGTGGCAGCCCCTGAGAATAAAAGGATAAGAGCACACCCCGCTGTCATTGTGTGTTGAATGGTACACAGCAAAGTATGTCGAATCCGGATATGCCTCAAGACACTGCTCTCCTACGCCGGGGCCGCCGCCCCATACGTTGCTGTTTATCCGGTATTCCCCGCCGAGCACGTCTATTGAGTCCCATCGCCCGCAAAGCTCAACTGCCCGCGCTGCATAAAGTGGGATGATTGAACAAAAAATCATACACACGACAGCAACGTTAATGGCGTTGTCCGTTTTCGTCTTTATCACCCTAACCTCCAAAAAATCAAACCGCTTTCTATATCGCCGAGTAATCCCTTATGAGCAATGCCCTTCAAAAAAAGAATAATCAGCCAGGCAACATTCGGCTACTCAACGCCGTCGAGCCAGCTTTCAACAAATAACTTCACGTCATCGAACAAAACAGAGCCGTTGCGGTTGAAATCAGCGCCGCTGCACCAGGAATTTCCCGCATTACAGTTAGTCAGACGCCACTTGGCGGCTAAACGGGCGAAGTCCCTGAAGTCAAGACAACAAGGCGACAGGTACACCCCGTCTATCACCACCTGTTCGTTTGGATTCCCCCAGGCCACCGTGACATTGTCGTTGCCGACGCCTGCCTTGTGCAATATGTCAATGTAATACTTCCCGCCGCCTACCAGCGAAATCGGCGCCGATTGCTGCCCGGGGTACTTCGTCCACTCCCGCGAGTTCGTCGAGCCAGTCACATACGCAATCTTCGTCTCATTTGCCGGATTGTCGTCTGTGCTCAACCATAGCTCGCTGTTGGCGTCGCTGGCAATCCAGAACGTGTAGTTGCCGTCGGCCGCGGGATACAGATACCCACGAATCCGGGTGCCGTAGTTATCCGCCCAGTTTGTCGGCCCTTCCAATTTTGTAATAAGCTCCCTGCCGCTCGGCTTTTCGGAATAATTCGCATTTGAGGTCAGGTCGCTGACCGCGGTTCCCGGTATTCCTGTCCACCATTCGCGCAATATAGCACCGGTGCCGCCAATCACCTGTATATTGACTGCTGATGAAGTGGTAGTGTCGCCGTCATCATCAGTCGCGTTGGCGGTTAATCTATAGTAGCCGGTGGGCACATTATTCCACGTGTAAGAATAAGGCGGGCTCACATCTTCACCCAGTTTTATGGAACCCTGGTAAAACTCCACTTTGGTCACGGTGCCGTCGGTATCGGACGCATTTGCATCGATGGTGATATTTGAATCCGCAGCAAATTTATCGCCACTTTCCGGTGAGGTGATTGAAACGGCAGGTGCGTTGTTGTCGGGGCCGGCGGTAACGTAGGTCGAAAATGAATTAGTCGTCAGGCCTGTGCCATACGACCATATCTCAAAACCGGCTTCAATTGCCTCCAGATACCACAAATGGCTCACGTACCCTCGGCTTACCGCGTCATCGATGAATGCCTTGAGGTCGAGACTGACGTTATCGGCGGGGTTGACCTTCTTATAAGCAATGTAGTGCCAACTCGTCCAGTCCGCGAAATAAACATCCCAACTGGCGCCCCCAACGGAAATAGTTCCAACATACGAGCCGGCAGGCCAGGCGCCGCCATTGGCGCGGAGCCAAATCATCAGTTCGGCGCCGTAAGCACCGCAGTTGCCGTTTGTACTGAACCAGACGTCCATAGCAACGTTCCAGGTTCCTGTAGCACCGCCTGTATTAACACTCCAACTGAAGGGAGCAGTGATGAGGGTCCTTACCCTCGCCGGCAGGTTGCTGTCGTCGGTGCGCCAGCCCCAGTGGCATCCCTTGTAAACCGCCGGGTAAGAAGCTACGCAGCCACCGGTATGAGTTGAGTAAGTTACCTGAAAATATGTTGAACACGGGTCCGCCTCGATGCACTGCTCCCCTACGCCTGAGCATGAACCCCAGATGTTGTTCATCACATTGTACTGTCCTTCCATAACCGACATTGAGCTCCCGCCACAAAGCTGAACTGCCCGCGCAGCATAAAGTGGTATGATTGAATAAAGAATCATACACACGACAGCGGCTTTAACAAAACTGGCGTGAACACTGCCGTCGAAAAATCTTATATTCGCCTTCGAGTTCGTCCCTGTAACCTCCCAAAAATCCCTTCCCATCAGGAAACAATCCGTGGCACAAAAGGCGCGTGATAACAGCAATAACAGCCACAATAACCATTAGCTTCTACTTCTTCGCTTACTACAAGGTTATCATAAATCATTGATTTTTTCAAGAATTAAATGGCAGCGAGGACAAATAGAAAAAGGCCGGCAAACGTAACTGCTTGCCGGCCAAAGGATTACAACAATATGGTCGCCGTGCTACTCGATACCGACCAGCCAGCTCTCAACAAACGCCTTAAGGTCCTCGAACAGAACAACGCCGTCACGGTTAAAGTCGGCGCCGCTGCACCAGCCATTTCCCACAGCGCAGCCGGTCCGGCCCCACTCGGCGGCAAAATCAGCAAAAATCCCCAAATCAAGACAGCACGGAGACAGATACATTCCATCTATCACACGCTGGCTCATACCAGGCCCCTGCCAGGCCACCGCAATGTTGTCAGTGTTGATAAATTCCTTGTGCAATGCCTCGATATAATACTTCCCGCCGCCAACAAGCGAAATCGGCGATGACTGCTGCTCAGGGAACTTGTCCCACTGACGCGGCAGCGTGATTTGGTAGTCCGGCACATAGGCAATCAGACTGGCGCCGCACGGGTCCTCGCTGGTACTGAGCCACAATTCACTGGTGGCGTCGCTGGCAATCCAGAAGGTGTAGTTGCCATCGACCACCGGATACAGATACCCTCGTATCCTCGTCCCGTAGTTATCGCCCCAGTCCGTCGGCCCTTCCAAGCTCGCAATCAGCCCCCTGCCGCTCGGATGGTCGGGATAATTCACGTCCGACGTCAGATTCTCCACCAGCGGCCCGGAAATGCCCATCCACCATTCTCGCAGAATCGCGCCGGCGCCCAGGCCGACCGTCACCGCGATATTCACGGGCGATGAGACCTTTGAAGCGTTATTGTTATCAAACGCCTTGGCGGTCAGGACATAATAATCGGGAATCGCGCCGCTCCAGTCATAAGAATAAGGCGATGTTGTGTCTTCGACCAGCTTTGTCGAACCTACATAGAACGCCACCTTGCTTATAATCCCGTCGCTGTCAGATGCATTGGCCTCAATGATGATAGTTTCTCCGTAATTAAACGTTGCACCGTCTAAAGGTGAGGTGATGGATACTACCGGCAGACCGTTCGTGCTGCTGACAGCCATCTCCACATAGTTAATGTGCATAACCTGTGGAGATGAGTTTTCATACACCCCCCAGATTATCTTGCCCGTCCCATTGATGTAAGTGCTGAAGTTCGATGTAATGGAGCGGGTCATCGTAGTAAACACGCCCGGCGTAATACCCTGCCCGGCGCCGACCTGCACCCAGGAAGTATTCAGCTTCCAATCAGTGCCCGCTTTCATAACATATATGTTGTGGTCCACAGGAATTCCACCGCTTGTGTACCCGTTAAAGGTCAGGTCAATCCTGCTGATTGTGCTTGGGGGGTCATAAATCTTCATTTCAATCCAGAGGAACGTCTCATCGCCTGCGCCTGGGTTAACAGGGGCCCATTCCGCCGTATCGTTGGCGGAAATATTAACATACTGCTGGTCGGTGGCCTCAACCATTGTGTTCCTGTTCTCGGAATCTCCGTTAAACGGGAACTGGTCCACGTCGCAGGCGTAAGCGTTGTAATTGGTGTCTGCCTGGTTTATATCCGCAAAGGTGTAAACGACCGTGCAGCCGATGGGCATAGCTGAAACTTCGCTCGTAGCATTGGATTCATTCACGGAAGTATCTACAGCCGTAACGACGTAGTAATAGGCCGTGCCTACAACGACATTGGTATCAGTGTAATTCGAACTGCTCAAAAGTGAAACATTCTCCTGAGCGTAGCCGCCGCCTGAAGTTGTAGAACGATACACGTTGTAGCCGGCCAGGTCGCTCTCATTATTGTCGTTCCAGTCAAGCGAAATCTGTTTAACGCCGCCCGTTGCAGCCAGCCCCGTCGGCGTCGAAGGGGCCGTTGTATCAGGCGTCCCAGTCGGCACTTTCAGGAACAACATACAGCTCTTTGGAAGACTAATCGTGAAGCTGCCGCCGGACCTGAATATTTGATGGGCCAATGAATTCACGGTGGTCGGCTCAGGGTGAAATACGCCGTTTATCTTTATGTCGTTTACGTCCTGGACGGTCCCGCCGGGCGGCACGTCTCCCGCCGGCTCCATTATCCAGCGTTTTCCGGCGGAGCCGGCAGAAAAGCCCGATACGTTGACCTCAGCCGTTAAATTCGTAGCAGGGGAATTATTGACAATAAACAGCGTCAGGTCGTCATTGGCATCCGTGCTTGCGTATGCCCTCACAAGTGAATTGGAGCTGGACGCCGTAACCATATCCCTGCCGAACTTGTTAATGAAGAAGGGGTGCACGTACCAGTCCGGGAAGACGTAAAATTCCGGATAGGACCAACCTGACCCGTGATAGAAAACGTCGCCGAACAAGTTGGACCCTTCCCAGCCGTTCCTTGCTATTTCCATCAGATACTCCGCCACAAACATAGCGCCTGAATACAGCCGCCATCTCTCATAAACGTCTTCTATCCCTCCGGCATTCCATTCCGTCATATAGTATTTTATCTGTCCGACATACCCCGGGCCGAGGGTGTTTGATATGATGGTGTTCATATTTGAGGTATATGCTGCAATCATATTGACATCGGTGCTTAGAAGGGTTGGATTATATGACGAACCCGTGCCTGAGCCGGGATACTGGTGGATAATAAAGAAATCAGGCACAACTCCTTTTGCCTGTGCAGCGAGGAGCAAATCATGGTCCCAATACCCAACATAATCGCATGAGCCGCCTGCTCCATACCTATTGGTGGGCTCAGCAACAGCGCCGATTTTAATATTTGGATTGACGGCCTTCATAGCGAGGTAAAAATCAGCAAACTGGTCACCGTAATAAGTTCCGTTTATGCCCGGGAACCACCCCGCCTCCCAGCAGCCGCCTACTTCATTGCCGATTTCGCAGTATTGCGCAGCAGGAGTTCTGCCGTTTTGGTCCGTTACCCACGCGACGGCCGCGTCGATTGCATCCTCCAAGCTGTGGTCCGTGTTGTACCAGTAGCCCGGGAAATTTACTATCGGCTGCATCCTCGCGCCCAGGATGCTGAGCATATAAAGCTCCTCGTAGTAGTTGATTATCCAGGTGTTTGCGCCATTGGGGCCTTCCATATCGCTCCAAAGATATGCATCGCCCCAGGAGCCGCCGGGCCAGCGAATGATTTTCTGGCCACTGGCCAACATCAGGTTGTTGTAGGTGGTATTGTATCCATTCTCGAAGCTCCACCAGGCGTACATACTCCCGCCGTATATCGTCTCCGGAATCGTGCGAACAGGCGATGCCGCATTAACGGAAATCGTCAAATCAGCCGCGTTAACCGGCAGGGCTAAACAGAGAAATGCGCTCACAATAACAGCTTCAACAAATCCTCTCTTCGACTTCATCACTGTAACCACCCAAAAATCCTTCCCCGTAAAGAGTTATCCGAGGGCACAAAAGGGGGTGTAAAGACAGCATTGCAGGCGCCCTTACCAGTGTTTTCTACTTCTTCGCTTACTAAAGGTTATCATAAATCATTGATTTTCTCAAGAATTAAATGGTCGCGAGGGCAAATAAAAAAAGGCCGGCAAACGTAACTGCTTGCCGGCCAAAGGATTACAACATTATGGTCGCCGTACTACTCGATACCGACCAGCCAGCTATCAACAAACACCTGCAGGTCATCGAGCAAAATAGAACCATCGTGGTTAGAGTCAAAACCATCGCACCAGTCATTCGTTGCATCGCAGTCAGACCGGCCCCACCGGTCACCAAAACCGGCGAAGACTCTGAAATCAAGGCAACAGGGGGATAGATACGCTCCGTTGATTACCTGCTGGCTCAGCCCCGGCCCCTGCCAGGCCACTGCGACGTTGTCGCCGCCGCTGCCCTCTTTTTGTAATACCTCTATGTAGTACTTCTGACCGGCCGTCAGCGAAATCGGCGACGACTGCTGATTGGGGTCCTTGTTCCATTCGCGCGAGTCCGTCCAATCGGGAACATACGCAATCCGTGCAGCATTTGCCGGACTGTCGTCTGTGCTCAACCATAATTCACCGTTGTCGTCGCTGGCAATCCAGAAGGTGTAGGTGCCGGTAGTCAGAGGATGCAGATACCCGCGAATACGGGTCCCGTAGCTATCGCCCCAGTTTGTCGGCCCTTCCAGGTTCGTAAGCAGCCCCTTATCGGTCGGATTGTGGGGATAATTCGCAGATGAGGTCAGGTCGCTGACCGCAGTCCCGGAGATGCCGGTCCACCATTCACGAAGGACCGCACCACTGCCCTCGCCGCCGGTCACTGTGATATTGACTGGTGATGAAATAGTTGTAGCGTTGTTATTGTCAGTCGCCCTGGCCGTCAACGTATAGTAGCCGGGCAGCACATAGTGCCAGGTGTAAGAATAAGGCGAACTCGTATCTTCACCCAGTTTTGTAGAACCCTGATAAAACTCCACTTTCGTCACACTACCATCGCCATCATACGCATCGGCCTCGATGACGATAGTATCTCCGTAATTAAACGTGGCGCCGTCTGATGGTGAGGTGATAGAAACACTTGGCGGGTCATTATCGATGCCGATAATTGAGGCCGAAAACGAATTACTCGTCAGACCTTCACCATCCCGCCATATCTCAAAACCTGCCTCCATAGCATCCAAGTACCACGACGGGTCTAAAAAACCGCGGAAATGGCGTCATCCATAAAGTCTCTGAGGTCAAGGTCAACGTTATCAGCGGGGCTGGTTATTTTATAAGCGATGTAGAACCACCCTGCTGAACCCGACCAGTCCGCGAAATAAACATCCCACCAGTGGCCCCCGATGAACACAGTTCCCTGGTAAGAGCCGGCAGGCCCCGCACCGCCATTATAGTTTATCCAAATCATCAATTCGGCCGCGTCGGGAGCAGTGCCGCCGGCAACGCTGA
>Ga0315291_10000573_pt1 | contig 48925 bp, 51 predicted proteins | sample YL17G12_20_MG_FD_203070 | JGI IMG/M metagenome (GOLD analysis project Ga0315291, IMG submission 203070) | Sediment microbial communities from Yellowstone Lake, YNP, Wyoming, USA - YL17G12_20 | ecosystem: Environmental > Aquatic > Freshwater > Lake > Sediment | place: USA: Wyoming | collected...
ATAATGCTTTGCAGGTCGCTGACGCGTTAAACTCAACAAGCCTGCGAGTGTTGCAGTTGCTCTCAAAAGAACGTCTGGACATTTCAACAATAGCTAAGCGACTAGAGCTGAGTCAACCTTATGTCAGTGAGCAAGTTCGCAAACTGCAAGAAACAAGCCTGATTAGAGTGAGTTACGAGAGCGGAAAGAGAGGAATAAGAAAGATATGTGAATTGGCAGTGAGGAAAATCATTATAGAGATCCACCCTTTGTGACACACACCAAACAAAAGACGTATGTTGCTCGCCCTTTTCCGGAACAGTAGGGGAACGCGCGTGGGCGTAAGGCGATGATCATGAAGTATCGGTAGGAGCGCATGCAATGAAAAAAAGAGGGATTATGCGGGAGACGTCTCCACTTGTCCCAACTCCAAATCCCAGTGACCCTACAACAATAGATATCCGCGTCTTTGGCTATCAAAAAGGGGATTCTGGCGTAGGTTTCAGCCAGCGCTGGGCGCGAAACCAAGACTATTCACATGAATCTAGTCACGACCTTGAGAAGCGGATGGACACTATTGAAAAGGATCAGGCGCGCAATATGGAATGCCAAGAGACATATTTAGAAGACTAGATCCGCCATGATGATTGTCACACGCGCACCAATATTTTCGTCCGCAAGCGTGTATACTTGGAGCTAAAGTTTTGAATTGCCCGCCCAATCTCTTGAAGAGATTCAAATGGCGGGACATGCACTCGCTTCAGACGTAACCTCAATGGACACGCGGCGCGATGTCTTTATTTCCCACGCATAGACACTGTTTGAATTCGAGGTTTTGATCGAAGTTGACCCACAAAAGCGAATGCATCACAATGCTTCACGGTGCCGGCGGAACAATAATGCGCGATTTGATCGAGAACTATGTTTTGAGATATTTTGGCGGCATGAGCAATGCAGAAGTTCCGCTCGAAGCAATGGACGACGCGGCCATTGTAGGTGGAATAGCTCTGAAAAGCGATTCACACGTCGTCAAACCCATTTTCTTTCCGGGTGGCGACATCGGGCGTCTCGCAGTATCTGGCACGGTTAATGACATTGCCGCTGTGGGTGCTGAACCCTATGCTTTGGCTTGCGGTTTCGTCTTGGAAGAAGGCTTGGCCATATCAGACTTTGAAAGAATCCTGATCAGCATGCGAGAAACATGTAAAGAAGCTGGTGTAAGCATAGTCACGGGCGACACCAAGGTCGTTGAAAAGGGAAGTCTGGGCGGTTGCATAATAAACATGTCTGGAATCGGAAGAAGAACTGCCGCTTTGGACAGGAACTTTGAAATTGTGAAAAGGTTCAGGAAGAGTCTTACAGCACGCTGGACCCTCGATTCGAACCTCAGAAGAGGTGACAAAATAGTTCTGTCAGGCACGATCGGCGATCACGGGTTGGCCGTCTTATCTGCACAGGAAGGCCTAAGCTTTGGGAGCGGCATAGAATCAGACGTTAAACCTCTGAACCGCCTAGTTCAACGTCTACTCGGAGAAGTCGGCGGAGTGGTATCGATAAAAGATCCGACCCGTGGCGGTCTGGCTGATGCTTTGAATGAATTTAGCGAAAAATCCAAGGTTGGCATAATGCTCTATGAAGACAAGGTTCCAATCAGAGAAGATGTCCGTGCCGCCTGTGAAATGCTGGGTTTAGACCCATTTGAAGTTGGAAATGAAGGAAAAATCATCCTAGGAGTTGTGAAAGAAAAGGCCAAGGATGTCTTGAGACTCTTGAAAACAACCGAAGAGGGAAAAAATGCTGAGATGATCGGCGAGGCATCCGCAGAGTTTGCAGGTGTGGCGATGCAAACAGTGGTCGGAGGCAAGCGGATAATTGCCAGACCTATAGGCGACCCTATTCCAAGAATATGCTAGGAAGGAAAACGCGTATCGAGATCTTGGTATACGACGGCGACTAGAGAAAAACTAGAGAAAGAGAGAAGGAACTGAACACAACTACTCACAGTAGCGACACAGATGGATCTGGCAAACGCTATTTGAGCCAGACCACTTAGATGCCTAGTCTTCAAAGCAGGGTTTCCAGAAAGAATTTGTGGTTCGCAGCACTTTCGTCATTCGGCTTTCTGCTCCTAATACTTTACACGCCAAGTCTCCAAAAACTGTTTGGTGTGACCTCACCACAACTAGCAGACTGGGCCTATGCCATACTTTTCACGGCGATAGTATTCTGTTCGCTGGAAGTTGGAAAATATGTTGCGAGCAAGAGGAGAAGGACATAGCACTGGAAAAACTTAAATCCAAACAGCTTTGAAAAGAGCCTCTAACAACAAAGATGGAAGGAATGAAGAAAAATGAGCGAGAAAACAGCAAATCCAGCACCACTTGGGCTACTAGGATTCGGGTTGACAACTGTACTGTTGAACTTTGTTCACAACGCCAGACTAGGTTCGGTAGACGCCATGATTCTGGGTATGGGCATATTCTATGGCGGCTTGGCGCAGGTTATTGCGGGCATACTGGAATACAAAAAGGGAAACACGTTTGGTACCACAGCATTCGCCTCCTATGGATTTTTCTGGCTGTCTTTCGTGGCTTTGAACTGGCTAGGAGTGGGAAGCAGTGCTAGCATTGGGATATGGCCTTTCTTCGGTGGCGTCACACCATGGGGCGTGGGCAATGAGGCGCTTATGGCCTATTTCCTCATGTGGGGACTGTTCACCTTAATGATGTTCTTTGGAACTTTGAAAAAGAACCGCGCTTTGCAGGCCATCTTCATGAGTCTTGCAATACTGTTCTTCCTATTGGCAGCCAAATTTGCACTTCTTGCCTACACTACGATGACATCTGCAGACTTGAATCTGTTCACCCAGATAATTGGAGTCGAAGGAATCATTTGCGGATTAAGCGCTTTCTATTTAGCCATCGCAGAGGTACTGAACGAAACCTACGGAAGAACTGTGCTGCCTATCTGTCCAACAGGACAATAGCGCTTTCACCTTTTTTTGTTTTCGCTAAAAACGTTTATATTACTGAAAGAAGGTTCTTCCACAAAATTCAAAGAAGGTTAAAGAATGTCAGAAGCCAGTTTACCATTCAACGACAAGGTTATGCCCGGAAAAAAGCTGAAGGAAGAATGGGAGAGATCCCTAAAGAACCCGCAGGAATTCTGGGCTGAAAAGGCAAAGGCTATCGACTGGTTCCGAACATGGGACAAGGTTCTAGACGACTCAAACCCGCCATTCTACAAGTGGTTCAAAGGCGGGCTACTGAACATAACATACAACGCTCTGGACAGACACCTAATCACTCCGAGAAAGAACAAGCTGGCGTACATTTGGGAAAGTGAACTCGGCGAAGTCCGCACTTACACTTACTATCAGCTTTTCAGAGAAGTGAACAAGCTTGCAAAAGTCTTCAAAAACTTCGGGCTCAAGAAAGGAGATCGAGTAGCAGTATACTTGCCAATGATCCCAGAATTGCCAATCACGCTGCTTGCAACAGCACGAGTTGGCGGAGTCCACACTGTGGTCTTTTCAGGGTTCAGCGCAGAAGCACTTGGAGACAGGATAAACGACTGCCAAGCAAAAATACTCGTGACAGCGGACGGAGCCTACAGGCGTGGAAAAACCGTCACACTTAAGGACACGGCAGACCGTGCGTTGGCAAACACACCGACGGTCGAAAAGGTGATTGTTGTAAAGAGGACTGGACAGCAAGTTCCAATGAAAGAAGGGCGCGACGTCTATTATCATGATGCAATCGCCGAGGTTGAAGCCAGCGCTTACGTTCCACCAGAACCGATGGAATCAACTGATCCACTTTTCATACTTTACACTTCAGGAACCACAGGCAAACCTAAAGGAGTGCAACACGGCACGGGCGGCTACCTAGTATGGGGGTACTGGACCCTCAAATGGGGCTTTAACCCGGACGAAGAAGACATTTGGTGGTGCACCGCAGACATCGGATGGATAACAGGGCACACGTACAACGTCTATGCTCCACTGGCTTTGGGAGTGACATCATTCATTTTCGAAGGCACTCCAGATTACCCGGCACAGGATAGATGGTGGGAACTGATCGAAAAACATGGTGTGACGATATTATACACGACACCGACTGCGATTAGGATGTTCATGAAGTTCGGCGAGCAATGGGTAATCAAGCATGACTTAAGCACGTTGAGACTTCTTGGCACGGTGGGAGAGCCTATAAACCCTGAAGCGTGGAAATGGTACTACCGGGTCATCGGAAAAGACAGGCTTCCAATAATAGACACTTGGTGGCAGACGGAAACAGGAGGCTTTATGATCGCTCCAGTGCCAGGATTAGAACTAGTGGCGCTTAAACCAGGCTCAGCAACGAATCCGCTACCTAGCATACACGCAGAAGTCTACGACGAGAAAGGACAATCGACCCCAGCAGGCACCAAAGGCTTCCTAGTGATCAAAACACCATGGCCAGGCATGCTTGAAACTCTATGGAAAGACCCGGAAAGATACAAGCAGACATACTTCGGAAGATGGCCAAACATCTACTACACAGGCGACTACGCCGTGAGGGACCCAGATGGCTACTTCTGGCTACTGGGAAGGGCAGATGAGGTGTTGAAGGTGGCTGGCCACAGAATAGGCACAGTTGAGATTGAAAGCGCGCTTGTCTCGCACCCTGCAGTTTCAGAGGCAGCAGTCATGGGAAAAGAGGACCCTGTCAAGGGTGAAGTACCCGTAGCTTTCGTAGTGCTGAGAAGCGGTTTCTCACCGTCAGAGGAGCTTCGCGCTGATCTAGTAAAGCACATCAGGAACACGATTGGACCAATAGCCACTCCGGAAGCAGTAGTGATCGTGAACAAACTGCCGAAGACGCGCAGTGGCAAAATCATGCGAAGACTTCTAAAAGCCGTTCTGGTCGGTGCAGCCTTAGGTGACGTCTCAACGCTCGAAGATGAAGGTTCAGTCGAAGACATCAAAGCAACTTATGAAGACCTAAAAAGACAATTAGAGAAGAAGTAGACACGCTCTTCTTTTTGTCTATTCTTTGTTCAAGGTTCTCGCAGGCAGACGAATCCAATAGTCATGATTGGCATCTGCAAGTGAGGGATCGACATGACATACCACATGAGACGCAAGGACAAGGAGATAACTGATAGAGAAGAAATGAAGGAAGTGCTGAGGTCAACGAAGTACGTGACTCTAGCCCTTTCCATGGAGAATGAGCCTTACCTCGTAACGCTCAGTAACGGCTATGACGACAAGCGCAACTGCATCTATTTTCATTGCGCCAAAGAGGGCAAGAAAATAGATTACATTAAAGCAAACAGCAAAGTGTGGGGACAAGCATTCATCGATCACGGCTACGCGGACGGAAAATGCAATCACATTTACACTTCGGTTCATTTCTCAGGCGAGATAACTCTGATTGAAGACTTGGGTGAGAAGTTGGAAGCAATGAAGTGCATGATAAGACAGCTTGAAAGAGACCCTGAACCAGTGATAGCACGGCTTAAGCCTGAGAGACTGAGAGATACAGCGATGGGCAGAATAGACATAGATTACATGAGCGGCAAGAAACCTGAAGAATCGATCAGTCAAGCTTAGAACCCAATATTGATCTGCTTTGGCACATCCTTGAGGAGCAGATCAGGGGTAAAATCTTCTTGTGGTTCTCGGGAAAGGTATCGAATCTATTATGTTCTCCAAGTCAAGCATCCACGTCAGCAGTCTTTCCACGCCCATACCAAAACCCACGTGAGGAACAGTACCGTACCGTCTAAGGTCCAAGTACCAATCATAATCCTTCTCGTTCATGCCCATATCTCTTATTCGTTTTATCAGTGCATCTTTGTCATCTTCTCTTACGCCTCCGGTCGAGATTTCACCTATTCTTGGAACCAGCATATCAGCGGACATGGCAACCTCTGGTTTATCCCTGTAGGTCTTGCAATAGAACGCTTTGATGGCCGTTGGATAATCAAAGATGAAAAAGGGCTTACCAAGCTCGTCGGCCAAAGTCTTTTCTTCCTCATAACCCAAGTCATCGCCCCATTTCGTCTTGAAACCCTTAGCCTTAAGCTTCTCGATCGCTTCAGTGTAGGTCATCTTTGGAAACGGAGTCCTGACTGAAGCAACCTTTGAAAGGTCTGCGTTTAACTCGGCAAACTCCTTTTCACATTCTTCTGCCACTCTCTTGCACACATAAGCCATAAGCGTCTCTTCAAAATCCAAGAGGTCGCGCATGTCAGCGAAAGGCCACTCGGCCTCCATATGCCAGTATTCTGTCAAATGCCTGATCGTCCTGCTTTTCTCAGCGCGGAAAGACGGCGCAATACAGTAAACCTTCTCCAGCGAGTAGATCAGAATCTCGAGATAAAGCTGAGAGCTCTGCGTCAGGTACAGGTTCTGGTCAAAGTATTTCAAACCGAAAAGAGTTGAACCGCCTTCTACTGCAGCAGAAATAAACATGGGCGGAGAAACCTCAACGAAGGTTTGGCTCTTGAAGAACTCACGCGCGAACTCCAGCACCTTGCCGCGAACCTTCATGACAAGGTTCATTTTGCGGCTTCTAAGCCACAAATGTCGAATGTCGCGCAGAAACTCTTCACTCTTGTCTTTGCTGATTGGGAAAACCTCGGCCAAACCAATCACTGAAGTCTTTTCAACTGAGACTTCGTACCCGCCTGGAGCCCGTTTATCTTGCTTCACTGTGCCTTCAAGCGATAATGATGATTCGATAGTCAGTCTTTCGGCATCCAGCCATGCTGGGCTGTCGGCCTTCACTGTGCACTGGATGACGCCTGTGGAATCACGTAGCAATAGAAATATTGTCTGTTTACTCTCTCTTTTGCGATAAACCCAGCCGCGAATAGTTACTTTATCGTTTTCATGTTTTCCTTGCAAGAGTTCCATTACGGGCAAGATTGGCATAAACATCAACTTCTCAGTCAGTCATCCTCAAAACTAAATGCCCACGCACTTTTTAAGCTTTAAACCTCTTTCGATTTTGACTCGAAAACTTTTAGCGAAACAAATAGGGCGAGTGGCAATGCACCAACAGCCAACATAACGAATGGTAATGGTTTCCACACGTAAGAGTAGAGCACCCCCACCAAGAGTTGAGTGAAGGCTTGACTCAGATAAATGAAGAATTGACTGCATCCAACAACCTTGCCTCTGAGCTCTCTGGGTGTCAAATCACCCAAAAGTGACTGGTAACTACTTGAGTTCAAGACTTGACCAAGGCCGAAAAAGAAGAAGGCAAGCAGAAGCTTGTTGAAGTCTGCAAAAACAAAAATTGACATTGCAGGCACGTAGCAGAGATATCCCAGAATCAGAAAACGTTTACGACCGACTTTGTCCATTCTCAGCCCTGCAATAATTGCGGGAATTGCAGCACTCAGCGACATGAAGGCCATTACATAGGCCCACTGGAGCTTCTCAAGTCCAAGTTTTTCTAGGGCATAAACAACAAAGTACGTGTTGCAGCCTGCGAGAAGACTGCTGATGACCGCATTGGATATGAACAAGTGAAAGGCTGATTTTGGAACCTTTCGCCAAACTTGAAGGCTTTCACGCACAGACCTCGGGTATTCCTTCAGGGCACCTAGCAGATTTGGGCGCGAATCACCTTTTGACGCAGGCAGAGTTTCTTTTAGTCTGGCTCTCAGCAGCGCTGCTGCGAAGTAGGCAATCGTTACGATGGCATAGGCTATTCTCATGCCTAGGTCGAATTTGAAAACAAGGATCAGATAGCCAGCGATGATTGACGCAGGCAGCCCGATGAGATTTGTCAACACTGCTTGAAACGTGAGGCCAGCGCCACGATTTTCAGGCGATATAGAATCAAGCATAATCGCGAACAACGCCGGCTGGTAAAGCAAGCAGAAATTCTGAATCATCGATCCAATAACGATGAATTGCCAAGAAGGCGCGAGAACAAAGAAAATTGAAGAAAACGCTACGCCAAAAGTCATAGTGTAAACGAGCCATCTTCTTCCATGCTTGTCTGCAAGGTAACCGCCGGGGAACTGCACAAGTGCAAGGGCGATCGACCCTGCAAACCCTATTACGCTTAGAGTGAAGTCATCTGCGCCTAGCACATCTTTGAAGTATTTGCCTGCATAAGTGTTAGGAATGGGGGACGCGAAAAACATTACTACCCAAGTTATGGTTAATAGTAGAAAATTGCCGCTCATGAATGCATATCGACTCTTGAACCATGAGAATATCGTCATTCCCCAGATGTCACAAAAGACGTGGATATAAGCACAAGGTCGTAAGAAAAACCATTATCCATAATTCTTAAATCCTTCACCCATGTGGATGTAACCCAGACAGTGTTGGAAACCTTGGAAAGCGGTTACAGACTAAGGGCGCTTAAACTCTCAACGATCGCAATATCAAGCGTCGTCTTGGTGGAAGTCTCCTTGGGCTTAACTGTGGGCAGTCTGGCGATTGTAAGCGACGGTTTACATGCGCTACTTGATGCTCTGACCACGTTCATGCTTTTTTTTGTAACCCGTGTGTCTCTCAAGCCTCCTGACGAGGAGCACATGTACGGACATGAGAAATTTGAACCTATAGGCGGATTGATAGGTGGAATCGCGCTCATAGGAATAGCACTTACGATATTGTATGAGGCAATCTTGAAAATACTTAGCAATCAAGCCATCAACATGGAGCTAGAGTATGTTGGTTTCATAGCCATTGGCTTCACCTTCTGCATAGATTTCTTCAGAGTTGGCATATTCAGTAGGGCAAGGAAGAGTGAAAGCTCCACGATGAAAGCTGGACTCTACCATGCCATTGCTGATTTGAGTTCAACGGTCATCGCGTTTGTCGGATTTGGGTTGGCATCTCTAGGAGTCAGCATTGGAGATGCCTTGGCATCCGTTGTCTTAAGCGTCTTTTTGTCCTATTTGAGTGTCAGACTCGTCTGGAGCAGTGGGATGGAACTAAGCGACACGATATCAAAAGACGTGGCAGACAAAGTCAGAAAAGAGATACTTGCCACAAAAGCGGTCTGCAAGTGCGAGGACCTGAAAATCAGAAAGGCAGGAGACAAGACCTACGTGCGCGTGACAGTGCAAGTTCCGGATTATTTGGATCTTGAAGAAGCACACGATTTGACTTCCCAGATAGAGGCAAACATAAAGAAAGTCGTTGGAAATGCAGAGGTCGCAATACATACAGAGCCGTGTGAAACAGAGACGCCGACTGAAAGACTTGTGGAGAAACTTGCGACAGAGGTTCACGGTGTGAAAGAAGCACACGAAATCAACACGTCCTACACGGACGGCAAACTGTACATCACGCTACATGCGTACGTGAACCCGAAATTGTCGGTTGAAGAAGCACACAAAATAGCTGAGAGAATTGAAGATAGAATAGAGGCAAAAGTAGCGAACATTGAGAACGTCGCGGTTCACGTAGAGCCTTTCAGTCCAAAGAAGCGGAGAGGCTCAATGGTGGACGAGAACGAAATAATAAAGGTAGTATACGGCGTGGGGCGAAATCATCAGCGTACATTCCGAATCAAGAGAATAGTGACTTATGTTGCTGACAAAAAACGCTACATCAACATCGACTGCTGTTTCGTCAAAGAGATGTCGATTGAAGAGGCGCATGAGGTCACATCGCAAATCGAAGAGACCTTGAGAGAGCGTTTTGAAGAAACCATAGTTGTGGTCCACATGGAGCCAAACTAGGCTTTCGCCTGCACATTGAGTGCAGTGTCTTGTTTAGAAGAATGAAAGAAAAAAAGGGAGAGCTAGAGGATCGTGATTTCTTTGATGAGCGTTAGGTCTTCCAAGCTGTTCAGTTTCACTTTCTTGTCCGAGATAGTGTAGAGAACGTTTTCGATGCAGAGTGCTCTTTCAACTTGGTGGCTGCTTTCGTAAGGACTTTCACCGCTCTCGATGTGAGTGATTCTGCCCCTGAAAGTGATGCCGTTTGTCAAAGTTATGTTCAAGACGTATGCTCCTTGCCAGACGGGTGTTCCGTAAGCGCTCGGGGGAACGCCGTAAGGGTATTGTGCTGGGTCTATCTCCGCCACCAAAACTGGCAGAACCAGCAGGTCTTTTGCTTTGTCGAACAAGAACGCCTTATGATCCCATAGTACAGGGGTGTCTGTGCCTCTGTCACCAATTATGTAGTTCGCCATTTGCAGAGGGTTGCTCACGTTGCTGACATCGAACAAGGATATTTTTACTCCTTGGTACCAAGCAAATTCTCCTTCAACGGCTTCCACGGTTTCCTTGCCAACACCGATTATGTGATCCTCGTCGTAGGGATGCAGGTAGTCAGAGTATCCTGGTATCTTCAGTTCTCCTAGGACGGTTGGGTTCGTGGGTTCAGTCAGGTTTATCACGAACAGCGGGTCAGTCTTCTTGAACGTAACGAGGTAGCATCTGTCACCCATGAATCGGGTTGAGTGGAGGTTTTCTGTCACGCCCAAGTTTTCAAGTTTTCCCACGATGCTCATGTTCATGTCTAGCACGTAGAGGTTGCTTTTTTGCACTGAGCTCGCCCAGTCGGTTGTGACTATTCTGAAGTGGTCGTCGTACTCGTCCATCGAGAACTGGTCGAGTTCATGTCCGCTTACTTCGCCGCTGGCTTCGCAGCTCATGTTGTTGGCTTGTATGTGTACGCGGTAGATCGTGGTGTTGCCGCCATAGTCTGGATACGTCACGTACATGTTGTTTGTCGACACGTACATGTTGCTCGTGCTACCGAGCATTATCGTCAAGTATGTTGGCGCTTCCGTCATGTTCTTTATGTTCATCGCAACGAAAGTCGTGAATTGCTGGTAGCTGTCAGTGTGGTTTGTATAGTGGATTTCAGTGGGTACGATTTCCTTGATTGCCCAGTCGCCTGAGTAGATCTTGGGGAGAATAACGGTCTTATCGACTATGTAAGCGGGCTGGCTCACGACGAAGTAGACATAGTCTTCCATCATCCTAGAATTGAAGTAGCTACCACTCAACATTAGATCGTGAAGAAGCACAGGATGGTCTCTGTTGCTGATGTCGTAGACACGAATGAACGTTTTGATGTCGACGTCGTAGTATCCATAGTAGCTTCTCGTTGTTGGGACAAAGTATTTTGAGCCCAGAACAACCAGTCTGTCGCCGTTCACGAATATTCCCACGGGGTACAATTCACCGAAACTGATCCTTGAGACGATTTCTGTGCTCTCTGGCGGATACGCCTTCAAGATCGACACGACGTTCCCGGACAACAGGTAAATGTAATCGCCGTCAGTTTTCACAAAGTCCGATTCATCGATCCCGGCGACTTGCACGTTCGTGGATGAGTGGTCAAACGTGAAGCTCTCCGCGCCTGCTTTTGCGTTGAAGGCTGTGACACTCGGGCTCAGTTGCCTGACATCTTGTGGCCCATAAAACTGGAAAGGTGTCCAAGTATTTGCGCTTGTCATTAGAAAACTCTTCAACGCGTCGTAGGACGAAAACGTTGCAAACATTCCAGAGGCCGTCACAGAATTCGGTGTGAGGTTTCGCGTTTGAGGGAAATATCCCACGTTGTAAGAGACTGCACCCAAAACTATCACACAAAGAACCGCTGCAATTCCGTAAGCTAGCGCTCGTTTCTTGATTTTGCTTTCCATCTATCAGTCACCTACCAAGACCCTGAGGGGTCAGTCTATTTTATCCTAATCTTTAGTACAACCCAGCCTAGGCATTAGAACGGTTTCAGAGACCATACCCGCACAGCTTCATACCAAAAGATCGTCAATACTACTGCGCCGAACAAGACGACAAATATGCTTTCTCTGCTGATACTCTGCATGAACAGCAAGAGATAAGTAAGATAGGCCGCTGTGGAGAAAACAGCGTAGAAGAAATACCTAGGAAAGAGAAGCCTTCCTAACTTGATGAAGTGGCGAAGCACGCCTATCTTGACTTCGCTGACCAGAGAATAGCTGCCCCCCACATCCTGTTTCTGCACCAAGCCTATGTCTCGTAGTTGATCAAGATGGTGTTGAGCCACGCTTGGACTGCTGAAGCGCAAGCTTCTCTGAACTTCGCGCACACTCATGGGTCGACCGTTCCTCAAAAGAAGCCAATAGACGTTCCAGTCTTTACCGCGAAGAACATAATCGAACTCGGTCTCGCTTCCCGCGCTCAAAGAACAACACTCTTCTATCAATAGGATTATAGGACACGTTGCTTATAATTCCAATTTCTAGAACAGATAATCTTACGATTCCTACCTGATAGGTTTAGTAACAATTTGTGACTGCTTCTCGTGTTCACGACTCGTGCGTCGACCCTTAAAGGGTCCAGCACGTTACGTTGTGATTGAGGTGAAAAATATGCAGAACGAATATGATGTGAAGAAGAGCAAGGCGCTGGCCTATTATGATTGCTTTAGACGTTTCAGGCACCTCTAAACCCTTCTTTTTCTTATTCAAAACCAAGTGTGCGCCAATATGTTCGCGCTCGCGAAAACTAATAAACCTAGAAAATCAGCGGATTACAATAAGGAACTGGCAAACGATGAAGGCAGAAATCGAAGTCGCAACGCTTGAAGAGTATGACGAAGTCGAGTTCACGAATTTCCTCAAAAAGGACAAGATCCTAAACATTTTCACCATTTGCGACCTAGAACGTTTTAGGGACAAAACACAAGTCTGGATCGCTTTCAAGAAGAAACGGATCACCGGCCACATTCTCATCTTCAACGATCTAATCGTCAACACCCATGGATCGCCTGAGAGCATCAAAGAACTGATGCACAAAATAACGCTAGCTGAGCCCATACTTGTGATGGAACCAAGTCATTTGAAAGACATTAAAAGGCTCTATGAGCCAATAGAACCTACTGATAAAGCCACAGAAGGAAAGATCACCACGTATCATGTCATGAAGCTGGATTTGGCTGATTTCAAACCTTCGACTAAACATAATGTTAAGAGGATCGTGAAAGAAGACCTGAAAGAGGTTCTGGATAGGTTTGGTGAGGAATGGAAAACGCGTTTGGAAGGAGCCATCGAACTGGGAGTGGCATACGGAGCTTACGGAAACTCGAAACTGACCTCAGTAGCAACTGTGTCAGAGATTGTAGACGAAATAGCATTGATTAGAGGTGTTTACACGTTGCCTGCGTCTAGAAACAAGGGTTTAGCAACTTCAGCGTGTTCAGCTTTAATCAGAGAACTGACCACCAAGAAGAAGACACCGATTCTGTGGGTGTCAAAGGACAACCTCCCAGCAAGAAAGATCTACGCGAGACTAGGGTTCAGACCGACAAGGCACAAGCTGCTCGGCTTCAAAGGAAGGAGAATCACTCATTCATAGAGAGAGCGCCTTCCTGATTACCTCTGCAACTTCATCTTCAAACCTTTTGTATCAACAATCGTCAACCAATGCTAGCAGAACCATCAAAATGAAATTGTCAAAGAACTCACCAACAGCTCACGCTAGGGCACCAAACACGAAAGCCAGCAATCCTACAACAAACCACAGCAAAACAGTTTTCTTGACTTTTCTCGCAGTCTCTCTTGAATGATCCTTTGCAAGCATTAGTGAAGAAACGATAAGCCCGAGATCAGTCACAACCACGAATGGAATGAACCAGAGAGAAACGAGTTTCAGGAACCACGGTATTGGGCTTAACGCGGCTGCTGAAAGATAGAATATCACAGCCACAAAAGCAGCCACTCTGCCTCCATAACGCACAGCCAACGTCTTCACATTCTGTGCCTTATCACCTTGAACATCCACGATTCCCTTCGTTATCTCTCTGCCCGTATTCGAAAGAAACGCGATCGAAGCAAAAACCAAAACATTCAATTGAACAACGCCCACGATCGCAATGCTTCCGTAAACAAAAGGTATCGCCACACACGCACTCACAAGAAAATTACCGGGTAATCCGCTTCGTTTGCCGACCGTTGTATAGACCGCGAAGATTACCCACGCAATCACGGCCGCTAGAAGACAAAGTACGTTCGCCAAGTATGCAGATAAAAGACCTGTAACAGTGAGTATCAACGCAAAAACTAGAGCTTCTTTCGGCCTAACCGTGCCGCTAGGGATCGGACGACCGGGCTCATTGACCGCGTCAATGCTTCTGTCATAGTAGTCGTTTATCGCCATAGAAGCGGCCGTCAAGGCAAAGCCAGTGATGAAACCATAGATGAGGCTCATCCAAGACCCGCTCAGTTTCTGTGAGCTCGCAAGCGCTGCCCCTATTATCACTGCAAATCCCATCATCGTACAGTTAATAGGCCGCATCAAGCCCGCAAAGCCGGCTATCCTGTTCATAAACGCTCAAGCCTTGAAGTGGTTGCTTAAGGCTTTCATTGAGGTAAGTAATAAAACTCACGTTTGTTCTCGAAAGTGTTAATACGCTTCTCCTGAATAACTGATCAAATTCGTTGGTGATGCTTTTTGAACGCCAACTATCAACCAGAAAGACTAAGAGTGATAATCCCTGTAGGGGGAAAAGCGAAGCGTCTTCTTCCCTTAACGGCTGAAACAAGCAAAGCCTGTGTCCGGCTCATGAACAGACCCATGATAGAGTTCTCACTGCTCTCGCTTGCGCGCCAAGGCATACGGAACTTCATTTTTGGAGTGAAAGGCTACACAAACTACAGAGACTTGCACGATTATTTTGAGTCTGGATACGGTTTCTCCACTAGATACGAGATAGAGCCGCGAGTTCACATAAAATATCAGCCGAATGTTGATGACTTGGGAAGTGCTGATTCCGCAAGGATAAGCATGGATTACTATGATGTGAAGGACCCGGTTTTTGCAGTGCAGGGCGACAACATCTTTGACGTTAACGTGAAAGAGCTTGTGGATTTTCACGAGAAGAAAGGAGCCATGATGACGATAGCTCTGAGAGAAGTGGACAACGTTGAAGGCTTTGGAATAGCAGACATAAACAGAGAAAAACGTATCGCAAGGTTCGTTGAAAAACCATCGGCTAAAGAGGCCCCTTCAAAATTGGCTAATACAGGATTGTACATGGTTTCACCGGAAATACGGAAAATATTCAAAGAGAAAGGAGTTAAACAGATAATCAAAGAGAATCACCGCTTGGACTTCGGCTTTGACTTCATCCCATACCTAATCAGAACAGGAAGGCCAGTGTACGGTTACACGTTGAAGGGAAGTTGGTACGATGTGGGTACGCCAAAGCACTACTTAGAGGCCATGCATGACATGCTTCACGGTCGCTTCTCATCCTTAACTGACTTCGGCGGAAAAATAGGCGAGGAAAAGAGACTGTGGGTTCAGGGAGAAAGCTCAGAAGCACTGAAAGGCAGAAAGGAGATCATGGCAAAAATCAAAAAGGGAAGAATAAAGGTTGAGGGTGCGGTTCTTATAGGAAGACACTGTAGGATTGGCGACGAAGCCAGAATAGTGGATTCATGCATCGATAACTACACTCAAATCGGCAAGAACGCTGTAATAGAGAAGTCGGCGATCATGGACAGAGTCATAATTGGAGAAAACGCCGAGATAAAAGACAGCATTATCGGTAGGCATGTCACGGTTTTGTCAAACTCTAAGAAACCGACAAAAATTGATAGAGTTTCCGTAGTCGCGGACGATGTTATTTTGGCAGAAGGCTGCAGACTGACTGCCACCAAGATTTACCCACACCAGTATGTTAGAGGGCAGTTCGAAGATCAAACAGTCATGCAAGACTAGGAATAGTCACAAAACAGCAAGATCACTCATGCCTTGAACCATTTGAAAATCAGGTATTCCACTCGGTCTTTTTCCAGGCCAGGCACAGCAATTATGAACCTTTTCCTCACTGTTGTAGCCAATCTGCCAGTCTTAACTATCTCTGTGGCAGTTATCTTTGATTCTGCTTTTTTGACTGAAACCATGTAAGGAGCATGCTCAACACCTGGTCCATACTTGTAAACTGCAAAGTCGCACCCAAACTTTATTCCAGGAGTGACAACCAGACCTTTCTCGCGAAAATCGCGGTAAACGGCATATTTCTCATCGAACTCTTCGTACAGCCGCTTAGCCATTTGCCGAATCTTCCTAACACCCATCTTCTTCTCAGTTGATCCTTCATGAACTGCTATAACGCCCTTCTCAGTGAGATATAGGCCTTCCATCAAATCCAAGATTAGTGGAACATTGAATTCTGGGGTTTTCGGTTTCGCAATTCCAAGAGGTTTTCCATAGTAACCCTTCTTGTAGAGTTCTGAGCCACTTGCTGGATCCCACACGATCAGAAAGTTTTCGATGAATTCCACCGGGATTTTCTTGGGCATCCGCTTTTTCGCCTTTTACATGATAAGGGATAGGATGCGTGCTGCATCAGCTGCATCTTCAGCCTTGTCTGCGGAATCTTCCAAAAGCTGGAGGACATCTCTTAGTAGGAATTGGGCGGGCAGGTCAAGCTTGCCGGTGAGGGTTTTTATTTCAAGCTCACGGTAGATCTCATCAACGGCTCGCTCAGCCGCTTCAACATCCTTGGCTTTTTCCATGACCTTCGTTGAGCCGTAACTGAGAACCATCATGGTTTCTCTAAGCCTAAGCACTGCTTCAAAAGCGGCTTCTGAAAGCTTCAACAGATCCTTTTTTATGTCGTTCGGAACGTTCCAGTTATGTTCCATAATTTCAACCATTCGGAAAGCTATGCCCTCAGAGAAATCTGCGATCTCACTAGTCAGGTTAGTGAATCTAAGAAAGTCTTCACGGCTGAGTAGAATCGCACCTATCTCTGCCAGTTCCTGTGACACTAGTCTTCTGGCCTTGTCCACCTCTTCTTCGCCTACTCTTATCTCGCTGAAAAGTTGTCTGGCTTTTTCTTTGTCGTTCTTGCCGAAGCAGTCCATAATTTGAGGGATTTTTCTGGTCAGATCCTGAACCTTACGTAGGTGTTCTTGGCAAACACTGAGGGCTCTCCGTTTTACTCGTTCTTCGGTTTCTGCTGGAAGCACCAAATTATTTTCCCGCCCACAAAAAAGGCTGTTTCCTTAGGCATATGATATGCTGTAGTGTTAAAAAAGGTAACTAAGTCTCAGGTGTCGATTTGCTTGCCAAGTTCTTCGAAATCGATTTTCTGTCGGAAATAGTCATGTAACAGTCGAGGTAGATCTTCGATTTTGCTCCTAACCTGTTTCCATGAGTCACGGTCACGGATTGTTACGGTGTTGTCTTGTAATGTGTCATAGTCTATCGTTATGCCCAAGGGTATACCGATCTCATCCGCACGTGCGTATCGTCTGCCTATCGATCCAGCCTCGTCGTATTCAACCACCAATCCTTCATCAAGCAGTTTCTTGTACACTTCATGTGTTTTTTCGGGCAAGCCATCCTTGTTTAAGAGAGGGTAAATGCCGATCTGAATAGGCGCGATGTCACGAGGGAAGCTGAGCACAGCTCTGTCATCCTTGACGCGGTAAGCATATTCAAGCGCAACATAGAAAAGTCTGTCTAACCCGAAACTCGGCTCAACAACGTGCGGAATGAAACGTCTCCCACGCTCCACGACCTTCTCACGAGCGAAATACACGTGTTCAGGCAGTATCTTGTAATCTCCAATCGTGAAACAACCCTTTTCCTTGAAGCATGCTTCAACCTCTTTCGGATCAGCCTTAGTGATCATGCCTCCGACCTTTGCAGCCTCTTTCTTGAAGACAGGGCCAAGTTTGGCCATCTGAGGCCTTACGAGAAGCTGTTCTTTCTCAATTGGTTTTTCGTATTCTTTGAAAATTCGCATGTCTGCGCCTGTGGATTGCATGTGGCTTTTCAAGTCGTAATCTGCTCTGTTTGCGTGCCCCGACACTTCAGTCCATCCCCATCGTTCAAGCAATACTTCTTGGTCGAAGCTTTGAAGCGAATAGTGTGCCCTTTCCCATGGGAGTTTCTCGATGAAGCGCTGGTTCTCAGCTGGAACACCGAGGGCGATTAGTAGTCTTTTGGCCAGAGCCATGAAAGCCGCTTGCCACTCAGACTTGATAATCCTCTTTTCTAGAGCTTCTTTCACTGTAAGCTCCATGATTTCTTCTGTATTGCCAGCATGACCGATCTGAGATTTCAATCTGTTTTCAGCCAAGAGAAGCCGCAGTGTTTCATTTTCAACGTTCTTTAACAGATGGCAATCTGGTTCCTCGGGGTCGAAGAAGAATTCCAAATCGGCTATTGTGAATTCTCTGAGTCTTAACAGACCTTGTCTTGGCGAGATTTCATTTCGTAGGGCATGGCCTATTTGGATGGCTCCGAAGGGAAGCTTTTCTCGTGCCATTGAGTAGAGACGGTTGAACTCTACGAATATGCCTTGCGCCGCTTCTGGTCTACCGTAACCAATTGCCTCTGAATATGGGCCTATTGTTGTCTTGAACATCGTCAGAAACTGCTTTGGTTTGCCCAACGCACCTCCACATTCCGGGCATTCTAGGCCGTGCTTGTCGATCGCCTCTTTCAGTTCCTTCAGGCTTAGCTTCTCGACTTCAGCCTCGCTCATGTCTGCAAATTCTCTTAGCAAATGATCAGCACGAGACTTTTTCTCGCATTTCTGGCACTCAACCATTGGCTCTTTGAAGTGGGCTACGTGGCCTGACGCCTCGAAAACCTGTGAAGGCGCAATGATAGGTGATTCCACTTCCAGAATGCCAAGTTTGTAAACAAAGAACTCTCTCAGTTTCCGTTCAATGTTCTGTTTCAATCTTGCGCCCAAAGAACCATAGGTTACGAACCCGCTCACGCCTCCGTATATCTCGTAGGACTGCCAGAAGAAGCCTCTCCTACGGGCAAGCTCGTTGATTATAGTCAGTTTGTCAGGATCCCTGTCTTTTTCGCTCATCTCGGCTCACATCTTTTCGTGTCTAGCGTTCAAGGGTTTAAGACTTACTAGAAATAATAGGTTGTGCTTCATGGAGGTTTTATGTTGACGGAACGTAGCTTTTTATAAGACGTGCTTGGGATAGAGATTCCGTAGGTGGCAATGCTTGAAAATCAAAGTTGCCTTGGTGGGTGTTGGAAATTGTGCCTCAGCGCTTGTCCAAGGTCTGCAGTACTACAGCAAATGCGATAAAGAAGAGTGTTTAGGGCTTCGCAATCTGCTTCTAGGGGGTTTCCACCCAAAAGACATTCAGATAGTTGCGGCATTCGACATTGGCAGCAGAAAAGTGGGAAAAGACCTGTCTGAAGCCATTTTTGCACCTCCAAACAATGTTGCGAAGATGACTGAAACAGTACCATCTAATGTCGTCGTGCGTAAGGGTCCAGTTCTAGACGGCATTGGTGAATACACAAAGAGCATTGTACAAGTGAGTAACCAGCGAGAAGAAAACATCCTAAGAACGCTGAAGGAAAATGAGGCAGAAATCGTGCTCAACCTACTTCCGAGTGGAGCAGCTAAGGCGTCAGAATGGTACGCGGAACAAGCATTAGCTGCAGGTTGCGCCTTCATAAATGCGACGCCAAATTTCATCGCCAGCAATGAGGTCTGGGCTAGACGTTTCGATTTGGCAGAAGTGCCTCTTGCAGGCGACGACTTGATTGACCAAGTCGGCTCAACTGCATTGCACAAAACACTGCTGCAGCTTCTCTCCAAGAATGGCGTCCACATTACTCAAACCTATCAGCTTGACGTTGGTGGTGGCGCAGAATCATTAGACACAATGGAAAGGACCAAAGACCTCAAGCGCGCCGTGAAAACAAAGTCGGTTGAATCAGCGTTACCTTACAAGGCTGAAGTAGTGGCAGGCTCAACTGATTATGTGGATTTCCTGCAGAACCGTCGCGACAGCTATTTCTGGATCACCGGAATACACTTCTGCAACGTGCCAATGCAAATAGACCTAAAACTTTCAACTATCGATGCACCAAACGCAGGCTCAGTACTACTCGACGTGATAAGAGCAGTCAGGATAGCAAGAGACAGAAACATGAAGGGACCAGTACTGCCGATCTGCGCATACGCCTTCAAACGTCCGCCACGACCGATGTCACTTGAAGACGCAGAAAGGATGTTCGCTGATTTCATGGCTTAGAAACTCTTTCTAGCTCGCGGATTATTCTCTCTTTCGTTCCAGTTTGTTTCAGCTTTTCTTTCAGCAAGGTTATTGTCTTTACCGGCGTGGGATCTATTCCTCGCAGTATGGCCATATATACGCTTGTGAAGTCGCCGACGCAGATCGTGGAGGACATCTTTGCCAGACTACTCTTCCCCTTAGTCCAGACCTCGAAAATCCTTAATGCTTCTTTGCGCATCAGATCTTTCGTGACTTCAATTCTCTGCTTCATTTCGATTCTTTCAGTATCGTCACGAACAAGAATTATGGAAAAACAATCAGCAAGTTTTCTGACTTCTTCCCAGCCGACGATCTCATTATGATCGAGTTCTGGAAAACACTCCCACTTGGCTGGGATCTTGCTGTTTTCATTGAACTGGGTCTTGAGACGCTGTGCCACGGCACGATAGGTGCCAAACCCGTAGACAACTGGAATGGTGCCACAAATGTCAGACGCTAGCGTCTTGGAGAAATTAGCGGAAACAAGCTTCTCAGGTGAATTTTCACAGCTGATCTTCTCTAGAACCCTGATCGTTTCAGAGATCTCTAGCTCGATGTTAGAAGCTAAACCAATTTTCTCTAAGAATATGGGTAATGGCATGAACAAGTATGGAAGCGTTGCTCTTGGAGCCATTCCTGAAGGAACACGCAGATTTGGAACATCAAGTTTTCCGGCAAATTTGCTCAACGCGCCTCCGGAGCTTACGCAGACAACCATACACTTCCGCTCTACTGCATCAAGGAACACACTCAAGGATTCCTCAGTCTCTCCAGAATAGCTCACGACAAAAACTAGAGTATCCTCATCTGCATACTTAGGCAATGAATATTCCTTGCAGACTTCGATTGGAACGGTTACTCTGTCCCTCGTCCAATCTTTCAAGAGTTCGCCTCCAATGCCCGATCCGCCCATACCTGCGACGATCACAGATCGGGGTTTACGATAATTGATGGACACTGTTTTCGCTAGTCTCGCAGCTTCCCGATAGTGTTTGGGCACATCAACGCAGAAAGAGAGCATGTTGCTCTTGTCAATTTTCTTGATTCTTTCAAGATTATCCAAGACGTTAAGCTTAGTCAATCACGTCAGCCTCGTCTGTTTCCTTGCAATTCTTATATGATGGAATTGACTTTTAAGCAGACGGTTAGCAACAGTCATTAAAGGATCCTCCGGATGGAAAACAAGGCTTGCAAGAAAAGAAAACATCCATAGCCATACCTACTTCTGTCGTTTCCGACACGCCCCATCTACGTGAGAAAACATCAAAAATCGGACTGATCGGGAGAGCTGCAGCCATATTCAGAATCAACGAGATTATTGTCTATCCGGATGATATGAAGGTTGATCAGACAAGAGAGATGAGTCTGATTGCGCTCTTGCTTTCTTACATGGAAACTCCTCAGTATCTGCGAAAGGAGCTTTTCAAGCTGCAACCAGAGCTGCAGTTTGCGGGCATACTTCCACCATTGCGAACGCCGCATCACCCGTTAAACAAGAAAATCAGAAGCTTGAAAATAGGAGACTACCGCGAAGGTGTAACACTGGCCAAAGCAAATGAGGGAACGCGGGTTGACATCGGTGTCGAACAGCACGCTCTGATCCTGAACAAGCATTTGCCAGTTGGTAAACGGGTCACTGTGAAGATTGTAAGAATCGGTAAGCAAGTTGAGGTTGAGCTTGCAAGCCGTGACGAAGCGTCTGAATACTGGGGATACATTGTTTCTATGGAACACCGCTCTCTCGAAGAGATCGCAGATAGAAAGAGGTTTGACCTGATCATTGCCACATCCAAGAACGGTGCACTAATCAATGACGTTGCTGACAAACTGACAGAGAAATGGAAGGTGGCGAAAACAATCCTTTTGGCTTTTGGTGCGCCAACGCGGGGATTGTACGAAATAGCTGAGAGTGATGGTTTCAGCCTTGATGACGTTGCGGATTTCGTCGTTAACACTGTTCCGAGGCAGGGCACAGTGACTGTGCGGACGGAGGAAGCGTTGATCGCGTCGTTGAGTGTTTTAAACTGTCACATGTTTAAGGCTTAAATGCCTGTTTTGCTATTCTACGGTTATGATATTTGACATTGCGATGCCCTTAACACTTCTCCTAGTTACGTTGGTGGCCATGGTTTTGAGCCAGAAAGCTGGAGCAAAGTTAAAATCCAGTTTGGAGGAAAGAGAGATGACAACAAGAGATGTCGTTTTCCTTGCAGCGGGGATGGCGATCATCATTTCTATCATTGCCTTTGTTCCTCAGATGGCTATAATGGTGTTTTTCCTGTTTTCCTATTCTTCGTTACTTTTCATAATCTCGTACGTCTTTTCAAACAAACGATGGTACGTGTCAATCGTGCCGCCAGCAACCTTTCTTTTATTGTACATATTCCTGCGTGACACGACTTTATGGTCCGATTACTTGGTCAACGTATACGGCCTCATTTTTGCCACCTTGATCATCTTGTATATTGGTGGCATATTTACATGGAAAACCACACTGATTTTTGGGGGTATACTCACCCTGTTGGACATTGTTTTGGTCTTGGTGACTGGCGCTATGATCAGCGCATTTAAACAAACGGAGAGTCTCAAGCTTCCATTCGTAGTCTATATACCATATATTCCACCGATTATTAGAGAAGGGCGTTGGATACCGATGGGCTTGGGTTTGGGGGATTTCTTCTTTGCGGGGCTTCTAGCCGTTCAAACGTGGAAGAGACTCGGAGAGAAAACAGCACTCATATCGGCTATAGGCATGGCGGTCTCGTTTTTTGCGTTCGAAACCCTCTTACTCAATTATGGACCAATATTCTTCCCGGGCACTCTGATGATAATATGCGGATGGGTTCCAGTGACTGTCATCGGCATCATAAAGGCCAGAAATCAAAAAAGATGATGCGCCGTCGTGGCGGCTTGTTCTCCTACTCCACTCACTATAACCTTTTCAAAGCCTAGCCTTCGAAGCCTGTGAGCAACATTGTCCGAGTCTTTCTCGTAGGTGTTCACGAAGACTGATGGACCCGTGTCCATGGAGTACCATGCGGAAATGCCTTCTTCTCTCATTCTGATGATTTCCTTCACTATGCGAACGGTGTCTGGTTCCCAAAGTACCATGTGCGATTTTCCAGTCATAGTTATAGCATGAAGGCTCAGTGTGTCTTCTTCAGCCAGCCTTCCTATGGTTACAGTATCGCCACGCCTGATTGCGGTCTTCATTTTTTCAAGCAGAAGGTCAATATTTCTCAATCTCGCTTTGAACAAAGGTGAACTGAGTACTTCGGCATGTGCCTCATCAGTTTTTACGTCTGATTGGATTGGCACTATTACCATTGAAAAGTCCATACTTGCAGGTGTATCCAACCGTTCAGCGTATGACCTGCCCTTTCTGTTAGCGTACCAGATCGCGAATTTCCCGGCAAGGCTTCTTGTCGCGGAGCCAGCGCCTAGCCTTACGATTTCTGAAAGTTGAATCATGCCGATTTTGAGGCCAAGAGCTTCACATGCTGCTAGGCCTAGTGCTGCAAAACCTGAAGCTGAGAAGCCTAAGCCTTTGCCTGTTCTGAGGTTGTTTTCAGACATTATCTTGAATCTACCATGAAAGTTGGCTATCCCTTTAAGCCCATTGAGAACGATTTCAATTCTCTGCTTGTCTTTCTCATGGGGCTCCTTCCCGTTGATCATTATCTCGTTCTCTTCCAGAGCGTTTGATGTTTCAACGGTAGTTGTGGTTTTCAGGGCTTCAATGCAAACAGAGATACTGTCATGGTACGGTATTCTCTGTTCCGGCACTTTTAATCCGTGATATTTTATCAGTCCCTGTATTGGGTGGGCTATTGCGGTGGCTTTCAACGTGATCAAACCAGTAACCAAACCAAGCTATGAACTAGAAAATATGTTGAGGTCGAATCTATAAAAGAAGGTCGGTTGTTATGGCTTTAACCGAATAGTGCTCCGAGTCCTTCGAGTGCTGCTTCTTCCTTGTGCTTGTCCTCTTCTTCCTTCTTCTTTTTGTCGTCTTCTTTCGGTTTGACTTCTGCCGCTGGGGCTGCTACGGGTGCTGCCGCGGGTGCCGCCATCATTGTTGAGGCAGACTTTATTGCCTCGTCAATCTTGACCTCGGCCAAAGAGGCTACCAATGCCTTGACCCTTACGACGTCGGCGCTTATGCCTGCAGAAGTAAGAACTTGCGTTAGATTTTGCTCGTTTATTTCTTTTCCAGCTTTGTGAAGGAGCATTGCAGCGTAAACGTATTCCATACTTTTTCACCTCTCAAATCAGCTATTTTAACTTTTTTCAGTTTTCTGTTCAGGCCCTGCCTTTTCTTCTTTGATGGGCAATCGACTACTTAAGAGTACCCTATTAGTTAGGTTACTAGGCACGATTGCTACATCTGCCTGACTTAGGCAGTCTTCGTTTGAGATACTGATTCCAAAATTTAAACCTTACGTGAAGCTTTAACCTTCAATATTCTTCCAGTTGAAGCCCATTGAATGCTATGTTCACAGAAACCAGAACTTCGCTGAAAAACTTCTGGAGGATCCCTGAAAAGTATCCATGCAAACTTACCAAACCTTAAATCCTATTGGGAGAAGAAGATATGGAGGGTATAGGGGTGGCTAGCAAGGCTGTAATTCTCCCATTTGCTTACATCGTTGCTTGGTTCTGTGTGCTACTGTTCTTTGTGATTCCAAGTACTGTAGTGATTCCACCATATGATATGGCATGGCCAGGTTCACCCACAATAGTGCCAATCGTCCCAGCTACTGCTTTGGGGAACATTGAAGTGACACTCTTCTTCTTCCCGTTCACTATACCAGTCCTTATCTTTGCTCTCTTCTTCTTTGTGGCATTGCTACTTGAATGGGATATCAAGTGGTGGAGATAGTAGGCTAAATTCATGGATATGATATAACAGACAGAAGCCATCACAGAAGGATCACGTTCAAAGAACTTCTAGGGAGTCCCTGAAACCTTGGCTTCACACCGTACCTTTCTTCTTCTGTAGACCATGACTGTCAGTAGTGTTGCTATCATGAACAGTGGCAAGATAAGGAATGATGGAAGTTCTGGAATCGCATACGGCATCATGAGCGGATAATGGTCTGTGTTGTTTGCGTCAAAGACGTATGGAGTGTCACCGATGCCATCAAGGTTTGCATCTGTTCCATTGTAGTCACTCCAGTAGTTACCTCCTGAAGGATACCCATCGTCCCAAGCGTTTTTTGAATTGACACTGACGACTTGGCATGTGTTGTTGAAGTTGTTATGATATACTTTGTTGTTCTCCGAAGAATGAGAGAAGTACATGCCACAACCCGTGTCTGCTATGTTGTTTTCACTCAAGCTGTTGTTAAAAGAATAGGGGATGTAGACACCACAACTGGTGTTTGATATGTTGTTTCTGCTCAAGCTGTTGTTGTTTGAAAAAGTAACCAGACAGATGCCATAGTGGGTGTTTGCTGTTACGTTATTTCCACTTAAGCTGTTACTTGAAGAAGAGGAAAAGAGGTAAATGCCAGAATCCATGTTTGCTGTTACGTTGTTCTCGCTAAAATTGTTGTTTGAAGAACATTCAGTGTAGATGCCACAGTACGTGTTTGCTGTAATATCGTTCTCGCTTACAATGTTATCATAAGAATAGAAGAGATAGATGCCGTGACAGTCATTTGCTGTAATGTTGTTCCCTTTTACACTGTTGTTCGAAGAAGAGTCAAGACGGATGCCATAATGGTTGTTTGCCGTCGTGTTGTTTCCGCCTACGCTGTTATTTGAAGAATCACGGAGCCAGATGCCATACTCGGTGTTTGCTGTAATGTTGTTGCCACTCAAGCTGTTACCCAGAGACCAAGAGAGGCGGATGCCACAAAAGAACGCTGTAATACTCACGTTCTTCACTGTCACATTGTTTCTTCCGGTCAAATCTATTCCCACAGAAAGGTAAGCCCTCGTACCTTGAACTGTGTAGCAAGACCCGTCAACCACTATGTTGTTCTTTTCAACCACAATCGAGTCGTTAATGTTGCCAGTAACAGTGTACGTAACATTATCATTGGTGGAAATTGGTGCTGTTGGCGGATCTACCGAGCCATCAGCTTTAATGTAGATAGCTCCTATGACTTCACTGCTTTCAGTTTTGTAGATCGAAGCTACGAAGGAAATTGAAAGGAGTAGCAGTAGAGCAAATATCAGTCGATATTTTCTCAAGTTTCACTCCAACTTAACAAAGTCTATTCTGATTCTTATTAGTTGCGGAAGGTTGATTCCCCAAATGAATACACAATCCCTACTCTGTGGTACTCCAAAGTATTTAGAATTTAGAACTCTATAGTCAATAATGTACCCCAGACTATTAAGGGTTTGAATAATTGTCTCAAAAGTCTTCCCTTGGTGCTTCCTTTTCTGATTCCCATCAACACCCACCCTTCAACTGATCCGAGTAGAGAAGAGTCTTATCAATTATCTCAAAGTTCTTGATTGGACATTTCTCAAACATGTATCCTCCGCTCATAATCTGATCCCAGTTCCTAATATATTGATTAGAATAGTAACAGTCTCTTTGATGCTCACATCCACAACAGACACCAGCAGATCCCCAGAAGTTTAGACCATTCCTCAAATCATATTCTCCAATCACTGAGTCCTTCTCTGTCCTAAAGTTGCATCCATTTCTGTTGCAATGTTCTATTTCTCTAAGTACCAATTTGAGATCTCTAGGTCTCACTCCAGTCCATGAGATAGTTTGGATTATGTCCAAGTCTGACTCTGGGATAGTTTCATCAGACACTCTGGGGATTTCTATCCTTATCATGTAGAGTTGATTGTGAGTTGTGAAGAATGAGACTCTGAATACTTTTGACCCTTTTTCTATCAATGCAAAAGAAGCAGGCTCTATACTACCGTCATCTATATACTCAGGCAGAATAGGCTCAACGAATAGATAGTAATAGCAAGTGTTCATGACTGTTGTATTTGTCGTATAGATCTTATATAAGCAGGTCCAGTTGGGATTCTTTTCACTTCCTCCTAGACATACAGACACAATAACATAACACAATGCCAGAGTTCTATGCCCATAAAACAAGAACTAGTTGAAAACTTGAGCCAAACTGTTCAGGGATTCATGTTCAAGAGATTTTCTCTCTACGCTCAAGAGCTTCTTGAATTCCTCCTTGGTCTCTCGTATAGATACCTAACCAATCATAATGGCGAGTAACCAGATATCTTATTTGGGAAATAGTTCTGATGTTATCGAGCAACACTGCAACAAACGCTTTTGTCTCTTCATTGTATTTGTCAACCATTTTCAATGATCCTTTAGGTGGCAGATTTAACCAAGAGAACTTGTTGACCAAACATACTCTGAACATAGGTTTAGCATTGTTGTTCATCCATTCAAGAATGTTCTCTTTATTCATGTCCTTGAAAAGTCCTTTATCATAAAATCCTACGAGACCATAGAAAGGTTTCATGTTGGCAAAATCTCTATACAGGCTAGAATATGAAGGATTGTATATCTCTTCATGCAGTTTCCGTGCTGCTTCTGCATAATTCCTTATGGTCTCTTTTGATATCCAGCTTCTGACCTCTATGACTGCTAGCACACATTCAGCAGGATAAACACCCACTTTCTGTTCTTCAATAAACGGAGGTAATATTCTATTGTCATAGATGATTATGTCGATTTGTTTGCTCTGTTCTCTGTTTTGATTGATAATCACTCCTGTTCCTATGCTAAATTGGCTAGTAAGAAACTTTAACAGGATTTTTGATACAAAGAGTTCTCTCAATCGACCTATCTGTGATTTGTGATGAAGACCCCCCTACAGCTTTCGCTTCTGCTATGAATCCTTTGATGATTGCACTTGTATGCTGTTGGATTAGGCTTCGGCTCACTTTAAATCTCTCCTTTCTGCACTAGTGCAGGACCTCAGATCAAGCCGATTACAGCCAATAAAACACCATTTCCAAACCTGTTGGTCATGGATTTGACGTAAGGCATAAACGGTTGAGGGATGAGAGATCAAATTTGACTTACCGAGCCAAAAATGTTGGATTGTTTGACTTGGGAGACCAAAACATACCACCACAGCTTTCTGCATGATCATTATGAGACTTGAATTTTACCTTATATATTCATTGTTGCGGTAACGCAACTATGTTGAATTCCCATGGGGCGATTTCGAGATCTATATTAAGATCTCCAAATCTGTCCGTCGATGGACTAGTGGGGCGAGCGATATTGGTAGTTTGAAAGGATTTTCTAGGAAATTCCATGAAGAGGCATTTATGGAAGAAGTCTGCTCGCTATGATTACATCTTTCTTCTGTTCGTCTGGTTCTACCCTAACGCTGAGAGGTCCAATCCCAGCAAGAGATGGCAAGATGTGTGATAGTAATTGTTCTGCACTGAGTGGCCGAACTTTACCGTTTGGGTTGGTTTGTGTCCAGCCATTCTTCTCTTTATGGTATCTTTGTATATAGCCATGTTTAGTTGTGATGTAGATTGTGCACTCATTATTCTTCAACCGAATTCACCAATCCACACCGTATCCTTCAGTTCGGCATTAACTTTTTCGCAAAACCAAAAACTAGCTTTGAAGGATTGATAGAAGACAGTTCTGATGTGTTTCTGATTTGGAGTCATTCGTTTAGGCGACATTTCTAAGCGGGTTCTTTTTTTGGAGTCTGACAGACTAACCACATTGTGTTTTCTCTAGAGATGAGACTTTCTACTCTTTCCACGAACAATGCTTCTGGGTCTTTAGCGTCATGATAATCTGACAGTTTTGCATTATAGTAGTAAATTTCCTTCTTCAACGTTTCACTTGTCGTGCGATAATTAGCCCAGTTTTCTTGATAATTGAATGCCCTTACGAGTGTAGTGCCAACAGCTACCACAACAGAAGAAGCAATAGCTAGATATGTCAACCAATCATCTCTGGTTATCAATAGAATGGGGGTCAATATAGAGAAAACAGTCACTATTGTGATTAGGGTCTTGAACACTCTTTGATCGTGCGCTGACTTGTCGCCATACCATCTTATTTGGTCATAGTATCTGTCCTTCAGATATTTCTCAAAAGCTTCCTTGTCCACTGAAGACACCATAGTTACAACGCAAGTTCTCCGATAGCTCTGACTATCGAATCTGTATTCCATCCAACGATTTCGTCTGCAACATCTTGAACTGCTTGTGGTATTCTTTCACTTCCCCATGGCATCACGCCAAGTATGGGTTTATCCATCTCCGTGGCGATGTCAATCTCAGTTTGTATCCAATCACTGTAGGCAACATACATCCCAGAGAGTATAATGACGATACTTGTAGGTCTTGTTTGGTCAATGAAAGCTTGCCTCAACCTTCCACCTTCTGGGTCGTGAACTGGAACGCTGAAGTTTCGCCAATAGAAATTAGGTGCATCATTAAGCATATTGACAAATCTGTAGTATTCATCGGTATATTCCCATGCATGACTAACGAAGACGTTATAAATTCTGAGTTCTGGCATCTCGTCAACTCATTCATAATCATTATGCTAATCTAGCTATAACTTTTCCGCAAAACCAGAAGAGACGAATGTAGGACCCATTTGCATTCTAGATTTCAAAACTCCAACGGTGGAATATTACTCTACCAAGCCAAGAATGCTGGCTTGTTTGGTCTGGGTGCGAAGATCATACCCCCTACCGATTCTGCATCTCAAGATTATGAGACTTGAATTTTAGTCGCTTTTTTGGCTAAGATTTAGTATGCACTGCCAAGAGTCACACCTTTGATAGAGAAATCAGAGCCTTACGAGCGTACTTGATTGTCGAGTCTCCATGCTTCTTCCTTCTCCTCCCACGATATGGTGAAGACATTGGCAATGCGAGAGTTAGCATTCAGTTGTAATGGGCTGGCTTTTCGGCCATGAAGCCACAAACTGGGTGCCACTACCCCACAAGCATTTCTCTTTTTTGGCCTCGTGCACTGCTTCTAGGATGTACAAGAGAAATTGATATCCATGAAAATCGCACTTCTGACACGCAAATCAATGACTGCCGATTTGCCAATCTGTGATAAGAAACCAACCTATTTGTTACGGCGAGGAACGGCTTTGATGAAAATCGCCAAGGAATTGGGATCCCTTTTGAGATCAACTATATCGAGATCTTCTTCTTTTAGAAGATCTTCCAGTTCGTTTTCTTCGAACCAATGACTATAATAGCCCTTGGCCGTTGTGAAGACACGCTTCTCATAATCAATGTTTATCTCAGGTCTGAAATCGCCGACGAATTTCGAAAGAGGAAAGTATATTTTCTCTACACCTTCAGCAAATCTAGAGCCATCAAATACTGAGATTACTATGATTCCATTTTCTCCTGCGATTTCTTTCATTTCCTTTATGGAACATTTTCTCGTTTTTCGATTCATTATTCCAAGGGTGTTTAGCATCGCACACACTATTCTCTTGTCTTCCCAGAATCCAGATTTTCTCAGAGCAATGCACTCTTTGGTGTCCAGATCTTGGGAAATGAAGTAATGAAGATATTCGGATCTAGCCTTGAACAAGAACAATCTTTGGTCTGCGAGGCGCTTCAAGTTTGCCTTTTCAAGATTTCTATGTGTCTCGTCGATCATTTTCTCTGAGCTTTCAACTCCGACGACAAGTCTCACCTTTTCCGCTACTGACTTTGCAACGGATGGATCATTTCCATGGTCTTTGTATTCCTCTTCAATCGCTGCAGGCTGAAGATACCGTATTAATAAACGCCCAGTTCCTGATCCTATTTCAACAAGCGAAATGCTCTTTTCCTCACATTCCCGAATGACGTTATCCAAGTAGAGTTTCTCATTTGTAATGTAGTCTGCCAGAGCACTGATATTGGATCGTGTCACAAACTCGTCGAAATCTGACGCTACTTGATCCCATATACTAGTTTGGGAATAAGGAACAGGATCAAATTTTAGAAGACTTATGAATGGGTGCGTAACAACCTCCACCGTTGGAAGGAGCGTAGTTATCTTTGAGGCAAATTCACTGAAGCCATGACCTAAGCCCTTCGTATAAGCGAATACGATTAGATCGTACCGAGAGCCGATCGCCGTGGCTATTGATATTATCTTAAAATCGTCAAATTCATTGTTCATATAGGTGGTCAACGCCCTCACCGCATTTCCCATATCTACCCATATGAGCGGCCGTCCCTTTGTTCTAAAGGCTGCCGTCAGATCTAGCTTTATCAGGAAATATGTGAGAGTCCAACCCAATTCTTTCAGCCCTTCTTCAGTTGGGATGGCTATGGGTTGAGTCAAAACAGCCTTTTTCAAAATCAGATTTTTTATGTATTCGTTGACTTCCTTTTCTGTCATGCCATGGTCGATCTTGCATATCCTGTACAGACTTTCTAAGTCGCCTTCAATAGCTAGAAGGTTCAACACTTTTTGCATACTAATTTCTCTCTCAGTCATGTTGACTCCCCTCCCCTAGGGCTTTTAGGTTTCGCAGAAAATCAAAGCTTTCTTCCTGTGATCCAACGCGCGTGCTATTCATTTTGGTCAAACAATTCCGAAGCTCTTCAAACGTGCCATAAAGTGTCACGTAAGCCGCAATCTGAACGAAGATTACAGCCTTCAATACCTCTGCAGAGATATTGCTCATTGTTGCCTCCAGACGAATCTCATCTGAGAAACTTTCAATCGCCATATTCAATGCTGTAACGAAGTGATCCCAAGTGACATTGTCATTGGCTATTGCCTGCAGCATGTTCGTAGAAGCATAGATTGGGCTGTTAGCCTGCTGGGCAAACAAAGTATCTTTGCGCAGGTATGCGACAGTCTCGTTTACTATTTCGTCATATAAAGCACTAAATTCCATTCTCCTTGACATACCCCTAAATATCACACAAAGATTCTCGATCTGTTCTTGAACAAAGATTCTCTCAGTTGGCACACTTTTCAGCAAGTTGTTCGCCACGCCAAGAAGATGTTTTGGAAATTCAGCCAAGCCATAGGACGAGTATTCCTTTGGAGGATCTCCCTTCTTCTCATAGTAGTTGACAATTGTACCAGTGGTTGCAAGCTTACGCAGAGAATAAGCCAAAGCATTTTTATTCAAGCCAAGGGCCTTTCTGATTTCGGTGAAACTTGCTTTTCTGACATCCATAAGGTACGCTACAACAGCAAAACCAGCATCATTGTGAAGTGACTTGATGACTGTTCTAGTCAGTCGATCAATATTCCGCAGGTATGCTTCTGATTGCTTAGGAAGTCTCCTAGGCATCCATTCATCCGTCTTTTTGGGACGCAACTCAGATCTGCTCAATTACATTCCTCAATTTTAGGTTGAATTTTTTAAACCTAGTATCGCCTTCGTATTAATAAACCTTAATTGTTGTCTACAAAAGCAAGATATAAAAAGGTCAGGGCTTACTAATAATAATTCTACATTCAGTCCAACTTGGAAGCTTCAGCCCATGATCAATGATTGTGCTCCAATTACCCTTCATGATATTGACAACATAAGGTTTTGGCTTAGGATAGGCATCTTCGGACCTTACAAAAGAAGGAAAGGGCTTCTGGTGCGCGGCAGAGACTATTTGAGGAAAGGCGGATTTCCATTTACGTTTCTCGTTGAAAACTTTCCTAGTGGTGGTTTTCATGAGATGAGAGAGAAGAGTGATCACTATTTGGAATTGATGGATGCAGTGGTTTTCGTACTCCTTTTTAGGGGCGACAATTCAGGAGTTTCAATTGAATTAGATGATTTTGTCAGAGAGGAAAGATATCTGTCGCAATTCTCCGCGGTGGCATTGGAAGTGGATGAGAAGGGCAAAACGCCTGAAACGTCCCTTCTTAGCAAGAACATAGCCAAAGGTCAGCTCGAAAAACTATATTTCGGATCTACTGGAGAATTCTTGGAAGCTCTGGAGAGTGCCGCAGATAGATATGCATTTAGATCTTTAACTAGGATAAATTCCTCTCAAGTGGAAAAAATGAGATTTCTGCAGGCAATCAGGGACAACGCTACATATCGCGAGAGGCTCTGCGACAATCATCAAAATTGCGCGTCCTATGTATGCTTGGACAGATGCAGACCAAATTGCAGGGTTTTCCATCTTTGCTACACCTGTGTTCTAACTGCGGGAGGGCACATTGAGTGTGCAAGAGGACATAAACAAGTATTTCGAATATGTCCACCTAATGTAAGTATTCCATCCAGTTTTCCTTGAGTGTACAACAAGATGTCGTGTGCTTTTCGCAAAGCAATTCCTAACTCCTGAGTTCAGTTATCCCAACTTTGATCCACAAATACGATCTTTATCAGGAGTACGAATCTTCCTGCTACTGAAAGAAGCTTAAGCCCATTATCCTGACAAAACTGGCCTTAATGGTCTCTTATGAACATATACCCAGTGTCCATTCGCGGACAGAATTGAAAAAAAGGAGGAGAAGGCTAGACCATTTTCTTTTTCTGAACAGCTTCACTGTGTTTTGGCTTCTTCTTTCTTCAATTCTTGAGTTCCGTCTGGCTGTTTTACGACTTTAGAATTCTGGATTGCCTGAATATCTTTCATGAACTCTTCCATCTGTTTGACTCTGTCTTCTAGGGTCTTCATGGAACTTTGCAGATTGGCTTCATTGTCGTTTTTCTGTTTTATCTGCTGTCGTAGTTCTTCGATTGTCTTGTTGGCTTCTGCCAGTGTCTTTTCCAAAGTTATCATCTGGGTAGACTCTGTACGCTCAAAGATTCTCAGTGAAGTGTATCCTTCAGAATACCTTCTTCTGTGTTCTTCAACATCCATGGAAACATAATGCATGTCAGCATTGTCAGTGTGTCCCATCCAGAAGTTGATGAAGCCACTGTCTACACTTCTCAGATTATTTCTGAAATATTTCCTAAGATTGTAGAGACGTAAGGCTTTGGGCTTTCCTTTTCCTTTGCTTTCACTCAGTTTCAGTTTTAGTACTGCTCTGTTGAATGCTGTGCTTAAGGCTGTAGGAGTAGCTTGTCCCTCTAATTGTTGTTCTCCTCTGCCCCTTCTTCTAGGTCTAAAGATGAAGTCTTCATCACTTAAGGGAAGAAGAGGCTTGAGGTATTCTCTAAGAATTTTCACTCCGTCTTCCCCTATGAATGTGAACCTATCTGAAACTCTGTACTTCAGTATCTCAGAGGGTAGCTCAACTCTCATTGGTATTGTGTGATTTTGAAAATCTTGTTTGAAGTGTTTGAACTGAAGTTTGCATAGAGTGTCTGGTCTCATTCCAGACTCTGCCATCATGATGAAGAAACACTTGTCTCTAATACTGTGAACTTGCTCCACTATTGACCTTATTTCTTCTTTCTTTATGTCCCTGTTATGATACGTGACAAAGGCCCTTTTAGGAAGCTCTATCGTAACTGGAATGTCTGAACTCTTGAGGAAACTTTGTAAAACACTGAGGTAGTTTTTCACGGTCATGGGAGTCATGGTAGTAGTTTTCAGATAGCTTCGATATCCTTCTATGATATCTTTCAGTTGATCTTTGAACTTCTCTATCTTCTGCTCTCTGCTCTTCGTGCTTGACTTGACTTCTCTCCAAATGGAAACGATGGTTCTTGCATTGTAGTTCATGTTCATACTGTAATCCTCAAACTTCTTCCAAGCAAAACGATATCCTGTTCTAGTCTGAGGAGATTCACACTTTTTGCTAAGCCATAATTCCACATAATCAAGCTGTTGCATTGTTACCGAAAGGAAAAGAGTGTGGTCGGGTTATATAAATCTTAACTAATGAGGTAGCTTACTACTTAAACTTAGCATTTCAGTGTGCGCTTTTCTGATTAGGTCTTCTATTGTGTCCTTGGTTGGTACTGCCGCGTTTATGGAAAGCGCGTAGGCTTCTCTATGGGCGACTTGTAGAAGCGCAGTGATACTGTCGGCTGTTGGATAGGCTATGCTCAAGGATAAGGCGAAGGCTTCTGCTTGGGCGAACCCAATGTCTTGCTTGGTCTTGTCAACATCTATTCTCAGCTGGTCTTGCGTTATTATCAAGCCATCATCATACACGAAGTTCATGGCAAGCCCACTTTCAACAGGCTTTATTCCAAGCTTTGACAAAACGCTTGCAAGCCGCTCGTCTATTGCTTCACCTTTTCTAACAACTAGTGTGTCCTTGCTTACCCAGACACTTCCTGACTCTATTCTTGTGGGCAAGCCAGCAGCGTTTAACTGGCTTATTATTGGGCCAGGAGGTTGCCCAGTGTTTCCAGAAGGCACTACTACGTCAAAGGCTGCGATGTCGCCTGATTTTGCTGTCGTTTTTACTTTGCCTCTTTCCAGAGTCAGGGCAAGATTGAACGGGTTTAAGTCTGTAAATAAATAAACGTTTGATCCGTCTAGGTGTTCTTCAAGTTTTTTCAGGTCTGGTTTGTCTTTGCAGTTTTCGATGGCCATTTTCATCAGCGTGTTTTTTATGACTCTCATGAGCACTGTGCCTGCGAGGTTTTTCTTGAAAGCTTGCAGTTGCGGGGCTCTGACTTTCTGTAGGCTGGCGATTCCGACGATTTTATGTTGGTTTATCAGCTTGGTTATTTCGTCGACTTCGCCGATTTTTTCCTCTAGGACTTGCTGTGATGGCATTGGTTTCCTCTCTTATGATTTAATCTTTACAGGTGTGCCCATCGATGTTTTTATGATGGCAAACTTGATGTTTTTCATCCCTTTTTTGAGTTTCCCTTCCAAGACCCTCAGGATTGTTTGGATGTTTTCGGTCAGTTCCTCTTCTTTCATGTCTTCGGTTCCGATGCGGCACTGGATCATGGGTTGACTGCGTGTTCTCACGATTATTGTCTTGCGATGCTTATTGAGTAAGCTCGCTATGTCAGCAGACGGTGGGACAGCGATGGGCATTTTTCCTCTTGGACCCAGAATCGGACCTAGGATTCGACCCACTGATTGCATCAATGGAGCTTCAGCTATGAAGAAATCATAATCGTTGGCTAGCTTTCGCAGTTCCCGTTTCTTGCCAGCTAAGCCTTCAAGTTCTGCTTTTTCGACTACGTGGTCTGCATTGGCTTTTCTTGCCTTCAGCGCCAGTTCTCCTGAGGCTATTACACATATTTTGTTAGCTTTTGCTGGCGAATATGGAAGTTCTACTATTTCTTGGATCTTGCCCTCAGCCGACTTCATGTCAACGTCTTTGAGGTTTAGAACTAGCTCTACTGACTGGTTGAATTTTCTTTTTTCTGATTTTTCTTTTGCTTCCTTTACTGCTGCTAGTATGGTTTTTTGGTCTAAGGGCATCTTTATGGCCTCGTGCCAATGAGGGAATGTAGTGCCATTATAAAAATATTCTCTTGTGTTTAGCCTTTACTATTCCCGACAATGGAACTCGGATACAATCTAACCCCAGTCGTAACCACGGCTTAGGCTTAAATTCCACCTCCTCGCGCCAACGAGAATCCACTACAAAATCCACAGTTTGAGGAGATTCTGCGAAAATCTGTGATCTGCCTGTTTTCTCGGTTCTTGACCAGTTCCTGCCTGCAAAAAACGCGTCCTTGACGATTGGATAGCAAAAATGAAAAGAGATGTTTTCTTCGCTAGGTCACATGCGAAAGCAGAGAGGCGTGAAAGAGAAAAGGAAAGTGTGTTTGGTGCACTCGACGACGGTGTTTGAGTGCTATGCTACTGGTGGCTAACGGGCAGATTCGTCGTTTTCCATGATTCCCCAGATGTTTCCTTCAGGATCCTTGAAGTAGGCCATCCAACCAACGCCTGGGACAGCCGTCTTTGGTCTGATAATTGAACCACCGTTGCTTTCAACTTTCTTTACGTACTCGTTGACTGAAGGAACATCAATTGTGTTTACTGTTGAAGGTTCAGCTTCAGTTCTTTTTGCCAATCCACCGTCAATGCCTGGTTCTTTTTCTTTCCCAGTCATTATCAACCAGTAGTCTATAGGTCCTTTCCACTTTTCGATTTTCCAATCGAATACTTTCTCATAGAACTTGATAGCTCTTTCAGGTTTTTTTGCGTCTATCTCGAAATGAATAACTCTTGGCAATTCTTTCACTTTGTTAGACAAGTTTACACTTGTGCATTATCTAGTCTTTGCTGAATAAGTCTTCGTGTTTGCCTTCATCGATTTCCTTTTGTATCTCGCGTGGGTCTTTGCCTTCAGCCGTGATCCCCATGCTAACACAGGCGCCGAGGATTTCTTTGGCTGCGCTTTTGAGGTCTCTTGACAGCAGTTCTGGGCGCTTCATCTTGGCTATGCGGACCACCTGCTCAAGCGTAAGGTTCCCAACTTTCGCACTATGCGGAGTCGCCGAGCCCTTCTCAATCTTCAACTCACTAACTATCAAAGCCGAAGTAGTGGGCGTTCCAATAGTGACCTCAAAACCTTTAGTGTCAGGGTCAACAATCACCTTGACTGGAACCTTCATTCCAGCATAATCCTTGGTTAGCTCGTTTATCTTGTTCACAATCATCATTACGTTAACGCCTAGCGGGCCTAATGCCGGTCCCAAGGGTGGTCCAGCATTCGCTTGCCCTCCGGCGACGAGCAACTCTACAACTTTCTTGTCAACCATCTACGTTTCACCACTTTCTCTTCTATCTTTCTCCACTATCTTCACATAGTCAGAATTAACCGTTATCGGCAACGTGAAGCTTGCCTCCAACAGCTCCAACGTCACTTCCGCCTTGGTTTTGTCGATGCGCGTTATCTTCGCGCGCATTCCCTTGAAGGGTCCGCCTGTAACTTCAACGATGTCTTCCTCGCTTAACTCGTCAATTATCGGTTTTCTAACGATGTACCTTTCAATCTCAGAAAAGCCCACGATGCCTGGGATTCTTGAGCGAACGTGCCTGACACCTGCAATGGCCTGTTCCACGAGGTGAGGCCCTTCAGCCTCTACGAAAACGTATCCTTTCAGAGCCTCAGGAACTAAAATGGCTCTTATTGGCACTTTTTCCATCCCCACTTTCGCAGCTATAAGCCTGGCCACGTTCTTTTCCTGACCGGTGGTTGTTTTTATAGCGAAAATCTTCGTTGCGGAAGCTTCATTCTTCTCCATGAACGTTTTCTTCCTTCTAGCCTGTCGTGGAATAGCCGGGCTGTAAGACAGAAGACAGCAGTTTGATGACAAACCCGATTAATCCAATTGCGCCTATGCCTAGAAAGCAGATCTTTATCGAGAGCCAAAGCTCAGTTCTTCCTGGTTTCACAGCGAGTTTCAGCGTTCTTGCGCATTGAGCTAGGAACGATCTTAAACCCATGGTTCATCGCACACTCAACATTTCAGATCGAATATAAACGTTGCTGTAGCAAAGCTCTGAAGAATAGAGCAGGGCATTTCTATTAACTTTTCCTTTTTGCGCAGACTAGGCTTTATCAAAGGGCAAACCAATTTCGTCAAGCAGTCTAACAATGCACGGTTTGTCTTCACCCTTAATCCCTTTCCAATCCAGAACAGCATGATCAACTCTCTCTAGAGTCCGCTCTACACATTGCTTGAGCATTTCAGCATCCAGCTTTGAAATAACATATTTTGGAATTATATGTCCAAATGCCAGCTTGCTTTCCAAAGCTATCTTGGTGAACTTGGCATTATAGTGGGGCCCACCTATGCCTAATACGGCTTTGGCGGGATGATCCCCAAAACTTGAACATGCACTTATTGTGGCTCTGGCAACGACATCGGCCGCCCTCAGATCGGCCCATTGCCTTGGCGAACTACCCAGCTCAGCGAACATTGTCGGCACGTCCAAGGATGGCCCGTGATGAGTGCCCTCATACGAAACCTCATAGTCAAGCTGCAACTCCAGTTTGAGCTGCGCCATGACCGTTAATGCCTCGCGCATAGCGTTTGCAGGTGAAAATGAGACCTTTCTTGAAAGCCCGCCTAGTTCTGCTTCACTCAGGTTTCCTGGTGTGTGAACTGATAGTGTTGGTGTCCCGCTTTCGCTGCTGTGTCTGGAAATGAAGATTACGAGTTCAATGTTCGTGAAATGGTCAGGTAGGTTTTGCGCGTAGATGGATTCTTCGTTCAAGGTTATGAGTTTGACTTCTCTATTGTTGACGGTTGATTTGTGGACAGGGGTTTCTTGAAATTCTTCAGAGGTTCTTTCGAATTGGCAGTTGTTTAGAATTTGGTTTTTGATGTTTAGACTTGCGATGTCCTTGTTTGATGAGACTATCAAAATGATTGCTTTTCCCCTCTAACTGTTCTAGGAATTAACGGCAAAATAAGTTTGCACCAAATATGATGGACTGGCGGACTGGTTGTTAGCTCATTGCTATGTCTGCTGGGTTTTAAAATCGTGACAAAACCCCCTTTGAGTGAAGAAAAGCTTTATAACAAAAGAGCAGGGTTTGGTTTGAGAAAGGTGAGAATATGCACCTAATCAACTTTGGGAACTTGACAGGTCAACAGCTCACCGAAATGATTGACAAGGGCATCGAAATCAAACACAACCCAAAAAAATACGAAATTGCATTAGAGAGCAAATCTGCAGCACTTATTTTCCAGAAAACTTCAACAAGAACCAGAGTCTCTTTTGAGGTCGCAATGACTCAGCTGGGCGGCCACGCACTCTTCATAGATTGGCGGACAACAAACTTCGCAATGGCCGACATATCTGATGAAGTGCAGTACCTCTCGCGCAACGTTGACTGCATAATGGCAAGAATGATGAAAAACGCGGACTTAACGAGAATGGCAGATGCCTCGCACGTTCCAGTAATCAACGGGTGCGACGAGAAGTATCATCCCAGTCAAGCCATAGCTGACTTGATAACGGTCAAGGAGAAGAAAGGCAAGCTTAAGGGTGCAAAACTCGTTTACATTGGCATCCACAACAATGTCTGCAACTCGCTGATCGAAGGATGCACAAAAACAGGAGTCAAAATCACCACAGTGACACCCATCTTCAATGAACCAACAAGAGACGACGACCTCTTGAAGAAAGCAAAGAAAACAGGGCTTTGGGAAACCAATCTGGACGTTAAAGCAGCGGTCAAGGACGCAGACTTCGTCTACACAGACACATGGGTGGACATGGAGTTCTTCACTGACCCCAAATATGCTTCTGAAAAGGAAAAACGTGTAAAGCTCATGATGCCTTATCAGATAAGCAAAGAGCTACTAAAAGGAACCAACGCTTTCGTCATGCATGACATGCCCATACACAGGGGATACGAGATTACCTCCGATGTCATAGAAAGTTCGAAATCCGTGATATACGAACAAGGCGAGAACAGGCTCTACTCAGCGAAAACAATATTCCTAAAACTGTTGGACAAATACTAAAAGACCAGACCTGCAACTACCTCAATATCATTTCCACGAATTTTTCTGGATCAAACTGCTCCAAGTCATCATAGGCTTGTCCCGTTCCAATGAACAAGATAGGTTTTTGAGTCACGTATGTCACGCTTAAAGCTGACCCGCCTTTGACGTCAGCATCGACTTTGGTCAGTATCGTGGAATCTATGCTTACTGACTTGTGAAACTCCTCAGCTTGCATGACCGCATCGTTGCCTGTAAGCGAATCCACGGTTAACACCGTCATATCCGGCTTGACAACTCGTTTGATCTTTTCAAGCTCGCTCATCAGGTTTCGATTCGTCTGCATCCTTCCAGCTGTATCAATCAAGACCACGTTTATTCCATGTGCCTTCGCATGACTTATCGTGTCATATGCTACAGCTGCTGGATCTGCACCGTATTTATGCTTGACCATTTTTATGCCAAGCCTCCTAGCATGCTCTTCCAGCTGCTCAATTGAGCCAGCACGATAAGTGTCGCTGCAAGCAAGAACAACCGAATAGCCCCTCTTGTTGAAGAAGCGCGCCACTTTGGCTATCGTAGTGGTTTTTCCGGTGCCATTTATCCCAACGAAAACCATAGTGTAGGGTTCTTTTTTCCTGCGCTTCTCTTCAACGGCCTTCAACAAATCAATTCTTTCATTTGTAAGCATGACGCCCAAGAGCACGTCTCGAAGGTTTTGCTCCACTATTTTTCTTCGATCCTCAAGCCTTTTGACCTGAACCCCGTTCAGCCGTTTCTCCATCTCATCACATATTCTTTCTGCCACGGGGAAGGCAACATCATTTTCCACAAGACTCATCTTAAAATCAGAAAGTATGGGCCGCAGATTTTCGCTTTTAAGCTCGGCTGTCGTGACCTTACTTACTAGTCCCTTTAGCCCTTTCTTGAGCTTCTCAAACATTTACCGGAGGATTCCCCTCTCGCATTTCAGCTATTTGCGCTTCGATTTTCGCTCTGTCTTCGTTAATCTTGTCCACCACTTGACTAAATTGTTGTTGAAGCGACATCCTTGCCTTGTCAAGGTCTTCGAGCCGCTTCTTCACAACCTCTTTTGCCTCTGGCAGAGCCTTCTCAACTGAAACGCCTGCACCTATTCCCACGATCAGTTTATCAGTGTTCCCAAGCCTCGCTTTAACATAGGAGCTACCACCTATCGGGACAAGAAGCTCAGCGTCCTCCTTTTCTTTCCCCAAATCCTCAAGCGTCATACTCGAATAGGTCAGATCCGTGATGACAGCATTAATCATGTTGAGCCTAGACTGAATAGTCTCAGCTGTCTGCTCAAGAAACCGCAACTCAACCGTTAACTTACGGAACTCTTCCTCACTTTTACTCGCCAACTTTCTCTTCTCCAGTCACAAGTTTCTTCAACATTGGATTCACTATCTCTTCCGGTGGAACTTCCTCGACACTCAATATCTTCACGTGAAAACGTTTGACGCGGTGTCTGCTACCTAGTTCAGCGTAGACCTTCTCAACAGCATGCTCTGGTTTGGCAGCTAATATCTCTTGTTTGAATGAGGTTTCCAAGTTGGGCTTGTGGATTTCACCTGTTACTCTGAAGACTTTCAATTTCTGCGTCCTCCTTGACAACATCCAAAGCATTCCCAATTATAAACATCTCGGGTCCAGTTGTTAATGAACCCACAATGGCTGTATGGCGATTGCAGATCAGACCTGCTCCGACGAACGGTATTCCACAGTTGATTGTGCCTACATCAACAGGAACCTTGAACGTGTCTTCCAGAAGTTTTCTTTCAGAATCCGTAAGCAAGGGATGGGCTAAAACCCCCTTGTTTGTAGCAACCGCTAATGAACCCACGTAAGGGAGACCAGCGATCTCGCCAGTGATCGTTTCGACTCCCAGAGTCTCAGAGATTCTCCGGATATCGTCCTCTCTCAACCGAGGATCAACGACAGCGCCATGATCGTTCGCCAAAACTAGGTTGCCATATGCGGTCTTCTTGGTTTCCATTACCGCGATGTTCCCTTTGAAAACGGACCTGAGGGCTTCAAGTTCTTCCTGTCGAACATAGTTTGGAAGCAGTATTCCATTTGAGTTTGCGCATGCCAAGGCTCCGATCAAGACTGAAGCGCCAATTGTTGAATGAACCAGTTTGGCTTTGAGCCACTGCGCCAATCTTTCAGCCTTCTTTAGGGGAACGTATTTTGGAATTATCACAATGTCATCTGTGGCTAAAGAGTAAACGCCTACGTTAACGCTTCCACCTAGGCTGGACAGGTAGATGGCCAAGGATCAGTCTCCTTCAGCCAAATAAACAGTCACATTGCCTTCCTTATCTTTTGCAGCTCTAACACGGATTTTCCTAGGAGGCTTCTCTATTCCTCGACTCCACATTCTCAAGTTTACTTCGTTGCTGATGATAAGCCTGCTTACTTCTTCTTCCTCTTCCTCAGTCTCCTTGCGAGACTCCAGCTTCATATGCTTGGTAATAAAAAATTTCAGCATTCGCATGGCCCTTGGTGCCCGCCTTCTCGGGGGCGTGATCCAAGCCTTGCCCAAAGGAACCGTGAAGAATTTCTCCTCCACTATTTCCTCTTCTTCCGCTGCCTTCTCTTTCGGCTTTTTGGCCTTCTTTTCCTCGGCGAGTTCTTCCTTCTTCTCTTCCGCTCCTTCTACTGCTTCAGGCTTTTCCTCTGGAGCTTCTTCCTTGGTTCCTTCTTTTTCAGCTTCTTCAGCTTTCGGCTCTTCAACGGTTTCAAGTTGTTCTTCCGACACTTCTGTTTCAGTTTCTTCTTTGACTTCCTTGTCTTCAAGTTCTTTCTCTTCTTTCACCATTGACAACTCCTCCCTTCTAGGCTCTCAACTTTCTTGCCCGCCATTGTCGCCGCTTCGGGTGAGTTCTAAACTCTCCGCCTGTCCTAGATATCACCCATGTTGGCACTGCTCTCTTCTGCTTTCCAGCGCTCGCTAGTCTCCGTTTTTTCGCTGCCGGTTTGTTTCTAGCCATGTTCACTTCCTCATTATTTTCGGTTCACGTTTACGTGACTGCAACTGCGTGAGTATCTGTCTCAACTGTCCGTCTGACAAGGGTATTGGAATTTTTCCTTGTTGTGCAAGTTGGATTAGTTGCAACTCCAACTGCTCGGTAAATTCTGGTCGAACCATCTTCAGGGTTGTTAGCCTTTGCCGAGCCTCTGGACTCAAGATGCTCCTCAGCAGTGCTTGTTTCTGCATCTCAAGTTGTTGCTGTGTTTGAGTTTCCTGCTGCTCGTCAAATGTTTGCCGTCGTAACGCTGAAAGCTTTCTTTTCCGAAGCTCTTCCAGCTCCTCATCGGACACCTCATTCACCTTTCTGATACTTCGCTAATTCTGGGATCTCCTTCACTAGTTCCTTGCAGAGTTCATCCGATAGCTCCTGCAGAAGCTTTCTTCCTTCTTTCGTTACTTTCCTGCCTTTAGGCTTAACCGTTTCAACAAAGCCCGCGGTCTCCAGCTGCTGCAATGCCTTTCTTACTGGTGATCCACCTGCTTTTGCAGCATGCGCCGGCATAGAACCGTGCCTTTTCCCTCCTCCAAAATCGGCTCTCAACTTTTCCGCTCCCAGCGGACCGTGAACGTAAATCTTGCGTAGTACGGAGGCGCACCTGGTAAACCACCAGTCAGGATCATACGGTTCCTTCTCCACGTGCGAGCCAGTCTTTGCCATGCTTGCCCATGCAGGAGGCGCTACTGCATCCACATTTTCCTTCAGGTACTTAGCTAGTTTTTCGATGAGCTTTGATGCTGGAACATCATAAGGCGTGACCAAGATACTTTATCCTCTTGAGTTTTCCTCCAGTAAAATCAAGAAGCCTAATATAAAGGCTTTCACTTTTTGCGGCTTTTATATAGCATGAATTTGTGTCCTCTAATCTCAACCAGAGCCGCCCCAGCTTGCTCAGCGATTTTCTGGGCAAAATGCTTAGCATCAACGTCTGCAAGGGCGGTTTTCAAGATCTTCACTTTAACCATCTTATTCTTATCCAGCTGTTTCCCAATCTCTTTCAAGAGCTTCTCCGAGGCTCCACCTTTTCCAATCAGAATAGTTGCTCTCTCATCACCTAGATGGCGCTTAACGAAACGTTTCTTTCCAGCAGTCAACTCACTCATGCTTCAAGCTTCTCCTTGCTCTTTCCCAAGGGAATACGCATGTGTTTACCACAACTTAAACACGTAATAACCATATGCGGCTCTCTTCTTTGCTGTATACGCACGCGACAATTCACGCCCGGCAAGATAAAGCTTTTACAGTGCCTACATACTTGATGCCTATATTCTTTTGGCAGACGAAGCCGCACTGACATGGCTATTTTTCTGGCCAGATCAACATAACGTTGCGCCAAATTGGGATCTTCATTGAAGATCTCATTTGCCAAGTGAAAAAGTGTTTGAATACGTTGCATGGCTACTCGTCGCGTGTCAGAATCCACTGTTACATTCATCGCTCCAATAGCAGATTATACGTTACAATGGTAGAATTAGCTTTTTGGATGAAGATGTGTATGCCAAGAGTCATTTCCTCTTCAAAACAAGAAACATAGTGTTTCTAGTTTTGAAGAAACCTAGTTTCTCGTACATACGAATGGCAGGCATGTTGTCCCTTCTTACGAACAAGCTCACTATTCTTCCTTTCAGGGCCAGCTTTGACGCCAAAGCTGAAGTGCATGCTGTTCCGAGTCCTTGACCTCTCCATTTCTCATCCGTCACTATGTTGCCGAGTTGTGCGATTTGAGGTGTGACCAAATGCACACCGGCAACGCTCACGATTTTTTCTTGATATTTTACGCAATAGTAGGGACCAGTTTTGTATTGTATAGGTGTCCAAGCTTCAGCATGTTGCTCTTCATAGAATTTGCTCAGCAACTCCAGTTCGTCCTTTCTTACTCTGACAGCTCTGACACAAGACGGCTCAACAGGTTTAGGTGGATCAGCGATCATTTGCTGTTCGGATCTGCACTGCAAGACTGCTGAGTAATCGGTGAATAGATCAATTTCATCTGGTTGGCAAAGAGAAATGAAGTTGCCAGAAATCCTACTCATTGCTTTTCTGACGAGTGCTTGCTTCGCCTCAGCAGTGATTGCTCCAAAAACTATGCTAGGCGTAGAATAGGCACGATAGATGGAGCATACACCTATTACTGCACTATTCTCAAGGGCACTATAGAGTTCACTGACTTCTCGAAGAGGCGAGTACAGGTCGCCGAGAGGCAAGACGTTCACAACAGGGTCTCTTGACAAAAGCTGTCTGCATGCTTTCAGTAGGCTTTCAGAAGAGACTTTGGTTATCTGCAATTTTCTACACGTTGAACTTCAAAACGTTACGTGCCAGGAGTTGACGGAGGCATTTGATTTCAATGAAAGCATCGTGCGTCATGTTCCTTCTAATATCAGTTAGCCGGATTCCAAGAATATGCATTCTTCCTTAGAAACTGGCTGCAGAAAGCTACTGGGCTTCTTGGCTCTTAGGTTCTCTCCATTTTTCTATGACCAGCCTATCGTCTCCACTTTTGAAGCTCACTTTGACGGAAACCGCGTCGGTTCCTCTCTTCGTCCGATCATAGTCTTTAAATGGAAACATGCTGTCTTCAGCCAAATCAAGTGGCAAGTAGATTAGGTATTTGCCGTCTTTTCTCCTGAAAAGGCGCCCTCTTCCATCATTGACCATTCAACATCACACACGACTCTATTTGATACTACGACACCAAGAAACATATTTAAGATTTCCCATGTCAAAAGCATTCTACTGTTCACGATCTAGACAGTATTTTCAATCGTGGACAAGAACCATAAACATAGACACAAACAGAGCCAATATTATTAAATAATCTCCAACAAACTGTTTCAGCGGTGAACATAGTGCCGTGCACAGTTATAGCTGGAGGATTCTGGGGGGACGAGGGCAAAGGAAAAATAATATCTTACCTAGCCCTGAAAGAACCGCTGGACTTCTGCATTCGAACAGGCTCAGTCAATGCAGCCCACACAATTTGGTTCAAGGGCAAGCGCTACGCGCTTCACATGGTGCCAGGCGGTTTCGTAAATGAAAAATGTCGCTTACTGATCGGTGCTGGCTCAAACGTTGACGTTAGACAGTTTTTCGAGGAAGTTGAAGCAACAAACGTGAAAAGCCACATAGGCGTGGACAGCCAAGCATCCATAATCGAAGAGAAACATTCCGTGCAAGATAAGGCAAGCGCTCATCTGAAGCAAGTGGTAGGTACAACAGGGAGAGGTGTGGGCCCTGCGATCGAAGAACGTGTTCGCAGAACAGCAAAACTGGCCCGAGACATACTTGAACTGAAACCTTACTTGGCTGACGTATCGGCAGAAGTCAACGATGCAATCGACGAAGGAAAAAAAGTGTTGCTTGAAGGAACGCAAGGATTGATGCTTTCGCTCTTCCATGGGACATATCCGTATGTAACTGGCAGGGACACAAGTGCATCGGCAATATGCTCCGAAGCAGGTGTCGGTCCCACCAGAATTGACGACGTTCTTGTCGTGCTCAAATCATTCATGACACGTGTCGGAGCAGGCCCATTGCCAGGAGAGATATCAAAAGAAGAAGCACAAAAACGCGGCTGGTTTGAGACAGCTGCGGGAACTGGCCGCGACAGACGATCTGCGCCATTCAACTTTGAGCTGGCGAAGAAAGCTGTAACAATCAATGGAGCCACAAAAATAGCGATAACGAAGCTTGACTGCGTTTTTCCAGCATGCCAAGGCGCAAAAACCTATAATGAACTTCCCAGCGAAGCAAAAACGTTCATAAATGAAGTCGAGAAACGGACAAGTGTCCCTGTCGCGCTAATCGGCACCGGACCCGAGGCACTTGACATAGTTGATAGAAGAAAATGACGCCGGATTCGTCGTCATTGCCGATTCAAGCGTAAACGGTCCCCTAGCTCATTTCGACTTTCAACCAAGAAGCAAAAGGATGATAAAATCATGCGCGTTAAAGCCGTGTGCTTTGATCTTTACGGTACTTTAGCCGTTGTTGAGAAGGCAATGAGTGAAACTCAAGCCTCAGACTTCCTTGTCAGTCGCGGGTATGGGGTTTATCCACAAGCACTTGGGGCAGCTTGGCACTACGTTTCTTTCGTTGACTATCCTAAACTTGGTTACAAATCCTGCAGAGCAGAGCTCAAGCATGTGCTGGAGAGATTGGACATTAAGCCAGATTCCCAAACATTAAAGGATCTTACCAAGCTGTATGAACGTAACACGTGGAAGATCTTTCCAGACGCTGAAACAGCGGTAGACGTAGCAAAAGACGCCCATCTGAAAACAGCAATAGTCACTTCGATCGCACGTTTCAAGTACAAGAAAGCCTTGAAGGCCATTTGGGATAAAATAGACGTGCCCGTGGATGGCTATACTTTCCATTGCGAGAAGTCCAACCCACGGATCTATCTAAAGACACTCTGGGCTCTCGGCGTCAAGGCTTCCGAGGCTGTCATGATTGGTGACGAACTGGAACTGGATATTTTGCTTCCTAAGAAGCTCGGGATGAAAGCAATTCTTCTGGATAGGGCAAAACAGTATTCCAACAAAGATTGCAGAGAAGCAGACGCAATTGTAAGCAACTTGCGTGAAGGAATGGAAATCGTCAAGAAAATCTGAGCAAAACCAGAATAACCGCATGTTCCACGTTTTCTAAGCAAGAGGTCGGACTTGAATGCTGAAGAAAAGCCGCAGACTTGGATTCGGGTTTCTTTCTGATGTACTGAACAGGGACTTGAAGCTGCTTTTCGCGGTCAACTCAGTAGGCTCGTTTGGCGACGGCCTTTATGCTTATCTGTTACCAGTCTTTTTGACTGAGAACTTGGGGGCCAGCCCTCAGGAAGTTGGCATACTTTATGCGGCAATGAGCTTGTGCGCAGCTTTGACTTTGCTTGTTGCTGGGATACTGGCGGACAAGTATGACCGCAAGAAGATAATGATTGTAGGATGGCTTGCATGGGTGCCAGCACCATTGATATTCTCTCTCGCCCGAAACTGGCTCGATGCCTTGCCAGGGATGATGCTTTGGGGCGTCTGGCTGGGCGGTCCAACAGTCACGGCTTATGTGGTTGCAACTGCTGATAAGAACAGGTTAACTTTGACGTTCACTACTATCTCGGCGGCTTGGTCTTTGGGGTACATTTTCTCGCCAGCTTTGGGCGGTTATCTAGGTGGAATATTCGGTATGCAGCTTGTCTTCCTTCTCGCCAGCTTCTTCTATTCAGTGTCGTGCTTTCTCCTTATCTTTGTGCGCAGCCAACGTGCAGCAACCTCTGCCCAGAAGCCTTCTCAAGTTCACTCATCATTCTTCAAACTTATCAGAACAAGAGCCCTGCTGAAACTGTCAGGATTCTTCGCTGCAATAATGTTCGTAATGATGATGTTTCGACCTTTTATTCCCCAGTTTCTGGCAAAAGTATATGGATTTAACAGGTTTGAAATTGGTGTCCTAGGGTCAGTGTGCTTTCTCGGATCAGCAGTTCTTGGAATAGTGATAGGCAGATTCGGGGACAGAACAAAGAAGTCGAATGCCATCGTTGCTTCCCTGATCCTGTCAAGCGCTTCAGTGATATTGCTCGCTCTGTCAAACAACTTCATAGTTTTGTCAGTCACACTTTTCCTTGCAGG
>Ga0315291_10000575_pt1 | contig 48898 bp, 40 predicted proteins | sample YL17G12_20_MG_FD_203070 | JGI IMG/M metagenome (GOLD analysis project Ga0315291, IMG submission 203070) | Sediment microbial communities from Yellowstone Lake, YNP, Wyoming, USA - YL17G12_20 | ecosystem: Environmental > Aquatic > Freshwater > Lake > Sediment | place: USA: Wyoming | collected...
TTTTGAGACATAAAAGAAACCTCCTTGATCTCTCACCATCGCCTTGCCCGATTTTCATCGGATCAGACGATCGGAGGAGTCGATTTATTCAATCATAACAAAAAGGACAAATCAAGTCTTTTTTGAGAGGGAGCACAGACCCGGCGGACGAGGCTTTCTCCCCCAGGAGATTTCTGATATATTTCCCGTTAAGGCGGTGAAACGATGAAAAAGCGCACTTATGTCCTGATCATCTTCCTGGTCATCTTCATCCTGGCCACGGCCGCGGCGGTTTCCTATTTCCTGATGGATTGGGGACGGCCGGCCGTGACGGTCCCGCTCCACGCTTACCTGGAGATCAACCTGTCCGGCGAGCTCCGGGAGATCGCCCCTCCCGACTTCTTCACGAACGTCATCCTGGGGATCCGGCCCCTGTCCATGAACGAGCTCTGGATGAACATCCGCAAGGCCAAGGCCGATGACCGGGTCGAGGTCCTCCTCCTCCGGATGAACCTTCTCGCCTGCGACTGGGCCAAAGTGACGGAACTCCGGGACGCGATCCTCGATTTCCGCAAGGCCGGCAAAAAGGCCTACGCCTATATCGAAGAGGCGCCTGATTTCGACAAGGAATATTATCTGGCCACCGCCTGCGACCGGATCATCCTCCACCCGATGGGATGGCTCGGCATCAACGGCATCGGCGGATATGTCCCCTTCTTCAAGAACGCCCTCGATAAACTGGGCGTCCGGGCGGAGTTCGAGCATGTCGAGGAATACAAAACGGCCTATAACCAGTTCACGGAAAAAGGGTTCACGCCGGCCCACAGGGAGATGATGGAGTCCATCTACGGGGACCTCTTCTCCCAATATGTCAAAGCCGTGGCATCGGCCAGGAAAAAGAGCGAGGGGGAGGTCCGGGGCCTCATCGACCATGCCTTCTTTCAGGGAGAGAACGCTCTCAAGGCCGGTCTCGTCGACGACCTCCTTTACGAAGATGAGCTCCAGAACCTCCTGCAGAGCGGGGGGCGGAAGCTCGGCAGGATCACCTCCGACGCTTACGCCCGGGTCTCTCCGGCTTCGGCCGGGATCGGCATCGGCCGGAAAGTCGCCTTGATCTACGGCGTCGGGCCCATCCTCAGCGGCGAGAGCCTGCCCCAGAGCATGGGGGGAACGACCGTCGCCCGCTGGATCCGGCAGGCCCGGCAGGACAAGTCCATCGCCGCAATCGTCTTCCGGGTCGACAGCCCGGGCGGCTCCTCGGTGGCCTCCGACGTCATCTGGCGCGAGGTCTTCCTGGCCAAGAAAGAGAAGCCCTTCGTCGTTTCGATGTCCGACGTCGCGGGTTCGGGCGGCTACTGGATCTCCATGGCGGCCCACAAGATCGTGGCCCAACCGCAGACCCTCACGGGCTCCATCGGGGTCCTGGCGGGCAAGTTCGACCTCTCGGCCCTTTACGAAAAGCTCGGCCTGACCTCCGAAAAAATCGCCTACGGAAAGGAGGCCGACATCTTTTCGACCTTCCGGCCGTTCTCGCCGGAAGAAAAGAAGATCATGAAGGATGAAATTCTCTGGACCTACGATCAGTTCCTGACCAAGGTCGCCGAAGGCCGGAACATGACCAAGGACGAGGTGAACGCAGTCGGCCGAGGCCGGGTGTGGACGGGCGCTCAGGCCAGGGACCTCAAGCTCGTGGACGAGTTGGGAGGCCTGACGAAGGCCGTCGAGCTGGCCAAAGGCTTAGCGGGAATCGCAAGGGAAGAAGAGGTCAGGCTGGTCGTGTGGCCCAAGAAAAGGACCTTCTGGGAGTCGCTCCTCGGGAGGCGGGCCCCGGAAAGCCTGCTCGATATGCGTCCCGGGCTGAAGCAGGCCGCCTTGGCCTTGAGGCTCATGGAAAGGAACCGCGTTTGGGCCGTCATGCCCTTCTGGTCCGGGCCCGAATGATCGGCGTTCCGATTAGAACGCGTACGAAGACGGGCAGATCGTTTTGAATTCGCAATAATTGCAGTTGTGCCAGTCCGGACGGGACCTGAATTCCCCGGCCCTGATCCCCTCCTCCGCCTCGAGGATCTTTTCCCGGGCCCTCTCTTGTTCCTTCCCGCCCTTCCTGGCCCGGCCGACGAGGTCCGATTCCAGGAAATACAGCCGCGTTTCGAAGGGCGCCATGCCCTCGGTCTCAAGGAACGAAAGCGCGTAAGCGTCCATCTGGAGACTGTCCTTCGTTCTCCGGTCGGCCTCCTTCTGGTCCTTGACTTCGGTCGTCTTGAAATCGATGATCACCGCGCCTCCCGTCTCAAAGTCCACCCTATCCCAGCGCCCGGTGAATCGGACCTTCCCCGACTGCCATCTGAAGGTCTTTTCGAGCAGGGCGGGGACTGTCCCCGACTTCGTTTCCCTGCGATAGAAGAGACGGAGGGCCTGCTCGCCGGACCTCTTCCTCAGCTCCTCGTGTTCCCGGCTGAGATAACCCTCGTTCACCCAGAGCCTCTTGTACTCCCGGATGACATCCTCCTCCCCGAGCGTCCGCCCTTTCATCCGGTTCTTCAGAAAATGGTGGACCGACGCGTGAAGCACCCTGCCGAACACGAGGGCATGATGGGGGAGGACAGGGACCCGCAGGATGTGACGGAACCTGTATTTGAGCGGGCATGTGAGATAGTCCTCCATCCGGAGGAAGCTCATGGTCAGTGTCCCCCGGGGCTTGCGGAGAGAAAAGGCCCCGGCTTCCTCCCGGAGAGAGAAACGCCGGATCTCTTCCAGCGCCGATCTGCGGAGGACCTCCTCCGGCATGCCGGGAATGTCCAGGGCTTCGAGGACGAAGGGGCTGACCTTCTTCAGCCTCTTGAGCCCATAATCCCTGGCCCAAGTCAAGTAGAGGTGCCTTTTCGCCCTGGTCATCCCGACATAGAAGAGCCGTCTTTCCTCCTGGACGAAGTTCTCGTCCCCCGGCAATTCCTCCTTGAGGATCCCGGCCGGCACGGGGATCTTCTCCCGTCTCTCGCGGCCCGGGTAGCGGTCTTCAATGAGACTCACAAGGAAGACCACGGAGAACTCCAGTCCTTTGGCCTTATGCACGGTCAGAACGTTGACGGCGTCCTCGTCCAACTCAGCCTCGGAAGTGGCGGGATTGTCCCCCACCTGCTGAAGGAGGTCCAGATATCCGGCGAACGAATGGATGGAGTCGTCGTCGGCAAGGTCGGAGAAGCCCTTCACTTTGTTAAAGAAAAGCCGGATGTTCTTGATCTTCATTTCCGAGGAAGAGTCCATCCGTGAGACCAGGGATTTCAGGGTGCCGCTCTTCTCGAGGAAGGCGTAGAGGACCATCCCCGCGTTCTTCTGGCCGGCCAGCCTGATGAAGCCGAGAAGGTCCTCGAAGATCCGTTTGATCGTCGCTTCTGCGGCCGCCGGGAGCTCGACCGGCCCGGCTCCCTCATGGACCTTCCGAAAGACCTGGTGGAGAGGAAGGTTCCTTTTCTGGGCGTAGTTCGAAACGATGGTCAGGTCGTAGGGGTCCATCCCATAGACCCCGGAAAGAGCGAGATAGAACAGGCTCCGGCTGTCCTCGAAATCCGTCAGGGCCTTGATGAAGGAAATCAAGACCTTAATCTCCTCCTGCTGGTAGAGCCCGCGGCTCCCGGAGAAGCGGTAAGGAACCTGTTTCATGTTCAGGGCCCTGAGATAAGGGTCGGCATCAGCGTTCCGCCTGACCAGGATGGCCATATCGCTCCACCGGACCCCCTCCCTGTTCTTTTCCAGGATGAGGTCGGCCACCCGGTCCGCCTCGTGGGAAACGGAGTCGAACTGGAGCATGTGGATGCTCTTTTCCTTGACATCGAGGGATGAAACGAGGCGCTTGTCGATTCCGTGCTTGAACTCGAGCCTGTTGGGATTGTTATGACGGATAAGCTGGTAGGAGGCGTCAAGGATGGCCTGGGTGGACCGGTAGTTCCTAGTCAGGACGATCTCCTTGGCCCGGGGATAGACCTCCTTGAAATTGAGGATGTTGCTCAAGGAAGCGCCCCTGAACCGGAAGATGCTTTGATCATCGTCCCCGACCACGGTCAGGTTCCCATGGCGGGCGGCCAGAAGCTTGAGGAGCTCGAACTGGACGAAATTCGTGTCCTGGAACTCATCCACCAGGATGTACTTGTATTTCGACTGGAACTCCTTCAGGACGGAAGGCCGCGTCCGGAAGAGCTCGGCAGCCAGGGTCACCTGGTCCTCGAAGTCGATCTTCCCTTCTTTCTTGAGAAGGTCCTGGTATTCTCCGTAGACACGGGCCACTTCCACCTGCTTGAGCGCCTCTTCCCTCTCGACGTCATCCGAAGCCTTTCCCTGGAGCGCCTGGGCATAATCGAGGTAATCCCCGGGGCGGACGTCCTCCTGCTTCAGTTTCTTGATGGCATCGAGGAGCTCCTGGATGTGCTTGGTCGGGAAGCTCAGGGGTCGGAAATACCGGAGGGAGAACTTGAAGAGGTTCTCCCGGAAGAAGATGGCCTGTTCCACGTCATCGAGGAGCCTGAAATCGGGAGGATAGCCGAGCTCGATCCCATAATCCCTTAAGACCTTCTCCCCGAAGGAATTGAAGGTGCTGATCTCGACGAAAGAATAGGTGTAGGGGACGAGGATGTCCACCCGGGCTTCCATCTCGTTGGCCGCCTTCTCGGTGAAAGTGACGGCCAGGATTTCCTCCGGGCTGGCCATCTTGGAAGCGATGAGATGGGCGATGCGGTTGGTGATGACCTTGGTCTTTCCCGTCCCCGCCCCGGCGATGATGAGGAGGGGGCCCTCGCCATGGATCACGGCCTCACGCTGGATGGGGTTGAGGTCCTTGAGGAGGTCCTGCGACCTGTCGTCCTGGGGTCGTCGGGGCATGATGAAGCAGCCGTCCGGGGGCTTCCTATCGGCCCTTAATGACGATGACCTTCTCGTCGGGTTTCATAAGCCAGAGTTTCTCCCGGGCTTCTTTTTCCACGGCCCCGGGGTCCGTCTCAAGCTCCCGGATCTCCAGTTCCAGCTTCTTCTTCTGCTCTTCAAGCCTTTGGAGCTCACCCTCCAAGGCACGGCAGGACTTCCTCGCCCGGTAAATGTCCATGTATCCATTCTTCCCAAAGAAGGACGTGACGAGCATCACGAGGATGAAGAACCCGACGCCCGCCATGAAGAGCTTCCTGCGAACCGAGGTCTTGTTCTTCCGGGCCTCGTCCTTCACGGGAAGATCTCCAAGCCGAGCTTCATCAACTGGTCGAGCTCCTTCTTGGTTTCGGCTTCGGCATAGCAGCGGATGAGCGGCTCGGTCCCGGAGAACCGGAGAAGCAGCCAGGTGTCATTGGCGAAGTCCAGTTTGATCCCGTCGATCGCCTCCGTGGCCTCGATCTTCCGGTTCCCGAGCCGCGAGGGCGGACCGGAGATGAACTCCTTCAATTTCTTCTCGGCCTCCGGGGTCCGCGGGATGTTCTTTTGGCCGCCGACCATCTTGCCATAGTCCTTGAACAGGTTTTGTTTGATCTCCGAGAGACTTTTTCCCAAGGCCGCGACCATCTCGGTGACCAACAGGCCGGCGAAGATCCCGTCCTTCTCCGGAAGGTGGTCCTTGACGGCGATACAGGCGCTCTCCTCGCCGCCGAAAATGATCTTCCCTTGGAGGAACAGTTCGGCCATGTACTTGAATCCGACCGGTGTCCTGTAGACCGCAAGGTCGTATTTACGGGCGACGCGGTCGATGAGATGGGTCGTCGTGACCGACCGGGCCACCCCTCCCCGCCACCCCTTCACCGTGACCAGATAATCCAGGAGCATGGCCAGGATGAGGTTCTGGTGGATGAAACCGCCATTCTGATCGAGGATCCCGAACCGGTCCCCGTCGGCGTCCGTCGCCAGCCCCAGGTTGCATTTTTTATCCCTGACCAACCGCTTGAGCTCCCGCAGGTTCTCCTCCGTGCAGGACGGGATGACACCGCCGAAATAGGGGTCCACATAGCCGTGGATTTCCTCGATCGGGACCTCATTCTCCTCCAGGATCTCGTCCAGGTATTCCCGGCTCGTGCCGAACAGGAGGTCCAGGCCGACCTTGATTCGGGACCGGCGGATGACGTCGAAATCGATCTTCTTTTGGAGAAATTCGAGGTAGTCCGATCGGAGGTCGATCCTGGTGATGAACTCGGTCCGGGCGTAATAAGGGTCGGGGCTGAAGTCCTTCGCCAGCTTCTGGATCTCCTCCTCGATCCTGTCCGTCACCTCGGGAAGAGCGGGCGCGCCCGTGTGGGTGTTGAATTTCAGTCCGTTGTATTCGGGCGGATTGAAGGACGCCGTAAAATTGATCCCCCCCTGGCACTGCCGCTTGATGATCTGGTAGGACTGGGCCTGGCTCGGGGCATCCCTGTCCGCCAGGAAGACCCGGATCCGGTTCTTGGAAAGGAGCTTAGCCGCCTCGAGGGCATAGCGTTCCGACAGGAAGCGCGTGTCATAATTGACAACGATGGAGCAAGGCTGGTCGGGGAACCGTTTTTTCAGGTAGTTGACCGTCGCCTGGACGACGATGCGGACATTCTGGAACGTGAACTCGTCCCCCATGACGGCCCGCCAGCCGGATGTCCCGAACTTGATCATCGTTTCTCTTCAATAAAAAGTAGCATAAGGACCCGGGAAATGCAATTTCTTTGCCCTTAATTCACCCCGGATATCCCCTCAGGAGGTGATTGACGGCCGGACCGGGCTTTTTCATGATAGGCTGGGATGCCCTTCCGGCCCCCGCCGGAGGGGTTAACCCCAAGCAATTGAATAATTAATGATTGACAAACGAAAACAATTTTGTTAATTATGAGTCAACTTTGAATGTGGAACTGTCGAAGAGTCTTTTAATGGGGAATAAAGCTATATACCCGGGGTCATTTGATCCCATAACAAATGGCCATGTCGACATCATCCGCCGAGGGCTCAAGATCTTCGACCGGATTCTGGTGGCCGTTCTGGAAAATCCTAAAAAGGACCCTCTGCTCACGACTAAAGAGAGAGTGGCCATGATCCGGAAGATCTTCAAGGACCAGAAGAAGGTGGAGGTTAAGTCCTTCCACGGCCTGCTCGTCGAGTTCGCCAGGGAGAACGGAACCAACGCCGTCATCCGCGGCCTGCGGGCCATCTCGGACTTCGAGTACGAATTCCAGATGGCCCTCATGAACCGGAAGCTCTCTTCGGAAATGGAGACCCTGTACATGATGCCGAGCCTCGAGTTCTCCTTCCTCAGCTCGAACCTGGTCAAGGAAGTCTTCATGCTCGGCGGGTCCGTCCGGGACCTCGTCCCCGGGCCCGTCGAGACGAAACTCAGGGAAAAATTCGGGACGAACAAGCGCGTTCAAAACTATGAAAAGGCAGGGAAAAATGCTGGGTATCTCTAGGGAAAAGGGCTTAGTGGGATTGGACATCGGCTCCTATTCGATCAAAGCGGTGGAGCTCAAGGCCAGGAAAAAGGGAGACCGCGAGACCTACGAGGTCGCCAAGGTGGGTTACGAGCAGCTCCCTCATGACGCCATCGTCGAAGGGACCATCATCGATTCGGCCGCCGTGGTCGAGACCATCCGGCTCATCTTCGACGAGAACAAGATTTCGAACAAGGACATCGTCATCTCGATCTCCGGCAACTCCGTGATCATCAAGAAGATCTCGCTCCCGGCCATGGAGAGGCAGGAGCTGGCCGAATCCATCATCTGGGAAGCCAAGCACAACATTCCCTACCCTTACGAAGAAACCAACGTCGACTACGCCGTCCTCAAGTCCCCGCGGGGCGCCGAAGAGAGGAACCTGGACATCCTCCTCGTGGCCGCCAAGAAGGACAAGATCGCCAACTACAGCAACGCGGTGAACCAGGCGCGGAAGAACCTTCAGGCCATCGAGGTCGATGTGTTCGCGCTCCAGAACGCCCTCGAACTGAACTACCCGGAGGTCTTCTTCGACAAGACGGTCGCCCTCATCAACCTGGGGGCCAACATCACCAACGTCGTGATCATCGAGAGGGGAACGCCGCAGCTGTTCCGCGACCTTTCCCTGGGGGGCTACTTCTTTACGGAAAACATGCGCAAGGAGTTGAACATCCCCTTCGAAGAGGCCGAGAAGCTCCTCAAGGGCATCCCGGGCAAGAGCGTCCCCACCGACCAGTTCCAGACCGTTCTGACCATGAACATCCGCGACCTCCTCGATGAGATGGAAAAGACGTTCTCGTTCTACGAGGCCGGGGAGAAGAGGGAGCGGAAGATCGAGCAGATCTATCTCAGCGGTGGGCTGGCCAGCGTCGCGAACATGGCCGGCGCCTTCGAGCACAAGTTCCGGATCAAGTCCGAGATCTTCAACCCCTTCCGCAACATCCCCTTCGACGAAAATAAGTTCGATCCCATTTATTTCAATGAGATGGCCCCGGCCTTCGGAGTGGCCGTCGGACTTTCGACCCGAAAGGCAGAAAAATGATTCGGATCAACCTTTTAAAACCGGAAACCAAGGAGATCAGGGAAACCCCGGCCGAGGGGTTGCCCGAATTCAAGGCCAAGAAAAGACCTGGGATCGGTAACCTCATCTTCCTCCTGCTCATCATCGCCCTGGCCGGCTTCTACTTCTACCAGAAAAAGGCCATGGACGAGGAACAGCGGCTCCTGAGCAAGGCGAAGGAGGAGAAGAGCCAGCTCCAGTATGTCATCGCCAAGCTCGACGAGTTCCAGAAACAGAAGGCCTCCCTCGAAAAAAAGATCGGCCTCATCATGCAGCTTAAATCTCAGCAGGACCTGGCCGTCAGGATCATGGACGAGCTGAGCAAAACGCTCCCCGAGTGGGTTTGGCTGAACGAGGTCGGCTTCGACTCGAAGAACGTCCAGATCCGGGGGAACGCCCTATCCAACAACCTCATCGCCGACTTCATCGCCAACCTCGAGAACGACGCCTATTTCGAGAGTGTCAATCTGATCGCTTCGACCCAGAAGACCTCCAAGAATGACCAATACCTGGAGTTCTCCCTGACCGCCGCCGTAGTCAACCCGAAACAGCCGACCGCCCCGCCCCCTCCGGCCAAGGAAGCCCAGACAAGGAGGAACCCATGAAAAACTGGCCTTGGTACGGTTACCTCATATTGTGCCTCTTCATCTTCACCCTTGTCTTCTTCTTCTACTTCAGGCCCAAGGACAGGGAGCTTAAAAGCCTGAGGGCGGAACGGCAAAAAATGGAACAGGAGGTCCAGTCCCTTAAAGCCAAGAAGCTGGAGCTGGACAAGATCGAGGCCGATCTCGTCAGTATGAAAGCGAACCTCAAGGAGCTCGAGGTCATCATTCCCCAGAAGAAGGAGATCTCGGAGATCCTGAGGAGGATCCAACAGCTGGCCTTTGACGCCCAGCTGGATATCATCAAGTTCGCCCCAAGAGGCGAGATCAAGAAGGACTTTTACGCGGAGTGGCCCATCCCCATAGAGATCAGGGGCAACTATCATAACCTCGCCTCCTTTTTCGACAGGCTCAGTCTTTTCTCCCGCATCTTCAACATCGAAAACTTCGCCATCCGGAGCGTCCAAGCCCAAACAGACGCCCTGACCATCACTTCGAACTTCACCGCTAAGACTTATTTCTTCCTGGAAGAAAGCGCCATCCCGCCGGGCGCCCAGGTCAAGCCGAGGAAATGACCATGAAAAAATCGATCCTCTTCATAGTGGCCATGGGGTTATTAGGTCTCGGCCCCTTTATTCTTTCCGCCCAGGAGAAGGGGGTTCAACTCGAAACGGGCGTGCTGAAACCGCCCCCGGAAAAGGGGACCTACAGCCCGGCCGGGAGGAGGGACCCCTTCAAGAACCTCCTGGGGGGAAAGGACATCAAAGGGAGGTCCGCGGTCGGAGGGATTCCCCAGTTGTCCATTGACGACACCACCCTGGTGGGCATCGTTAAAACCAAACAGAAACTCACCGCGATCGTGAGCGGTCCGCAAGGATTCCCGTACTTCATCAAGGCCGGGGACAAGTTCGCCGACGGCTACGTCCTTGCGATCAACGACTATCAGGTCGTGTTCCGCAAGACCAACGAACGCGGGATCCCATTGATGAGGCCCAAAGATATCATCAAAGAAATAAACCCGGAGGAGCGTTAACATGAAAAGAAAAATTTGTCTGCCGTTATTGACCTCTCTGTGCCTCCTTCTCCTGCTTGCGTCGGCCGGGCCGGGGCAGGATCCCCTGGTCAGCATCAACAAGATCGAGGTCCAGCCCGGCATGCTCACCACGAAGCTCATTCTCCGGACCGACGCTCTCCTGCCGATCCAGACGACCTATTACTCCCCGCAGCAGCTCCAGACCCTCGTCATCGACGTCGGCAACGCGAAGACCGCCGAGGCCCCTCGCATCTCGCCCGCCGATTCCCAGCTCATCGAGAATATCCAGGTCGAGAAGGCCGGGGTGTCCGGGCTTCGGTTCTCCCTGCGGCTTAAAGAGAAGGTGCCTTACCGTATCCTCTCGACGAGCGACCGGACCGTGGTCGAGCTGAACAGCATCCAGAGGGCCCAGGGAAACTACCCTATCGACCCGGATACACGTTCTCTACTCGACAAGAAGCCCGCCGGCCAGGTGGTCCTGGACGACCTGGACATTTCCGAGCAGGCCGACCGGATCAGCTTCCGGGCCAAAATGAACGGCGGGGCCGTTTCCCAGGTCTTCGCCCTGGACAACCCCCCCCGCCTGGTCGTTGATCTTTTTGACACCATGTTTTCCAAGCCTACGACGGTCTATCCGGTCTCCAAGATGGGTGTCGACAAAGTCCGGGTCGGGCAGTTCCAGCAGGCCAACCCCCGGGCCATCACCCGGATGGTCTTCGATCTTAAGGAAACCGGCTTCTATTCGATGGATGCGGTAAACGGCGGCCTCGAAATCTCCTTCTTTAAGCCGCGAGTCACGCAGGAGGTCCGGAAGCCTCGGATCGAGAGCCCGGCGCCTCCACCCCCTCCCGCCGTCCGCGTGGATGAGCCGAAGAAAGAGGTCAAGCCGGTGAGCACGGCGGCCCCGGCGCCTTCCTTGCCCCCTCCCGCCCCTCCCCAGGAAAAGCAGGAAGCCCCCGCCGAGAAATCCCTGCAGGAAGACAAGTACAAGCCCAGAACCATTACCGCCGAGGAAGAAAAATATACCGGTGAACCCATCAGCCTCAAGTTCAAGGACGCGGACCTAAGGGACGTCGTCCTCTACCTGGCCGATTTCGCCGACCTGAACGTTGTCTTTGACCCCGAGGTCCGCGGGTCCGTCACCTGCGACTTGAACCTCGTCCCTTGGGACCAGGCCCTGGACATCGTCCTCCGCTATAACAGGATGGGCAGGACCATCGAGGGCAACGTCCTGCGTATCGCCCCCATCGCCATTCTAACGCGCGAGGACACGGACCAGAGGAAGCTCAAGGAGAGCAAGGAACTTGCCGGACCGGTCCAGGTCAAGACGATCACGTTATCCTATTCCAAGGCCAAGGACGTGGCGGGCCTCCTCAAAACAAAGATCTCGAGCCGGGGAGAAATGGTCGTTGACGAGCGGACCAATACCCTGATCGTCTCCGACGTCAAGGACAAGCTGGACCTGCTTGAAAAGCTCATTTCGGTCCTTGACACGCCGACCCCCCAGGTCTCGATCGAAGCCCGGATCATCGAGGCCACGGCCACGTTCATCCGCAACCTGGGAATCCAGTGGGGCTACCAAGGGATCGTCGATCCCTTCTACGGCAACCAGACCTCCCTCAAATTCCCGCACAAGATTCTCGCGGACGGGTCCATGATCCCCCAAGGCATCGTGACCAAGGGGATCGGGGGGCCGCTGGGGGGATATGCGATCAACCTTCCCGCCCCCGCCTTCAACACGGCCGTCGGCTTCTCCTTCGCCAATATCCTGGATACGTTCAGACTCGACGTCGCCCTCTCCGCCCTGGAAACATCGGGCAACGGCCGGATCATCTCCAGTCCGAAGGTGACGACCCAGAACAATCAACCGGCCGAGATCATCCAGGGCCGTCAGATTCCCGTCCAGACGGTCGCCAACTTCACGGTGACCACGCGCTACGTGAACGCCGCTCTCGAGCTCAAGGCGACGCCCCAGATCACGGCCGAAGGGACGATCATCATGATGGTCGAGCTCCAGAACAATGCGGCCGACTTCGCCAACCTGGTCAACGGCATTCCCCCCATCACGACGCAGAGCGCCAAGACCACGGTCATGATCCCCGACGGAGGGACGACGGTCATCGGAGGGATCTACCGGACGGAAGATTCCATAACCCGGGACAGCGTCCCCTTCCTCGGCAAGATACCCATTCTGGGGAACCTCTTCCGCTCCTTCGCCCGGACGAAACAGAACCGGGAGCTCCTCATCTTCATCACCCCCAGAATCATCAAGTAGGAGAGAACCAATGACCAAGAAAAAATCAGCAACAATCCTCCTGATCCTGGCCGTTCTCCCCGCGATCCTGATGCTTTCGGGCTGCAACCCGCTGGAGGACGATTCCAAGTCCTCGAGCTTCATTATCGTCGAGAGCGTCACCGGAAAAGACGCGGCGGGCAAGGCCGCCAGCTTCCTCCAGTCCGACGTCGTCCTCACGAATTCGATCGTCGTGGCCGACGTGGCGACGGCAACCCTGCGGGCCAGCCTCCTCGACCCGGCCCCTATCCTCAAGCCAACCCAGTATAACGATATCATCCTGGACCGCTACATCGTTTCCTATTCCCGGGTCGACGGGAAGAACCGTCAGGGAGTGGACGTCCCCTACTCCTTCGAAGGGTCTCTATCGCAGATCCTTAAGATCGGAACCAGCGTGACCCTCTCCTTCGTTGTCGTCCGCGAGGTCGCCAAGCTGGAATCGCCGCTCATCGACCTCGCCCAGAACCGGGCGGAAGGCGTCATCGAGGCCACGGCCAAGATCGAGTTCTACGGCCATGACCTGGTCAATAACAAGGTCATGGCCACGGGTTATTTGACCATCTTTTTCGCGAACTACGCCGACTCGGCGACCGCCGCCGCGATCCTCCAATAAGGATGACGAACATGAAAAGAAAAAGAGTTCTGACATTCGGGTTAGGTTTGGTCCTGCTCCTGGCGTCCTCCGCCTGCTCAAGGAACGACGTCGGCACGCCCTCCCCCGTGGGGCCTTCTTCGTTTGCCGTCCTCCTGAAGCTCTCCGCCAGCCGCAACGTCATCTACGCGGGCGACCAGCGGGACGGATCGACGATCTCGGTCTCCCTCAAGCAATTCAACGGGACACCTCTCGCCGGCAGGACCGTCTATTTCGAGATCTGTGACTCCGCCCATCTCCGGGTCGACGTCGGATATTTCGAAGGCATGGAGAGGGTCATCTCCAGGCAGACGGACAGCGGCGGGAACATCACCTTTGTGTATCACGGACCTCTCAATAGCGAGATCGCGGCCAACACGTCCGTCTATATCTGGGCCTCGGCGGCCTCGGAAGGCAATGAATTCATCGAGGATTTCGCCCAAGTCAATATCGTCCGGGATTCTTCGTCCGCCGGTGTCCTGGAGATCTCGGCCAACCCCAACGTGATCTACGCGAGCGGAGGCGGCGAGAAAGAGCGGCAATGGTCGACGATCACCGCTTCCCTCATGAGTCCCGACGGGACACCTCTCGTCGGCAAGACCATCTACCTTGAGATCTGTGACGTGGACCATGTCCAAGTCGATATCGGATTTTTCGAAGGAGGGGATTTGGTCCTCTCCAGAAAGACGGACGCGGAAGGAACGATCAGCGTCATCTACCACGGACCGCTCAGAGAGGAACTCAAGGGTACCACATCCGTCTATATCTGGGCCACGGTAGCCTCGGAAGGCGAGGAATTCCTCGGGGATAAAGCCCAGATCAAGATCCTATCAGACCGTTAGCGGAAGAAGGCCCTCTCGTCACCAGGAGAGCCGCAAGGCTCTCCTGGTCCCGGTTTTTTCCAAACCCTGACGAAGGGCTTTGTCCAGGTCGTCCCACTCCCGGGCCTTCAAGATGACCTGAACTTGATGGAGCCCACGCGCCTTGGAGACCGAAGCCAGGGCGGGGCCGAGCACTTCGATCTCCTCCTCGCAGCCTTTCAGCCTTGCCGCGAACTCCCGCGACTTCCGGGCCAGGGACCTCAGGTCCCCTCCCCGGAGAAGGACCTCGGCCAGGTGGGTGAAGGGGGGATAGTTCAAAAGACGCCTGGCCTCGATCTCAGCTTCATAGAAGGCGGGATAATCCCCTTCGGCGGCCGCTCGGATGCTGAGGTCCGAAGGGCAGGATGTCTGGATGACGGCCTCGGCCCCCTCATCGTCCTCGACTAAGGAGATCATCTGGGTGATCGACCCGGACACCTTCTGGGAGGCCCGGTAATCAGAGAGCCCCAGCAGGGTCTCGGGAGAGACAACCCCGGCCAGGCGGACCCTGGGCACATCCGTCCGGCAGGCCAGCAGCCGGGTGCCCAGGAGGACCGGGATCCTTCCCTTCCGGAAGTCCCGGAGGATCCTCTCCCGGTCCGCTTCTCGACCGGCGGCGTCCGAGTCGAAGCAGGCCGTATCGATCCCGGGGAAAGCGTTCTTCAGCTCTTCCTCCACGGCCTCGATTCCCTTGGCCTTCCGCCCGACGAGTATCCCTCCGCACTCGGGGCATTTCCGGGAAGCCGGCAGGGTGGCACCGCAATAATGACAGGCCCAGCTATTGTCTTTTTTGTGATAGCTCAACGCGATGTCGCAGCGCCGGCAGCGGGGGCTATGGCCGCAGCGTTGGCAAAGGACGAGGGGCGCGTAGCCCCTCCGGTTGACGAACAGGACGACCGGGTCCCCGTGGACGATGCGTTCCCCGATCTTCTTTTTCAGAACACCGGAAAGCGCCGTCTTTTCCCCGCGGTCATCCACGATCGAGCACTTGAACTTCCGGCGCTCTCTCTCCAAGGTGATCAGGGTTCCCTTGGTCCGGGCCTCATGGAAGGCTTCGACCGACGGCCAGGAGGACCCGAAGACCACCACGGCCCTCTCCTCCTCGGCCCTGAGCCGGGCGCCTTTCACGGCATCATAAAGTTGCCCTTCATGCTGGACATACGACTCGTCGGACTCTTCGTCGACGATGATCAGGCGAAGGCCCGGAAGCGGGGCCAGGAGGGCGGAGCGCGGCCCGACGACCGCGTCCGCCCGGCCCTCGACAAGCTTCCTCCACTCGTCCTCCCGCCGGGTCTTTGAAAGCCGGCTGTGAAGGACGGCGGCCGTTGCTCCCACGACCGCTTTCATCCGGACAAGGGCGGCTTCGCCGAGGCCGATCTCCGGCGCCAAATAGAGGACCTTCCCGCCTACCCCCAAGGACCTTCGGACCAGGCAAGCATAGGCCGCCTCGCGAGCCTCCTTGGACCCGAAGAGATAGAACGATCCGGATCCGCCCTCCGCGATCCTCTCCTCGACGGCGTCCATCGCCGACGTGGCGGCCCGGGCGAAATTGAGCTCGAGCTGACGTGATGCCGTCCCCGACCCGGCAACGGGCGTCTTTTTCCCCGGAAGGGAGGGAACCATCCGGATGGCCAGAAGTCCTTCTCTTTCCAGGCGCTGAAGGAGGGAGAAAAGGCTCTTGACGCCCATTTTTTTCGCCAGGAACGCCGGGCTGAGGGCCTTGCCGCGCGGGAGAAAAGACGCCAATTTCCGTTCCCTCTTCCCGAGGGCCCCTTTCTCAAAGGCCTCGCGGCCGGCGGGGGTCCACGAGACCTTCTTCCGGTCCCTGGGGACGAGCGTCGGCGGCAGGGCGGCCGCGAGGATCTCCCCCCAGGGAGTGAACGAGCGGGCGCTCAACTCCTTTGTGAAGCGCAGGAAGCCCGCCGAGAACGACGGGGTTTTGTCAAGGAGCTCATGGATGTTCTTGAGTTCGAATCCGCCGGCCGGCGGCCCATCGACGACGGCCACGACGAATCCCGTCAGCATCCTGCGCCCGAACGGGGCGACAACACGGCATCCGGGTTTGATCACGGGCAGAAGGGTTTCGGGAAGCCCGTATTGGAAGGACCGGTCAACAGGAAGCGGGAACACGACCTCGGCGAACACGGTCACTTCTTGCCAAGGAATTCCATCACCAGCTTCATGTCCCGCCAGACCATTTTCTTGATTTCCTGGTTGCCTTCGTTGCGGACGACGTAGGAAGGATGGAAGGTCGGCATGATCCTGATGCCCTGGTGATCGACGAACTTGCCCCTTCGTTCCCCCATGCTCATCCGGCCGGGGATGAAGAAGTCCGTCGCCACCTTTCCCAAGGTCACGATCACCTTGGGCCGGATGAGCTCGATCTGCCGGACAAGATAGGGAGAGCATTTCTCCACCTCTTCCGGAAGCGGGGTCCGATTGTCCGGAGGGCGGCACTTGACGACATTCGTGATATAGACCTCTTCGCGCTTCCATTTCATGGCTTCTACGATCTTCGTCAGGAGCCGGCCGGCCCGTCCGACGAAGGGGCGTCCCGCGGCGTCCTCATCCCTTCCCGGGGCCTCGCCGACGAACATCAGCTCCGCCCCTTTGTCCCCTTCTCCAGGAACGGCCCGGGTCCTCGAGGAGGACAGGGGGCAGAGGCGGCAGGACAAGACCTTTTCCTCGAGCTCCGGAAAGGAGACCTGCAGCGGCGGAGGGAAGGCGCCGGACCGCACCGAGGCAAGGCTCGGTTTGGGGACACGGACGCGTTCGGCCGCCCGGACGGTATCGGGAGTCGTCGCAGAGACGACCGGGGGTTTCTTTCCCCGGCCCGGGACGAAACCCGCTCCCATTTCTTGGAAGAAGGCCAGCCTGTCTCCCGCGGCCTTCAACGGATCATTTTCTCTTTTCTTCAATGACGGCCTCGATCTGGTCCAGGACGACCCGGCTGATCTCGCATTTGCTCATTTTGTCCGTGGGCAGGACCTTCCCGTCGGGACGTATGATGAAGACCTTGTTGTCGTCCGACTCGAACCCGATCCCCTCCTCCCCCACATTGTTGGCCACGATGAGGTCGAGCTTCTTCTCTTTCATCTTTTGGACGGCGTGGGGGACGGTCTTCTCTGTCTCCGCCGCGAACCCCACGAGCACTTTTCCCTTCTTTCTCGCCCCGAGCGCTTTCAGGATGTCGCCCGTCTCGACCAAGTCGACCTTCCCGGCCAGGCCCCTCTTCCCGATCTTCTGCCGGGCGGTCCCAGTGAACCGGAAGTCGGAGACGGCGGCGGCCATGATGACGAGTCCGGAACCTGGGTAGGCCGCCAGGACCTCCCTCTCCATCTCGGCGGCCGTGCGGACCTTGACCACCCGGACGCCCGCCGGAGGGACGAGCTGGGCCGGTCCCGAGATGAGCGTCACTTCCGCTCCACGGGAGGCGGCTTCCCGGGCGATCTCATAGCCCATTTTGCCCGAGGACGCGTTCGAGAGGAAGCGGACGGGGTCGAGGTACTCCCGGGTCGGCCCCGCCGTGACGAGGACGCGTATCCCCTTCAGGCTCTCCGTCCGGGCAAGGATCCTCAGCCCCTCCTCGACGATCCGCTCCGGGGACGCCAGCCTCCCCCAGCCCTCGTCTTGACAAGCGAGGTATCCCTTCTCCGGCTCGACGAACTCCACCCCGGCGCCCCTGAGCTTCCGGAGGTTCTCCCGAGTCCTGGGATGGAGGTACATGGCCTCATTCATGGCCGGGGCGACGAGGACCGGGCAGCGGATCGCCAGGTAGAGCGTCGAAAGGAAATCGTCGGCGACACCCGAGGCGAACTTGGCGATGACGTTGGCCGTGGCAGGAGCCACACAGAGGAGAGAGATCTCCCGGGCCAGAGCCACGTGTCCCACCCGGCGGGAGACGCGTTCATCGAAAAGGTCCACGATGACGTCCCCGCCGGAAAGAGCGCCGAAGAGCAGGGGTGAAACGAGCCGGGCGGCGTTCCGGGTCATGACGACACGGACCCGGCAGCCCTTTTTCTGGAAGCTCCTGAGGACCTCGCAGGCCTTGTAGATGCTGATCGAGGACGTGACGCCCAACGCCACGATCTTCGGATCTTTATTCCCTTTATGTTCCCGTTCTTTCATCTCCGGCCCCCCTCCGGGAAAAAACTGCGGAGGATCTCGTCGATTCTTTCCTTCCGTGATCCCGGGCGGCACCTTGAGGCGAGGATGACGGACTTGAGTTCCGCCGCGGCCGTCTCCAGGTCCTCATTGATCACAACGAAGTCGAACTCCGGATAGGCACCGATCTCCCCGCGGGCGTCCGCCAGCCGCTTGGAAAGCGACGCCCGGTCCTCGGTTCTCCTTTCGAGGAGCCGCCGGCGCAGTTCCTTAAATGCGGGCGGCATGATGAAGATGAAGGAGGCCGGGCGGCCGCTTGCCCGGACCTGCCGCGCCCCCTGGACGTCGATGTCCAAAAGAACGTCCCCGGCCGCGGCCTTCTCATCGACCTCGGCCCGGGAGGTCCCGTAGTGCCGACCGTGGACGAGGGCCCACTCCAGGAACCGGCCCTCCCGGATCATCGCCTCGAATGCCTTCTTTGACACGAAATGATATTCCCGTCCGTCGACCTCGGTCGCCCTTCTCCGCCGCGTCGCGTGGGATACCGAGAACCGGACGTCCCCGAGGTCCCGTATGACACGGCCGATGAGCGTGGACTTCCCGCATCCCGATGGGCCGCTGACCACGAATAGCATGATAACCCCCGCTCCGTCACTCGATGTTCTGGACGTGCTGACGGATGCTCTCCATCTGGTTCTTGATGGCCAGACTCTCCTTGATGATCTCGATATCCTGGGACTTCGAGCTCGTTGTGTTGGCCTCTCTGGTGATCTCCTGGGCGAGGAAATCCAGCTTCTTTCCCACCGGTCCCGGACTGCCGGGGCCGACGAGCTCCCTGAGAGTGCCCAGGTGGCTTTTCAGCCGGAGGATCTCTTCGGCCAGGTCATAGCGCTGCATCAGATAGGCGGTTTCTTCGGCCAGCCGATCCTCGGAGACAGATGCGTCGTGGTTCAATTCCTCGAGCCTGTGCCTCAATTTCCCCCGGATGAGGGCCGGCTGTCTCTTGAAGAGTCTCTCGATCCGGGCCACCGACCGTTCAATTTGCCGGATGTGGACGCCGAGTTGCCGGATTGTCTGTCGTCCTTCCCGGACCCTCTGTTTCACGACTTCGTCCAAAGTGGCCGCGAAACACTTTTCGATGAAGGCGGCGTCAGCCGCCGCCAGGTCCTTTCGGCTCAGATCGACGATCTGGGGGATCTTCAGGATCTGGTCCAGGGAAAGGTCAAAAGGCTTCCCCAGCCTCGAGGCAACCCTCTCCAGGGAAGAAAGGACTTTCTCGAGGAGGGCCTCGTTGACCGAAAAATTCCAGATCTCGGGATCGAGGAAGTTCGTCTCCAGGAAAACCTCGAGCCTCCCGCGCTGGAGCCGCTTCTGGCAGATGGTCCGGAGCCGGTTCTCCACGTCACCCAGGGGGGCTCCCCGGTAGGCCCAGTCAAAGAAGCGGTGGTTCAGGCTCTTGATGGTTACCTTGAGGCGCAGAGAGCCGGATGCGTCATTCTTTTCGGCGAAGCCGGTCATGCCTTGGATCAATGGATGATCTCCTCGTCTTCCGGGAATTGCAGCTCATAGAGCTTCTGGTAGAGTCCGTTCCTCCGGCAGAGCTCGTCGTGCGTCCCCGTTTCGGCGATCCGCCCGCCGTCGATGACCAGGATGTGGTCGGCGCTCCTCACCGTAGACAGACGATGGGCGATGATGATGGTCGTCCGACCCTTCCTGAGATACGTCAGGGCTTCCTGGATAAGGTGTTCGGACTCGGCGTCCAGGGCCGAGGTGGCCTCGTCCAGGATCAGGATGGGCGGGTCCTTGAGCAGCGCCCGGGCGATGGCCAGCCTCTGACGTTGTCCCGATGAGAGCAGGCCGCCGCGCTCGCCGACCTTGGTGGCATACCCTTCCGAGAGCTGCAGGATGAAATCGTGGGCCTTGGCCGCCTTGGCAGCCTCGATGATCCTGTCCTGCGGCGCTTCCGTCAGGCCGTAAGCGATATTGTCCCGGATCGTCTCGTTGAACAGGATGATTTCCTGGGTCACGAGCCCGATCCGGGCCCGGAGAGAGGTCAGGGTCACATCCCGGATATCGATGCCGTCGACCAGGATCCGGCCGGAAGTCGGCTCGTAGAAACGAGACAGGAGGTTGATGATCGTGGTTTTCCCGGCGCCGCTCAGGCCGACGATGGCCACGGTCTCCGTCGGCGGCACCTCGAAGTCGATCCCCGCGAGCACGGGACAGGTCTGGTTGTAGGAGAAAGAGACGTTCTCGAAACGGATGCGGCCCTTTACCGGGGGGAGCGGATAGGCGTCGGGACTGTCCTGAATCTGGGGTGGGCTGTCGAGGACCTCCTGGATCCTGGACTGGCAGGCCACGGCCTGCTGGATGACGTTGTTGGCTTTGCTCAGACGTTTGATCGGCATATACATCAGGAACATGGCGGTGACGAAGGCGCCGAAGTCGCCGGGGCTGATGGCCCCCTCGGCGATCCGCTTCGTCCCCACCCAGAGGATGAAGGCCCCGACAACGCCGCCCAGGAACTCCATAAACGGCGAGGAGACGCTGCCGATCCAGGCCAGCTTGATGCTTGTCCGCAGATATCCGGCTGTCGCCTTGAGGAACTTCTTGATCTCGAACTGCTCTGTCGTGAAGGCCTTGACGATCTTGTTCCCGGTGATCGTCTCGTGAAGGAGGCCGTAGATCTGGCCCATCTTGACCTGGGCCGAAAGGCTCTTTTTCTTGAGCTGGCGGCTGAAGACCGCAAGCGGGAGCGCCGCCAGAGGAGCGACGAGGAAGGACACCACGGCCAGGCGGAAATCCCGGATGAAGATGCCGATGAGCAGGGCGAAGAGGATGAAGACCTCCTCGATCATGTCTCCCATGCTCCCGGACAGGGCCTGCTGGACCTTCTCGACGTCGTTGGTCAGCCGGGACATCAGATCCCCCGTCGGCACGCGGTCGAAGTAGCTCGTCGACTGGTAAATGATGTGCTCATAGAGGTCGTCCCTTATGGTTTTGACGACCTTGTGGCCTACGGCCTTCATGAAAAACGCTGAAAGGAAGGTGAACAGGCCCTTCCCGAAGATGACGACGACCAGGATGATGGGCAGGACCCTGGTCACATCCGCCTCGGTCACGTTGAACGTCCTGAAGATGAAGTCCATCAGCCGGGCCTTTTCCGGGACCGCGGGCGCCGGCGTCCTGAGGAAAAGCCTGTCCATGATCGGCTGGATCATGTCCACGAAAAGGTAGGTGAAAAAAGCTACGAACAGGGACGACCCGAAGGATAGGAGGAGGAGCTTCTTCTCCTTCAGGGTAAGCCTGAAGAGCCGGTAGATGTCTTTCATGCCTTCACCCGGAGCGATTCCGTTCCGATGAGGGCCAATCGATATTTCCGGGTTTTGGTCATCTCGTTCCGGAAGAATTCAGAGGGACTTCCTGTACTCGAACATCATCTGGTACATTCTGTCCTTGAGGATGAGCTTCTTTTTTTTGAGTTCCTTCTCCTCGAGCTCTTCTTCGTCGGTCAGGAAAGGCTTCGCCGAAAACGTTTCGAGGGCCTTTTCATAGCGTTGGTGCTCCTCGAACGCCCTTTTGAAATCCGGGCTTTCCTTGGCCAGAAGGTCTTTAAGCTCTTTCTCTTCCATGGAGTGCTGTCCTCCGCCGGAAAGGATACCATAACAGGTGGGCTAATGCAATTTCAGGGGTTGCGGAAGATCCCCTCGAGCCGGGCCGCCAGGAAGTCCCAGGTGAACTCCATAATCTTCTCCCGCCCCGCCCCGGCCAGGCGGCGGCGCAAGGCCTCGTCCCGGAGGAGTTTCCGGACCTGGCGACGGAGGAGGAACGTGTACGGCCTGGGAACGACGAGGGCGGTCCGGCCGTTGAAAGCGAAATCCCGCGTCCCGCTCGGCGTACAGACGACAGGGAGGCCGCAAGCCATGGCCTCGGCGGTCGTGTTGGACCAACCGGCCCGCCGCTCGGCGCTGACGAAAACGTCCGCCCTGGAGAAGAGCCAGGCCATCCGGTCCTGGGGAAGGTCGAGGTGGAACTCGTGCGGGATGCGGGTCTTGATCTGGGCGCGGGGGTCGCGCCTGTCCAGTCCGACGAGGGAATCGAAAAAAACAAGGCGAATTCCAGGGAATTCCTTCGAGAGGCCCTCGACGGCCCGGATGACCCGGCCGACACCCTTCCTCCGCTTATGGATCCGGCCATAGCAAAGGACGCGGAACTCCCCTTCAGCCGACCGCTCCGCTTCCGGGACGGCGAAGGGGTGGAAGAGCTCCGGGTTAATCCCCCCGGGGGCCCGGTGGCAGACGATGTCGTACTTCAGTTCCACGCGACGGCAGATGGCTTCGGAATTGCCCAGGAAGCGGTAGGGCCGCCCGGCGACGTCCTTCTCCTTTTTGTGCCCTTCCAGCACGAAGTAGAAAAACCTGATCCCCGCCCGAAGCCGGTCGAAATCGTCGAGGATGGAATACTCGCTGCAAAGGCCGAGATCGAAGGGCTCCTCCCCGAGGGCGGAAAAAGGCCTGACGGCGCCGGAGAACTCCAGCCACGACGGGGGGACGCCTTCCGGCGTGAAAAGGATGAAGCGGTGACCCCGGCGGACGAGCGCGTTGCCAAGCTCGATGTACCGGCGCACGCCGCCGAACACCTCGACGTGGGGAAGCAGGGCGGCGATATTCATGGCGTCTTGAACGTAACACCGGGCCGGAAATCCGTCAAGGCCGGGATGGAGGACGATTTTCCGCACATCTGAGATTTGACTCTTATCCTGCTTATTGTTACCATTAATTCAGTCAGGGGATAACCGTTAGCATCTTGCCTTTCATGATTTCGACACAGCTGCTTGTTATTTATAGGAACTCAAAAAAAAAGTTAAAGTGTATTAACGGCACTGAATGCCGTCCTCAAGCCCCCGTAGCGGAGGGGGGACCCGTCGGTTTTTCGACGGGGGGAACCGACGGGACTGGTTCCCCGGGGGGCCGGGGGAATGAGGACGGCTTCAGGCCGCTTAAAGTCAGATGTAAAGCTATTTAATGTGTTTGTATTAAATAATAAATAAGGAAAGGAGGGGACAATGTCCAACAATGTCTCTATAAGATGGGACTGGTTAAAGGCTATGTATATTTACACTCTTATCGGAGGGGGAGGAACCGGATTAGGAATGATCTTTTTTCCTAAAGTCATCCAATCTCTTTTTAAATACCCCGGCCAAGATCCCGTTGTCTTCGGAGTCTTTGGCAGCTTCCTCCTCGGGTCCGGGCTTCTTGCCATTCTGGGGATCCGGTCTCCTCTAAAATTTATTCCTCTGCTCGCCCTCCAAATCTGCTATAAATCCATATGGATTCTTGGAGTCCTTCTTCCTCAATTATTAGCAGGCCATGTTCCAACCCATGCCGTCATGCTTTTTGTGATATTTGCTACTTATATCGTAGGAGACCTGATCGCCATACCTTTCCCGGTGCTTTTTTCAAAACAGGCAAAGACATAGACCAGTAGGATTTTCGGTTTGACTTCGGACCGACGGAAAACTATACTATTTGCGCCCGAGCGGTCGTTCGGGAGACATGGCCAGGTAGCTCAGTTGGTAGAGCGAAGGACTGAAAATCCTTGCGTCGACGGTTCAATTCCGCCCCTGGCCATTTTTCATTTCCGCCTCAATTCCCCGTGTAGTAATCGATCATCCGGGTGATCGCTCTCCGGCAAACGAGGCAGAACTCCTGCTTCGGGCTCGAGATCATCAGGCAGTCGACCATGGGCCGGAAGAGTCCCTTGGAGGCGTAGCCTGCCCCCTCAAAGACGCCGACCTTGTCGTAGACCGAAGCGTATTCCTTCCGGACGGCTTCGATCTTCGCCTGAATGTCCTTGACGGCCTGCCCAGACCTTTCCTGGACCTTCTTGATCTCCCTCTCGCTCAACCCTTTGGCTTTGGCCGACTCGACTTCCCGGGCCGCTTCCTGCAGGGTCTTCCGGGCTTCAGCCTGAAGGGCTTCGATCCTTTCTTTCCCATACTCCGTGGGGACCTGGATGCCGGGCGACAGGAGGTCCGCCCACTTCACGTGCCGCGGGTCAAGGAGGGCCGTGATATTTGGCTCAAGGGGCTCGACACCCTTGGGGTAGAAATCGTTGTAAGAGACGTCGGAGGCGTAATATTCGTCGGCCAGACCGGCGAAGGAGTGTCCGAACTCGTGGACGAAGACGGCCTTGCTCCTCTCGTTGTCGACGGTGGTGACGCAGGAGTCGTTGTAGATCCCTCCCCCGCCGTACCTCTTGCTGTTCACCATGACCACGATCGCGTCATAAGGGACCTCGGCGGCGACCTCGCGCAGCCGGTGGCCGTCCTCGATCAGCATATAACGGTCGAGGTTGAAGGCGTTGAAGGAGGCGTTGAGGCCCGTCTTCTTATATGCGCCCTGTCTGGGCTCGTCCATGGCCCGCTCGGGGGACGGCCGCATGACGCCGGTCACGTTGAACCCGGCCTTGGCGCTCCTGAAGGGCTCGATCTCGAAGAGCCACTCCGTGAATCGGTCCACGTCGGACCTGAACTTGTCCTTGTCCTCAGCCGTGTAGCCTTCGGCCACGAAGACAACGTCGACACTCTTCCGGGGATCGCCGTTCTTCAACGCTTCGAAGATGGTGGCCCCGCCTGCGGTCGTTTCCTTGATGATGTGGTAGTCGGAAGGGTCGACCGTCTCGGTGAAAAGGGGATGGAGGACGTTTTTCCTGTTCCTTGTTTCGATCACGAAGAGCACGGGGCGGCGCGGATAAGGGACGCGCACCGACCGGTTGAAGACCCTCTTCAAGCCGTTGAGGGCGGGGGCGGTGGTCTTGTATTCCCCGAACATGGCGTCGAACCCCCGGGAGTAGATCAACCGGTTGGAGGCCACATCGTAGACCTTGACGGCGTAGCGGCCGTTCTCAAAGGGCTCGACGAGCCGGGTCCGGGTCTCAGGCCATGTCCCTTCCTGGTAGATGTGATCGATGGTGACGAGCTCTTCCCTGGCATCCCCGACCATGTAGAGATCAACGCGCATGGCCTTGTCCAGGAAGAACTCGTCATAGTCGACCTGGGCTAGGAGCGGCATGCCCAGGGCGAGCAGAAGCCCCGCCAGGATGAAATAGGATCTTTTCATGTTAGAACCTGAAACCGACGGAAATGTTCGGCACGACGAGGTGCATCTTGAACGTTCCGGGCATGGCCGATTCAAAGGCCGGGTCCGTGACGGTCTTTATATAATCAATGTTGCGTTCCTTCCCCATCAGGTATTCGAGTCCGAAGTCCAGTTGGAGGCCCGCGATCTTATAGCCGACGCCGAACGTCACGACATTGAAAGTATAGCTGGGCAGGAGGACATTGATCGTCGTGTCAGGCGAAGGGGTCGGGTCATGATAATAGCCTGCCCTCAGGGCCAGGGAACCGCTCAAAAGGTATTCGGCCCCGAAACGGAGCTGGGCCTTGTCCGACCAGCCCATCTTCCGGACGTCCTGGCCGCCGAGCCGCATGAGGGCCTTCCAGGCCGGGTCGGTGAAATCCGTGTTCAAGGTCTTGATCGTGGACCATTTCGTCCATTGGACGTCGGCGGTGAGGAGCAGCTTGTCCATCGGACGGACGGCGACACCGCCGGCGATCCAGAGGGGGAACGTGAGGTCCCGTTGGAGAGCCGAGGTTCCGCCGTACCCCAGCCGCGAAAGGTTCGAGATCTGGGCATCGCCCTTGAACTTCACCGCGCTCGGGGTCCGGACCGTGAGCCCGAAGCTCACGGCCTGGGACGGCTTGACGAGGACGCCGAAGGTGGCGCCGAGGCCCCAACCGTTCATGCTCTCCTCATATTGCCCAAGGTCGAGAGCATGGGGTGGGACCGGGAGCTCGGCCTCGCCGGCGTGCATCTTGATGGAGAACATCCCGTAGTTGACGTTGAGGGTCACACCGATGGAGATCATGTCGCTGATCTTGTAGGCGATGAGCGGGGAGATGCTCACCATCCCGACCTTGCTGGTCCAATCGTAGGACTTGTTCCCCGTGAGCGCGGCGAAGTCGGACCCTTCCCAGTTGGCGCCAAGGCCGGCCGGCGTGTAGACGCCGATCCCCAGGACAAGCCTGTCGGACACAGGATGGTAATAAGCGGCCATTCCGCCCAGGTAATGGCTCAACTTGGTCTTGGCGTCGACAAGGGTCATGCTGCCCCCCCGCAAGGGGACGTCCAACCTGTATTTATTCGTAGGGATCAGGTCGGTCCCGTAGAAGCCGAAGTATTTCGACTTGAAACCCGCCGCTCCGGCCGGGTTCCAAAAGACGACGCTGAAGTCGTCGGCCAGCCCGACGAAGGCGCCTCCCATAGTCAGGGCCCTCGTCCCGAGGCTGTTGAGGTTCAGGCCGTTGCCCCAGGCGAGCGGGACCAGGGCCAGGAGCGCCAGAAGCGCCGCGAAAGATCGTTTTCCGTTGTTCATCCTAACCTCCATCTATATTTCCTATATGTTTACTATATTAGAACAGGTTTTGTCAAACCCCGTCTTTTCGCCCCCTCCCGCCTTCGCGCGGGCTATTCTGCTTCTTCCCGAAGACAAACCCGGCCTTCCTGTCGACGTCGACCGCGACCGTATCCCCCTCCCTGTACTCCCCGGCCAGCATCTTCATGGCCAGGGGATTCTGGATGTCCCTTTGTATCGTTCTTTTGAGAGGACGGGCGCCATAAACCGGATCGTATCCCCTCTCCGCCAAGATCTCTCGGGCCTCACGGGAGACCTCGAGCCCGATCTTCCGGTCGGCAAGCCTCTTCCCCAGCAGTCCGATTTGCAGGTCGACGATCCTGAGGATGTCGTCCTTGGCCAGAGGCTTGAAGATGATGACCTCATCGACGCGGTTCAGGAACTCGGGCTTGAAGCTCGCTTCCAGAGCCTTCCGGACCTCCTGTTCCATGGCCGCATAGTCCCGGCTGAACTCCTTGATGACCTGACTTCCCAGGTTCGACGTCATGATGATGAGGGTGTTCCTGAAGTCCACAGTCCGCCCTTTGCCGTCGGTCAGCCGGCCGTCATCCAGGATCTGCAGGAGGATGTTGAAGACATCCGGGTGCGCCTTCTCGATCTCGTCCAACAGGATGAGCGAATAAGGCCGGCGCTTCACCGCCTCGGTGAGCTGGCCGCCTTCCTCGTAGCCGACGTAGCCGGGGGGCGCACCGATCAGCCGGGCGACGGTGTGCTTCTCCATGTATTCCGACATGTCCAGCCGGACCATGGCCTTCTCTTCGCCGAAGAGGAACTCGGCGAGCGCCCGGGCCAGCTCGGTCTTACCCACGCCGGTGGGCCCCAGGAAGATGAAGGACCCGATGGGGCGGGCCCCGTCCTGGATACCGGCCCTGGCCCGGCGGATGGTGTCCGACACGGCCCGGATCGCCTGGTCCTGGCCGAGGACGCGACGGGAAAGAATTTCCTCCATCCGGATGAGCCGATCGACGTCGCCTTCGAGCATCTTTGACACGGGGATGCCCGTCCAGCGGGAAACGACCCCGGCGATGTCCTCCTCGTCCACGTCTTCTTTGAGCATTTTCCCACTCTTCTGGAGGACGGCCAGCCGGGCCGCCAGATCGTCCGTCTGCTTCTCAAGGTCGACGAGCAGCCCGTAGCGGATCTCGGCCACGCGCTCAAGGTCGCCGCGCCGTTCAGCGGACTGCTCCTCCACCTTGAGTGCGTCCCGCCGTTCCTTGAGCCTGCCGGAGGCCTCGATCGTCTCCTTCTCCTTCTGCCATCGGTTCTTGAGCCCGGCCCTGCATTCCTTGAGGCCGGCCAGTTCCTTTTCGATCGCCTCAAGCTTGTCTTTCGAACTCTTCTCCTTTTCCTTTCGGAGCGCCTGTTTTTCGATCTCGAGCTGGACGATCCGCCTCTCGAGCTGGTCAATCTCCTCCGGCAGGCTGTCGATCTGGACCCGGATCCTTGAAGCCGCCTCATCGACGAGGTCGATGGCCTTGTCCGGCAGGTACCGGTTCGAGATGAAGCGGTTGGACAAGGTCGCCGCCGCAACGAGGGCCGAGTCCTTGATCCTGACCCCGTGGTGGACCTCGTACTTCTCCTTCAGCCCCCGAAGGATGGAAACGGTCTCCTCGACCGAGGGTTCGCCTACGTAGACCTGCTGAAACCGCCGCTCGAGCGCCGCGTCCTTCTCGATATGTTTCTTGTATTCGTTGAGTGTCGTGGCGCCGACGCAGCGCAGTTCCCCCCTGGCCAGGGGAGGCTTGAGCATGTTCGAGGCGTCCACGGCTCCTTCGGCCGCCCCGGCCCCGATGATGGTATGGAGTTCGTCGATGAACAGGACGACCTCGCCGCCGGCCTCTTTGATCTCCGTGAGGATGGCCTTGAGCCGGTCCTCGAACTCGCCTCGATACTTCGTCCCCGCCACGAGAGACCCGATATCGAGGGCCAGCAGCCGTTTGTTCTTCAAGGATTGCGGCACATCGCCGTTGGCGATACGCTGGGCCAGGCCTTCGACAATGGCCGTCTTGCCTACGCCGGCCTCGCCGATGAGGACGGGATTGTTCTTCGTCCGGCGCGACAGGACCTGGATGACGCGTCGGATCTCATCCTCGCGTCCGATGACCGGGTCGAGTTTCCCCTGCCGGGCCAGGGCCGTCAGGTCGCGAGCGTATTTTTCGAGGACCCGGAACTTGCCCTCCGGCTGGGGATCCGTGATCCTCTGCGTCCCCCGGATGGAGGCCAGACCCTTGAGCACGGTCTCCTCGGAGACACCCATGTCCCTAAGGACGCGGCCGGCCTCGCTCCCCTCTTCTTTGAGGATCGCCAGGAAGAAATGTTCCGTGGAGACATACTCGTCCCTGAGCCTGTCCGCTTCTTTTTGGGCCGCATCCATGATCTGCCGTAAAAGACCCGAAACACGGACCTCGCCGCCTCCTTCGACCCGGGGGATCCGGTCCAGGGCCTTGTCCAACTCCCGTCTGATCGCGGCGCCGCTCACACCTATCTTAGAAAGCAGGGCGTTCGCGACGTTCTCCTCCTGGTTGAGAAAGGACCAGAGGAGGTGTTCGGGCCCGACCTCCTGGTGGCCCATTTCTTCTGCCTTTGACTGGGCCTGTTGGATCGCTTCCTGAGACATGACGGTCAGTTTGTCCCATCGCATAGTTCACCTCGCGGTCAGTCAGAAGGGGTCAGGTCTTGATCCCTTCTTAAAAATAGTGAGTCGGCGCGATTCTGTCAAGGATGCTCGCCGGCCGATCGTCCGTGCCGCTCCCCGCGATCGCCTTGACAATTCCGGGAAAATGGATATTTATTCTCTTAGGGAGCGCGACATGGAAGAGATCGAAGTTTCGAGCTGGTTGACGCTGGACGCTGTCAAGAAGGCCGCGGACGTCGTCGAGATTGTGGGCAACCTCCAGACCGGGCACAGCATGTCCATCTTTTGCGAGATCGCGGAGGACTGTCTCGAACTGTGCTACAGCGACTCCGCCGCCAACTACCTGAGGCGGTTCGAGGACAGGGACGAATTCGAGGTCGCGCTCGAGCAGCGGAAGGAGGATGTCGGCGACGCTCCCTACAAAGAAGACGAAGGGGCGGAGGACGACGAGGAGGAAGATGCCGCCGAGACAGAGGACGGTTTCCAGGTCGAAGAAGAATCCGACGATCCCTAGTCTTTTCCCGTCTTTTTTAGCCCGGTTTTCAGCTCGTTCAAGAGGTTTAAGGCTTCGAGAGGGGTCATCGCGGCCGGGTCACAGCTCTCGATCCTGTCCCTGATCTCCTCGAGCGCCGCGAACTCCCGATCTTCGGAAAAGAGAAGCATCTGCGACCGGTCGCCGCGGCCGGGCGAGCGGTAGGCCATCCGGGGAAGCCCTGATTCGTCGAATTCCTGTTTCTCCAGGTTGAAGAGGATCTCCCTGGCCCGGTCGATCACCTCGCGAGGGATCCCCGCCAATTTAGCCACGTGGATCCCATAGCTTTGGTCGGAGGGCCCGGGGACGATCTTCCGCAGGAAGATCACGTCCTCCTTCCATTCCTTGACGGAGACATGGTAGTTCTTGATCCGCTTGAGGGTCAGGGCCAGCTCCGTCAGCTCGTGGTAGTGTGTTGCGAACAGGGTCTTGGCCCTGAGGCCCTCCTTTTCGTGAAGGTGCTCGGCCACGGCCCAGGCGATGCTCAAGCCGTCGAACGTGCTCGTCCCGCGCCCGACCTCGTCCAGAAGGATGAGGCTTTTCGGGGTGGCGCTGTTCAGGATGTTCGCCGTCTCCAACATCTCGATCATGAACGTCGACTGGCCGGCGCTGAGGAGGTCCATGGCCCCGATGCGGGTAAAGATCCGGTCTACGAGGCCGAGCGAGGCGGCCGCCGCCGGCACGAACGATCCCGTCTGGGCCATGATGCTGATGAGCGCCACCTGCCGGAGATACGTCGATTTCCCGCCCATGTTGGGCCCCGTGATGATCAGGATCTGGTCATCCCGGCAGTTGATGTGCGTGTCGTTCGGGATGAACGGCTCGGCGCTCGTGACCTCGATGACCGGGTGCCGGCCGCCGGTGATGCTGAGGGTGTCGCTTCCATCGACCATCGGCCGGCAATAGTTCCGCCGGGAGGCCAGTTCGCCGAGCGCCAAGAGGACGTCCATGCGGGCCACATCCACGGCGATCCTCTGGAGCCTGTTGGTCTCGCGCGCCACGGCTTCCCGGGTCTCGAGGAAGATCCTGGACTCCAGCTCGGCCATGCGTTCCTCGGCGTGGAGGACCTTCTCTTCATGCTCCTTGAGCTCGGGCGTGAGAAAGCGCTCCGAGCCCAGGAGTGTCTGCTTGCGAATATAATCGGACGGGACCAGGCGGAGATTGGGTTTCGTGACGTCGATGTAGAAACCGAAGACCTTGTTGTAACGGACCTTGAGAGAGGAGATCCCCGTCCGCTCCCTTTCCCTCTTCTCCAGGAGCGCGATGAAGGCCTTGCCGGACCTCGACACCGTCCTCAGCTCGTCGAGATCGGCGCTAAAACCCTCCTTGACGATCCCACCTTCCGTGGTCAGGAAGGCCGGCTCGTCGAGAATCGTCCTGTCGATGAGCCCGGCGATGTCCCGGCCGTCGTCCCATCGCTCCAGGAGCTCCCGGAAGATCCCGGCCGAAAAGCCCTTGAACTTTTCCCTTATCCGCGGCAGCGGCTCGAGGGATTTCTTCAGGGAGACCAGGTCCCTGGGGTGGGCGGCCGCAAGAGAGATCTTGCCCGTCAGCCTTTCCAAGTCATGGATCCCCTTGAGCTCCTCGCGGACCTCGTGCCTATCGACGGTCAAGCGCAGGGCTTCTTCAACGGCATCCAGCCTGGCGTTGATCATTCCGGCATCACTAAGGGGCTCCAGGATCCAGCCGCGGAGCATCCGCCCCCCCATGGAGGTCATGGTCAGGTCCATGACCTCGAGAAGTGTGTCCTTCGGCCGGCCGTCCCGGATGTTCCGGACGAGTTCCAGATTTCTCACCGTCGCCGCGTCCAGCACGAGGTGGTCACCGGAATGAACGTAGCGAATCCTATGGACAAGGTTGACGGAGTCCTTTCTGACCTTCCGGACATAGTGGAGGAGCGCCCCGGCCGCCGAGATCGCCAGATCCATGCCATCCAGGCCGAAGCCAGCCAGGGACCTCACCCGAAAGTGCTCCTCAATAAGCTCGCGGGCCTGGAATGGATCGAAAGCCCATGCTTCCACCGCGCTCCGAGGGACGGCGAAGGCCCCTTGAGGGCGGAGGATTTGAGAAATCGCTTCCTCTTCCCCTTCGGGAAAGAGGATCTCATGGGGAGAGACCTTGAATAGCTCGTCGGAGGCGGTCCGCTTATCCTCGGGCCGGCCTTGAAGCGCCCGGACCTCCCCCGAAACGAGATCAACGAAGGCCAGCCCCCAGCCATCCTCCTTGACGAGAACGCTGGCGATATAGATGTTCTCCCGGGCCTCGCCATTCTCGATTTCCACGGCCGTCCCAGGCGTCAGGACCTTGATGACCTCTCGCCGGACGACGCCCCGCGCTGCCCGCGGATCTTCCATCTGATCGCATACGGCGACCTTGAAACCGCGGCGCAGGAGCTTGGCCAGGTAGGAATTGACGGCATGGTAGGGGACGCCGCACATGGGGACCTTCTGGCGCGAAGTCAGGGCGATCTCGAGGACCGGAGACGCCGTTCTGGCGTCCTCGTAGAACATCTCATAAAAATCCCCCAGGCGGAAGAACAGGAGGGCGTCCGGATGCTCCCTTTTGATCCGGAAGTACTGCTCCATCATCGGGGTCAGGGAGTTCTTATCGGTCATGGCAATTTTCAACTATACCCATAGACGGAGGCTTTTTCAAGGACGGCAGCGTCGTCATGTCAGCGAGCCAATAAGTCGGCAGGCGGAAGAAAGGCATTTCCCGACTTGCCGGTTGAGCGGCTTGACGGCACGATTTTCGGCGTTTCGATTGAACAAATCGGGCGGGCTATAGTATAATCTTCCTTCATGAAACTGAACGCGCCGAACATCCTGACCCTCCTCCGTATCCTATCCGTCCCGGCTATCGTCGTCGCCCTCCTCGCGGATTTCAGGGGCCGGGAGATCACGGGTTTCGCTATCTTCCTCTTCGCGTCCCTGACCGACATGATCGACGGGTTCCTGGCCAGGCGGAAGCAGATGATCACGGTCTTCGGCCAGCTCCTCGACCCCATCGCCGACAAGCTCCTGATCGCCTCCGCCTTCATCTGTTTCGTGGAGCGGCGGATCGTACCCGCTTGGATGGCCGTCATCATCATCGGAAGAGAGATCGCGGTCACCGGTTTCAGGGCCATCTCTTCATCGAGGGGACACAACATCCCCGCCTCCCCCTTGGGCAAGGTCAAGATGGTCCTCGAGGTCGTCACCCTCTGCCTGCTGATCCTCGGGCCGGACCTCCTCGGAAAGCTCTATCCGCTCTCCCGGCTTGGACTTTGGCTCATCATCATCACGGCCGTGGCTTCGGCCGCGGAATATTATATCCGCTTCGGACCTGCTGTCCTCTCAAAGGACCCCTGACACCCAAGATCGGCGACAGGATTCTATCTTCTCAAGCGATGACACCAACTTCTGGTGATAACCGGAATTCCGGGGACACGATACCAATCCCAAAGAATGGGTTCATGTCCCGGAATTCCGACTCGCGTCCTATCGGCAATTTTTAATACAAACGCATTAAATAGTTTGACATCTGACTTTAAGCGGCCTGAAGCCGCCCTCACTCCCCCGGACCCCGGGGAACCAGTCCCGTCGGTTCCCCCCGTCGCACCTCTGTCGGCGACACGGACGATCTCAGAGCCCCCCTCCGATTATCGGAGGGGGTAGGGGGTGGTAAGAAATATGGACAGAGTCTTGGGCGTGTCGCCGAGATAGCCTTCATAGGACTCGGTCCCCCCTCCGCTACGGGGGCTTGAGGACGGCATTCAGTGCCGTTCATACGTTGGTACTTTTTTATTGCGTTCGTATTAGTGACAGCGCCCCGCGCGTTTTTTCCAGGCTCTCCCAGTTCTCGATATTGGCCAGCGCGGGCGGCTCGGGCCAGTTGCGGCTGATCCTTTTCATCAATCCCGAGAGGACCTTGCCGGGGCCCGTCTCCACGCAGAGCGTGATCCCCGCTTCCCGGAGGGCCTCCATCGAAACCGTCCACAGCACGGGCCGGCTGACCTGCCTCTTAAGGGCGTCCCTGGCCTCCTCGCCAGTCCGGACCGGCCTGGCGTCCACGTTGGTGACCACGGGAAATTTCGGGTCCTTGAACACGACTCCGTCCAGGTCCGCCCCGAGCCTCTCCTCGGCCGGCTTCATCAGGCTGGTATGGAAGGGGGCGCTCACCGGAAGCATGATGTGCCTGGCCGGCTTGATCAGGCGGATGGCTTCCTCGACCGCTTCCTTGTGGCCGGCGATAACGATCTGCTCAGGGCTGTTCCAGTTGGCGATCTCCACGGTCCCCGAGACGGCTTCAAGGACCTTCCGGCGAACGTCCTCATACGCGGCGCCCAACAGGGCTGCCATCGCCCCAACGCCCAACGGGACGGCCTCCTGCATGTATGTCCCGCGCTTGTGGACGAGCCGGACGGCGTCCTCGAAGGCGAGAACACCCGCCGCGACCAAGGCCGAATATTCGCCCAGGCTATGTCCGGCCGCTATCGCGGGATCGGCCCCCAGCAGGGAATAGGCGATCGTGCTGACCGTTAGTAGCGCGGGCTGTGTGTTCCGGGTCAAGCGGAGCTCCTCTTCAGGTCCCTTGAAGCAAAGCCTGGAGACGGCGTAGCCAAGGGCCTCATCGGCCCGGCTGAAGATCTCCCTCGCCAGGGGCGAGCGGTCGTAGAGGTCCTTCCCCATGCCGACAGCTTGTGAGCCCTGGCCCGGAAAAAGGCATGCAAAATGGCTCATGTCGGTCCTTCCTCTCCTGGGACGTTATTTCAGACAGTTCCTATTGATGCGGATATCGGCCTTGGCCTTCAAGTTCCCGATCCAGGCCGCGATCTGTTCCTCCCGCTTCCGCTCCTGAATCCGGGCTTCGATCCGATCCAGCACCTGGATCATGGGGGCCGGCACAGTCCCCTCCCGCTTCTGATCAGGAACATAGACGTCCTGATAATGGGCTTCGATCTCTTTTAGGGTGACGGGAGCGCTCTGATTGAACCGGGAGGCGATAACCTTCCGGAAAATCAGTTTTTCTTCGACGTAGGGCCTCAAATCGACCTCCTCGAGCCCGAATTCCTCGAGTCCCTTCCGAAAGCCCTCCGGCCCAAGCGTCAGGGAGAGGGCGTTCACGGCCGCGGCGATCTCCTCGCCTCCGGGCGCGGCCTGTTCCCGAGCGAGATCGACGACGAGCTTCTGCTCCACGAGCCGGTCCAACAAGCGTTCCAAGGACTCGATCCCCGCGTCGTCGGAATTGAGCCCGAAGCGGCCCACGATCCTCAGGTCGATCCGGGTGATGACCCGCGTATTGACGACGGCCGCGACACAGTCCTCGACCTGAGATCCGGCCGCCGGGATGAAGCCCGCGACCAACACCAGCAAAGACGCCCCAATCTTTTTTATCATGTCCTTAGAACATGTTCCCAATTGTGATGAACAGCAGCGGCCGGCCTTTTTTCTTCGGGTCGTCGATCGTCCAGCCCAAATCGAAACGGAGGGGGCCCAGCGGCGTCCTGTACCGGAGGCCGCATCCGAGGGCGCCCCGGAAGTTGAAAAGGCCGAAGTCCTTCCTCTTGGAAAAGACCTGGCCGATGTCGTAGAAGACGGCGCCGGAAAGGTCCCTGAGGATGGGAAACAGCGGGAATTTCATTTCCAGGTTGACCAGGAACATCGCCTTTCCTCCGACGGGCATCCCCGTCTTGGGGTCCTTTGGACCGAGCTCGTCGAACGTCTCTCCCCGGAAGGAGTTGCTCCCTCCGGCGAAGAACCTTTCCGGAACGGGCATCCTCCCCCGGCCCAGTCCGAGCCGGACGGTCGTGCTGAAGTTCAGGTGGGTTAGAACCGGGTCATAGTACTGGAACTTAAGGAAGCCCTTGACGTAATCGGACTCGATCTTGAACGCCGGGTAGGCCCACTCCCCCACGAAGCTCAAAAAGAAGCCCCTGGCGGGATTGAACGCGTCGTCCCGCCGGTCCCAGATCACGCTCCCCGAAACCAGGGCCGTCGAATACGGCTGGAGCTGGCGGTCGACCTCGGACTCCGCGATCTCCAGATAAGTCAGTTTTGTCCTCGACAAGCTGATCGTTCCGAGGAGGACTAAGCCGCCAGCCAACGGCTTGACGGTGTTCAAGCTTATGCCCCTCCGATCGAAACCGAAGCTCTTCCGGTCCTCCCTTTCGAGCCAGGCGTTCATCGAGGTCTGCATGGGGACCCCGAGGAAGTAGGGCTGCTCCCAGGAGATGACCCCCCGCTTTTCGATAAGGCTGAACTGGCTGACCAGGCTGACTTGGGAGGCCGTGCCGAAGATATTGCTCCTGATGAACTCCGCCGTTCCCCGCAGCCGGATGTCGTTCTCCCAGAGGGCGAAGGACCTTGGTTCGTTCCTGGTCTCGAGCCCGACTCCCAGGCTGGCGTAATTTCGTTCTCCTTCGCGGACGGTGATGACCAGGTTCTCGCTCTCCTCCGAGACCGGGACCTCATCGACCCTGACCTCGGAAAAGACGCCCAGGCCCTCGAGTCTCCTCTTGGTTTCGAGAATGAGTTCCCTCGAAGCGTCGTCCCCTTCCTTGAGCCGCACCTCCCTGAGGATCGTCCTCTTCCGCGTCACCTTGTTCCCCATAATGACGATGCCGCCGATCCGGACCCTGCGGCCCTCGTTGACGGAAATGGTCACGGAGAAGGAGCTCGCCGAGATCGGCTTGACCTCGGAGACGGTTTTAGTCCCGCGGACGCCGCGATCGAGGTAAAAAGCCTCGATCCTTTCGACGTCCTTCCTGACATTGGGCGCGAAGAACGGCCCCCCTTCGGAACTCACCATCGCGGCCCGGACCGCATTCGGAGAGAACAAAGAGACCCCCCCGACGGCGAGCCGGGTGATCCTGTCCTGCGCTCCTTCCCGGATGAAAAAGATCGCTGTCGCCGCCTTTCCCCGGCTCTTCAGGTTGAGGTCGACATGGCAGTCGGGGAAACCATGCGTATGATAGAAGAGTTCGATCTCGCGCGGGATCTCGAAAAGGCGCTCCCCTTTCAGGAGGGCGAAGAACGGAAGCTTTTCGCTGATTCCGACCTCAGCCCTGATTCGGGATGGAGGGAAAGAGGACAGACCGTCGAACTCCACGGAATCGATCCTGTACTTTTCTCCGGGGCTGATATCATATATCACGCGGATCTCGTTCTCCGGACGCTCGATCCGAGACTTCGCCGAGGCGAAGACATAGCCTTGTTTCCTGAGGAATTCCAGGATGCGCGCCTCCCCTTCGGCCAGACCCCATTCCTCGAAGATCCGCTCCTCCCAGATCGGCGCCAGCAGGCTCGCGGGAACGCGCGCCCCCCGGATGAGGAAGATGATCTTTTCCCGGGGGAGGACATTGATCATGAGGTTGACGCGGCCGCCGGCCTCGTCAAAATCCTCCCGGACGATGTCGAGCGCCGCCCTTTGGAAGCCGAGGGTATTGTAGTAGTCCTTCAGCCGCTGAAGGTCCTCGCGGAACCTTGAAGGAGCATAGATCGCGCCCTCCCGGTCCCTCAGCCGATTGCCGAGCTCGTTTTCAGGAACGATGAGGCTGCCTGAGAAAGCGATCTTTCCGATCGTGAACCTCTTCCAGGACCCGATCTTGAATACGACGTCGGCGACGGACGCATTGACGTCCTTCATCGTCTCCGTCCGGATCTCGGGCTCGAAGTAGCCTTCCCGTTTCAGGAGCTCCCTGAGCTCCCCGACCGCCAAATCGATCTTGTCCTCGGAAAAGAAGCTTCCCGGCCGCAGGACTTCGACGGCTTTTCTCATCTTCGTCTGCGGCAGCTCTTTTCCCCCCAAAAAGGAAAGGCTTCGCGTAGTAAGGTTATGGGTCAGAACGAAGGTGAGCTCAACGCGGGCGTCACCGCTCCGGAGGACCCGGATGTCGGAGAAGAGGCCGGTTTGGTAGATCTGTTTGACGCTCTGATCGATTTTCTTCAGGGAATAGGGCTCGCCCTTCCGGATGGAGATGAGCTCCTCCAGGTTTTGCTCGCCGGCCTGCCCGTCCGCCCGGATGAGAACGCTCTCGATGACCGGCGGTCCGGACTCTTGAAGGAGGGGGAGCGCGACGGCAGGGAACGCCGCGAGAAGCAGGATGGTCCAGGTTAGCCGCAGGACATTCCCCTTCGTCCTCGGACGCTCAGAACCTTTTGCGAATCTTGACATCAAAGCTGATCCGTCCCAGTTCATTCCTCATACCCACGAGGGAAAAATCATGGCTCAGGTCCCACTCCATCCGGACGATCTCTCCCCTTTGGGTTGTCAAGTTGGTGGAGTATAGGATCGACAGGTTCCGGGAGATTTGCCTTCCGACCGTGAGCCGGGCCGTCATTTCGGCCGAGGAGCCCAGGACGAAAGGATCGACCCTGAACCGGGCCAGGCTGAACAGCCCTTCGGCCCTCTTCTGGGCCTGCTCCGCGATCTGGAAGGAAAGCAGGGAGGCGGTGCTGAGCCGGGTGCTCGTGTCGTAGGAGTAGGACCGCCGGAAGGCCTCGCCCAGGGCCAGAAGGGCCAGGACGTCCTCGGGAGGCAGCGGCGGCGAAGAGCTGAACTCCGGCCTCAGGCTATTGACGAGCCCGTTCAGGGAGAAGGTGACCCGATAATCCTTGACGTAGGTCTCCCCCCGGAAATCCAGGTAAGGCTCGACCGAGGCCGGGTTGAAGAAGCTCAGGCGGCCATGTACGACCTTGAACTTCCTGTCCTGAAAGTAGACCTCTCCGCCCAGGGCTTCAATGTCGCCGAGGACGAGCGGCGAGTTGATATTACCCGAGATGGTGAGGTCGAACCGTCCGCTGATCCTGCCGAGGGAGTTCTCCATCCAGGCGTTCTCGCCCGCGCGGAGCCTCAGATCCAGGGACAGGTCGTCGAAGAAGCCTTTTTCCCTCCTGCTTTGATAGTAGGGTGTCGAGGAGAACCCGAACTTTTCGTAGATCTCCCGGCGCCAGGAAAGCCGGGAAACGGATAGTTCCCCGTCCAAAACGAAGCTCCGGCTGTCCTTCGTCAGCCGGACCCAACCGTCCGTCAGCGCCCTCGTCCGTTCGAAGGGCGAGAGGACCATGTTCTTCCCGTCAATCCGGACGTCGATGGATTCGACGCCCTTCCTGCCGAGGCCGACCTCCCCACCGCCCCGGACGTCCCCATCCCCCAGCTTTCCCTGGAACGAGCGCACGGAAATCTTTCCGTCTTGAATGAACGCCAATCCGGAGTAATCGTTCAGGGCGTGGGCGAACCCGGGCAGCGGAAGAAGAGACCCCTGGAAATCCACGGCCCCATTGACCCGCGGAGCCGTCCTCAGCCCCCGGATCTCTCCCAGGTAGTTGAGGCGGCCCTTCGCCCCTTTCCAGGGCAGGAGAAGGTCGAGGTTGTTGAAGCCCCCCTTGACGTCGGCCGAGATCGAGTCCCGGTAAAGGGGAAGTTCGAAGAGCACCTGGAAATCGTTTGACCCGGGCAGGAAGCTTCCGCGGATGTCCAGGTCGATCCTGTCTTCCAGATAGCCCAGGGACCAATCCCCCCTGGCCTCGGTCTTCTGAAAGGGCGAATACAGCAAGTCCAAGACCTCGAACATGCCCGTCGGCCGGTCCTTGCCGAAAACGCCCTTACCTCCCAGGCCAAGGTTGAGCCTTCCGTTCAGCCCGGGCTCCACCGCGGCAAGGTCCAGGCCTTTCCCTGCAAGGCCGATGTCGAAGTCGCCGCCGGCCGGCCTCAAGGAGAAATCCCCGCCGACCGTCCCGTTGAAGAACATGAAACTGAGGCCGCTGAGATGCAGGGCCCCGTCCTTCCACGCCAGGCCGCCCCTGACGTTCGTGGCCGGCCGGCCGAGGATCCGGAGCTCAGGGCTCGAGAAATCTCCCTTGAGCTGGAGGACCCCGCCGTCTTGGACAAGCTTGAACACTCCCCTGGCCCTTCCCGTCAATGGCAGGAGGACGTCGAGAGGCGGAAGGATCGCTTCGACCGCTCCGTCGGTCAGCCGGAAGCCGGCCTCGACCCGGTTTCCTTCGACGGCCAGATCGATCTCCCCCTTCATGTTCGCATCATCGACCCGGAACGTCCCGAGGACATTCCCCCTCAGGATCTCAAGCGTCCCCTCGACGGCGGCCGCATCGAACTTGGCGAATCCCGCGGGCGCACAGGAAAACCCGGCCGTGACGCGCGGCTGATCGTAGTCTCCGGCGATCTTGATGTCCGCGGTCCCCCTGCCCCGGATCTCAGGGAACTCGAAGGCTCGGTTCAGGATGAGCGACGTAAAGGCCCTGGCCTGCTTGACGTCCTTGATCTCCCCTCGGATAGCCAGGTCCATGTCCCGGCCGATCCTGACCCCTCCCCGGACCTCGACCCTGCCAAGGCTTGAGTCAAGGTCGGCGGACGAGAAGGTGAGGTCCCTGGCTTGAAGATCCATTTCGAACCGCGCCTTCCCCCGGAACGGGTACCTGGGAGGCTCGGGCGCTTCCAATCCATCCCTGAACTCCCCGTCGGACGTGAGCCGGTCGTTCTCGAGAACGAAATTCCCCCAGATGGGAGACCGGACGGGCCAGGGCACCTTGTAATAGCTCAAGATCGGGTCGAGAAGGACCCCGCGAACCTGCCCCTCGACCCGGCCCCCGCTGAATCGGATGAGGACGGACTCCGTGGTCGCGTATCTCTTTTGGAGGCTGAGTTCCACTTCGCCCCCGGCCTTGCCCCGGACCGCGACCCGGCCCGTGATCTCGCCCAGGGGCACCGTGTTCATCGTGACCGCCCGACTGGAAAGGTCGGCGTCGAAGAAAAGTTCGCCGCCTTTCGTCTCCAGCCGGCCGCGGCCTTCCGCCCGGCCTTCCCAGTCGAAAGGAATGTTCAGGAGGCGGGCGATATGACCGGCCTCGATGTTGAAGATGGCATTGAGTTGCAGAACGGGCCGGGCCGGATTGCGCAGCTTCCCATCGGCCTTGATGACGAATCCGGTCCCCTCCACGATCAACCTGCGGATGGAAACGTCTCGCCCCTTTCCGGAGACCGCGACGGCGGCCCTGCCGCCGAACGGGACTTCCGAACCGGCCGGCGTGAAGGTATATTCGCCCGCGTCCGCCTGGAATGAGAACCTGTCACCCTCCCTGGTAAAGAGGGCTTTTACCTTGCGGGAATGGAGGGAACCCGCCCTCAGCCGGTAGAGGACTTCGCCGTCCAGGGCCACGCCCTTCTCGATCGGGAAAGTGACCGGCCAGAAGGACCCGGACTTTCGCTTCCTCCCGCCCGCACCTTCCGATAGCTGCAGGACCGGCCCTTCGACGACGACGGTGAGGGGCTTTTCCTTGCTCAAAAGGGACATGTAGGAGATCCGGACGGTCACTTTCCGGGCGGAGAAGAAAGGCGAGGCGGCGACGGCCCGAACGTCCTCCAGGACCAGGGCCGGCGGGAAGTAAGAGAGGCGCAGACGGCCGTAAGTGATGATCTTATCGAGCTTCGCCCTGGCCTGGCGGAGGAAGATGTTCTTGCCGACGACGAGGGCGGCGAAAAGCAGGGCCATGACCAGCAAGAAAACGATCAGGCCCTTGAATCTCTTCAGGATCTTCATCTTGGCCTTGGGAAAAGGCTGATGACCGAAATGGCAGGCCCCCTTATTTCTTGACCTTGGCCCAGTCTTTCAAGAACTTCTCCATGCCGGCGTCGGTCAGCGGGTGCTTGACCATCTTCTCCAGGACGGCGGCGGGGATCGTGGCGATGTCCGCGCCGAGGAGGCCGGCTTCGATGACGTGCCTGGGGTGGCGGATGCTGGCTACGATGACCTCGGTCGCCAGGCGGCAATTCTCGAACAGAGTCACGATCTCCTCGACGAGCCCCATGCCCTCCTGGGAGATATCATCCAGCCTGCCAATGAACGGACTGACGTACTTGGCCCCCGCTTTGGCCGCGAGGAGGGCCTGGCCGGCCGAGAAAACAAGGGTCATGTTGACCTTGATCCCCTCGCCCGAAAGGATCTTGGTCGCCTTGAGGCCTTCGACGCAGACCGGGATCTTGATGACGACGTTGGGCGCGATCGCCGCCAGTTCGCGGGCCTCCCTGACGATCTCCCCGGCCGCGGTGGAAACACACTCCACGCTCACGGGGCCCGGAACGGTCCGGCAGATCTCCCGGATGAGGTCCTCGAACTTCATGCCCTCCTTGGAGCACAGGGACGGGTTAGTTGTCACGCCGTCAACGATGCCCCAGCCGGCGATCTCGCGGATCTCATCAAGGTTCGCGGTGTCCAGGAAGAACTTCATGGCCTCCCTCCTCGTCTCTTATTCGACTATCCTCATGACCTGGTTCGAGAGCGTTCCGATGCCCTCGATCTGGACGTCCACCCTGTCGCCGGGCTGCATGGGCCCGACGCCGGCCGGGGTTCCCGTAGAGATGATGTCGCCCGGATAGAGCGTCATGATCCTCGAGATGAACCGGACAAGGAACGGGATGGTGAAGATGAGGTTCCTCGTATTCCCGGACTGTCTCAGCTTCCCGTTCAGGAAGGTTTTGACATGGAGCGCGGACGGATCGACGTCCGTGGCGATGCACGGCCCGCAGGCGGCGAAGGTATCGAAGGACTTGGCCCGCGTGAACTGGACGTCCTTGGTTTGGAGGTCCCGGGCCGTAATGTCATTGAAACACGTGTAACCCAGGATGTGCTCCTCCACGGGGTCGTCGTCGGCCAGCAATCGCGCCTTTTTCTTGATGACGACGGCCAACTCCCCCTCATAATCCACCCGCGACGACATCCTGGGATAAACGATGATGTCCCGGGTCCCGATCATGGCGGATGAGGGCTTGAGGAACAGCAAGGGCTCTTCCGGGAGGGGCCTCCCCATCTCCTGGGCATGGTCCTTATAATTCGCGCCCACGGCGACGATCTTGGTGGGCTCGACGGGAGGCAGGATGAACACTTCACTCATAGGCACAGGGCTGTCCTCGATCCTGAAATCCCTGAACACGGAGCCTTTTACGGGAAAGAGGAACTCCTCCTTGAGGACCCCGTACAGGATCTTTTTTCTGTAGCGAAACCGGTAGATCTTCATCGAGGCGCATCCTTAAGGCTGTCGGCAACGGTCTCCGTTCTCGGGCTTTCGTTCCCGTTCCTGTCCACGGAGCTAATAGCATACCGATAACGCCGGCCCTTTTCAATCGCGGCATCCGTGTAAGCGTTCTCGACGAGAAGCTGAGGGGTCAGCAGCTTGTCCTCGGCCTCCCCTTCCACCCTGCGCCAAACCTTGTAACCGGCAAAGTCCTTTTCCCGATTCGCCTCCCAGCTCAAGGCGATGAACCCCCTGCCGGTTACGGGCACCAGACCCGCGGGCGCGGCCGGCGGAAAAAGATCCTTGGGGACGATCTCCCGGCGCTCGGAATCGTCACTCTCCAGATAAGGAGGGGTCTCGGTGGCCGACGACCTGACGAAATAATAAAGCGGAAGGCCGTACTCGAATTCGACATCCTCATATTTGAGCTCCCGGACCAGGCTCGAATTGAGGAGATTGGCCGGACCGTCCTTGGACTTCCGGTAAATGTTGTAGCCGGCCACGAGCGGTGGCGTGGACATGTCGACGTTCGCAGTAGGCGCCAGCCAGGTGAGGCCGATCTTGTTCTCGACGAAAAGGACCTCGAAGCCCTGAGGCGGAAGAGGGACCGCCTGCGGCTCGATTTCGGCAGTGGACGAGAACGCGGATTCATGAGACCGCCGGTCTTTCACGCGGACGGCAAAGATGAATTTCGAGGTCCCGATCTTCTTGCCGGCCAGCGAGTACGGATAGGAGAAGCCCGCGGCGTCCGAGCCCTTCTTCTTCCGGTAGATCATGAGCGCTCCCCTCTCGATGACGGCCGCCGGCTGGGCCTTGGCCTCAAAGTACTCCGCAGTCACCTGGATTGACGGCGAAATTGCCGGCTGGGTTGCTGGTTGGATTGCCGGCTGAGTTGGTGGCTGGATTGCAGGCTGAGTTGGAGGCTGAGTTGCAGGCTGGACTGCGGCCGTCTTGCCCGTCGGCTGTTCGAGAACCCAGATCTCGGCCGCGGCCACGGCGTCCAGGGTGGCGCCGTCCACGTAGGTCACGGGATTCTTCCATCCAACGAAGATCTTGTCGCCGCGCTGAAAGAGGGTCACGGTCTCCACCTTCTGGGGCGTGCGGATGAGCGGCGGCAGGAGGGGGCCTTTCTTGCCGCAGCCGGCCGTGAACGAGCAGGCGAGGAGCACGGCGAAAACAGAGGGCTTCTTCATCACAAAATGAAACGTTTCAGGTCCTGGTCCTTGAGGATGTCCCTGAGCTGCTTCTGGACGTATTCCCTGCCGATAGGAATGTTCTTCTTCCGGATGTTCGGGGCCTCGAAGGAAATGTCCTCCATGACCTTCTCCATGACCGTGTGAAGCCTGCGGGCGCCGATGTTCTCCGTGTCCTCGTTGACCTTCTCCGCAATGGCGGCGATCTCGTCGATGGCTTCCGGAGAGAACTCGACCTCGACGCCCTCCGTGGCCATCAGGGCCTCATACTGCTTGATGAGGGCGTTCTCGGGCTCGATCAGGATGCGGATAAAGTCCCCCTTGTTGAGAGGGGTAAGCTCCACCCGGATCGGGAACCGGCCCTGGAGCTCCGGGATGAGGTCGGACGGCCTGGAAACGTGGAAGGCCCCCGCACCGATGAAGAGGATGTGGTCGGTCCGGACAAGGCCGAAACGCGTGTTCACCGTCGTCCCTTCGATGATGGGCAGGAGGTCGCGCTGAACCCCTTCGCGGCTGACCTCGGGTCCATGGCCCGTTTCGCGGCCGGCGATCTTGTCCACCTCGTCCAGAAAAATGATGCCCGAGTGCTCCACCTTTTCGATGGCCAGGCGGGACACCTGGTCCATGTCCACCAGGCGTTTCTCCTCATCTTCCAACAAGACCTCGCGGGCCTCCTTGATCTTCATCTTCCTCATCTTGGTCTTTCCCCCCATGAACCCGGGGATGAGCTCTTGGATCTGGATCCCGATCTCCTCGACACCGGAATTCGAGAGGATCTCGAACGGAGCGGCGTTCTTCTCTTTGACCTCGATCTCCACCGGCCGGTCCTCCAGGAAACCGGCCCGCAGCTGCTTCCGGAATTTTTCCCGGCTTTCCTGGAACCTCCCGGTCTCCTCCTCGGTCATGGAGTTCTCGCGCTTGCGCGGCGGCGGGAGGAGGAGGTCCAGGATCCTCTCCTCGACATTGCCCTTGGCCTTCTCCTCGATCTCTTCGATCTTCTCGGACTTGACCATGTCCACGGAGATGCGGACAAGGTCGCGGATCATGGATTCGACGTCCCTGCCGACATAGCCCACCTCGGTGAACTTGCTGGCCTCGATCTTGAGGAAGGGAGATGACGTGAGCTTCGCCAGGCGTCGGGAGATCTCGGTCTTCCCGACGCCGGTCGGGCCGATCATCAGGATGTTCTTGGGCGCGATCTCGTCGGCCAGCTCAGGAGGAAGTTTGCGCCGGCGGTATCTATTGCGGAGGGCGATGGCCACGGCCTTCTTGGCGGCCTTCTGGCCGATGATGAACTTGTCGAGCTCGGCGACGATCTCCTGGGGGGTGAGTTCGTCGTCCTTGGGGTCCGACGGAGGGTTTTCCATCGATTCGGGCAGGCGGATGGCCATCTAGAGCTCCTCGACGGTGATCTGATCGTTGGTGTACACACAGATCTCGGAGCTTATCTTCATGGCCTCCAGGGCGACCTCCTTGGCCGAAAGGCCCGTGTGGCGGATGAGGGCCCTGGCCGCGGCCAAAGCGTAAGGCCCGCCGGACCCGATGGCGATAATGCCGTCGTCCGGCTCGACGACATCTCCCGTTCCGGAGATGAGGAACGAGCTTTCCTTGTCGGCCACGACAAGCATGGCGTCAAGCTGTCGGAGGGACTTGTCCAGCCGCCAGTCCTTGGCCAGCTCGATGGCGGCCCGGGAGAGGTTTCCCCGGTACTCCTCGAGCTTGACCTCGAAGCGGGAGAAAAGGGCGAACGCGTCCGAAGTGGAGCCGGCGAACCCGGCCAGGACGGCCCCCTTGTGCAGCCGTCGGATCTTCTGGGCGCTCTTTTTGAGGACGGTCTGGCCCATGGTGACCTGGCCGTCCCCCGCCAGGACGACACGTCCTTGGTGGCGGACGCAGATCACGGTCGTCGAACGGATCATGGAGGCACCTTCCCGCGGTTCTTTCATGTCGAATTCCATGATACCGGATAGCCCCCCGCAAGTAAAGCGGCCTCAAGGAGTTTTACAGTACGTTGAGCTACTTAGGGATCGCCTCTGAAGGACTTGGGGACATCCCTCCGAAAGACGTGAATTTGCCCCAGCGAGTCAAATTCACTCCGGCTCCGGGCCTCACTCTCCCCTCCAAGAATCGGGGAACCGTGCCCGCTCGGCCCTTCGACGGCTTTCTTCGGGATATCCCCTTCGTCCTTCCCGGCGATCCCCTGTTTTTTATATAGTTAATCGTTTGGCATTTTCGTCAATTTCAGAACCACGCAAAACTCCTTGATCTCCCGCTTTCTGTGCGGCGGCCGGATGTGCTAGAATTGACGCTCGGAGAGGAGGAAGGACACGATGGCCTCGTTGACGCTGGTTGTGATGGCCGCGGGCATCGGCAGCCGCTACGGCGGGCTCAAGCAGATCGATCCCGTCGGCCCGAACGGCGAGATCGTCATCGATTATTCCATATACGACGCCCTCCGGGCCGGCTTCGACAAGGTCGTCTTCATCATCCGCCGGGAGATCGAGGATGCCTTCCGGCGGCAGGTCGGCCGGACCGTCGAGGGCAGGGTGGAAACGGCTTATGTGTTCCAGGAGCTCACTCCCTTGCCCGAAGGCTTCCATCTCCCGCAGGGGAGGACCAAGCCGTGGGGAACGGCCCACGCCATCCTCCGCGCGAACGACGAGGTCCGGACGCCGTTCGCGGCCATCAATGCCGACGATTACTACGGCCGGACGGCTTTCGGATCGATGGCTGTCCACATGCGGAGGGCCGCGGACACTCCGGCGTTCTACGATTACGCCATGGTCGGCTACATCCTCGAGAACACCCTCTCTGAACACGGCCACGTGGCCCGGGGCGTCTGCGCGGCCGATCCGGAAGGACACCTCGTCGACGTTTGTGAGCGCCGGAAGGTCCAACGCTTCGAGAACGGTATCCGGTACACGGAGAACGGGCGGGATTGGATCGATATCTCCGCGGAGAGCGTCGTTTCCATGAACATCTGGGGGTTCACTCCGAGTATCTTCGGTGAGCTGGAGGCCCGTTTCCCGGTTTTTCTAAGAGCGAACGAGCCTTCGATCATCAAGGCCGAATTCCTGATCCCGGAGGTCGTCGGGAGCCTGGTCCGCGAGAAAAAGGCCCGGGTCAAAGTCCTTCCCAACCACGACAGATGGTACGGGGTGACGTATCCCGAGGACCGGCCCCACTTTCAAGCGGCCCTGCGTGGGCTCATCGCGCAAGGGCATTATCCCGAAAACCTGTGGGGATCCTGAAAAGCGACGCCGCATTGGACCAGGACGACTTCTATCCCCATGGCTTCCGAAGCAAATTCCATACGGCCCGGACCGTTCTCGGGGAAATGGGCCCCTTCCCTTTCCTGACCAAGGTCCTGCCGTGGTCTTTTCGCCGGCGGTACATTTTTTATTCCGAGAAAATCCGGATCCCCGAGGCCTATCCTCATTTTCCGGCCCGGTTCCGTTTCAGTATCGCCGGCAAGGAAGATCTGGATTCCCTCATGGCGCTCCGCAAAGGTTACTACAAGAGGGATATGCTCGAGAGACGGTTGGAAATGGGCCAGATGTGTTTCCTGGGATGGAGCGGCAAGGACCTGGTTTACGTCCGTTGGCTGTTCTCGGGAACGTTTTATGTCCCCTACTTGCGCCGGAGAATCGTCCTCGGGCCTGATGAGGTCTTCGCAGACGAGGCCTATACCGCTCCCGGCTTCAGGAGGCTGGGCATTTACTCCTGCTGCGGACGCCTAATCAGGATCGCGCTCCTGGAAAAGGGTTTCAACAGATTTACCGTAGCGGCCGCTTCCTGGAACACATCCGCTCGGCAGGCCATTCTGAACGCGGGTTCGACCGAGATCGCCAGCTTCGGATACTGGAACGGGCCGGGATTCAGGAAATTCTTCTGGTCCGGGGACATTGAGGTCCATGATGACGGAACGATTATCTTTAAGGCCGCCCTCTAAGGGCGACAAGATCACCGACCAGTCTTTCTGGGACTGGACAGGGCTCCACTTCCCCACGCTTTTTGAGGCCCCATCTACCAGGTATTACCGGAAATGTGAGGAGAGGCTCTTCGAGACCTATTTTCCAGGGCTCGCCGGCAAGAAGCTTCTGAAGACCGACCTCTGGGACGAAGCCAAGAATACCAGGATCCTGAAATACGCGGCCGACCAGGGCGCCGACGTCTACGGGATCGATATCTCCGCCGAGATACTCAGACAGGCGGGGTCGGCCTTCGAAAACGGCGTGGCCCGCCGGAGGTTCATCGTTTCGGACGCCCGGGCCATCGCCTTCGCCGGGGGTTCGTTCGACCACATTTACAGCATGGGCACGATCGAGCACTTCAAGGAGCATGCGCTGGCCGTCCGGGAGTGCTTTCGGGTGCTCCGGGGTGGCGGGACCGCGATCATAGGCGTCCCCAACGCCCGCGACCCGTTCTTCCGCCCGCTCATGGTCGGCATTCTCCAAAGACTCGGCCTTTACGCCTACGGCTACGAGAGATCGTTCAGCATGGGGGCCCTGAAGAGGATGCTGGAACGTGAGGGCTTCGAGGTCCTTGCCGAGACGGGAATCCTCTTCATGCCCGGTTGGCTGAGGATGGCCGACCTCTGGCATTATGTCCGGAGACCGAAACTCGCGTCCCTGTCGACTCCCGCCGTCTCGTTCTTCGCTTATCTTCACAGAAAATTCCCGCGGCTCGGACGCCACGGCTACCTGATCGCCTGCGTCGTCCGAAAACCATTATAAGCGGAGAGCAGGATCCGCGATCATCCTGCTTTTAGCGGCCTGGGCCTTCGGGCGGGGCCGGTCGCCCCCTGAGGACACGATCCCACCGAAGCCTTGCCGTTGTCAGCCGGAGACGACGCCGCGGCGATCATTGAACGGGGACACGTACCGCAAGGACATGTCCCCTAATCCGCAACCGTTTGACCTTTTTTTACGTAATTGATATCCTGAGGACGAAACGCGGGAAATCTCCATGAAATGCCTTTCTTGCAATTATGACAACCCTGACGACACCCGCTTCTGCGGAAACTGCGGCAGGCCGCTCTTGGGAACTCCTGCCCCCGAGACCCTTTTCACTCAGGTCTAC
>Ga0315291_10000576_pt1 | contig 48871 bp, 35 predicted proteins | sample YL17G12_20_MG_FD_203070 | JGI IMG/M metagenome (GOLD analysis project Ga0315291, IMG submission 203070) | Sediment microbial communities from Yellowstone Lake, YNP, Wyoming, USA - YL17G12_20 | ecosystem: Environmental > Aquatic > Freshwater > Lake > Sediment | place: USA: Wyoming | collected...
CGCGGCCGCCTGCGTCGCACGTCCCGGCTCGACCCCGTAAGTTTCCCGAAGCTTTTGCCTGAGTTCCTCCCCGGCCGCCAGCGCCTCCGGGGTGCGCATGCCGTAGCTTTCTAGTCGCTCGGCGAGCGTCGCCACGGTCCCCATCTTGGCCTTCTGGCCTTCCGCAATCGCATCGTTGCAGGCGCGTTGAGCCGCGGCGGCTTTCGTGGCGGCCTCCTGGATGTCGTCCCACTCGTGCTTGACGGCCGCGAGCCCGGCGGCGGCCGTCAGGAACGCGAGCATGGCAGGCGTTGCGCTCCCGAGTGCCCCGACCAGTCCAATGATCTGGCCAGTCGCCCCGCCGAAATTCTGCCCCAGCAGGCTCACGGCGTTTGCGAGTTGCCGTTTGTGCGCGACGAGGTCCGCGGTCGTCCTACCGGCGCTCTTCTCCACTTCTTCCGAGGCCCTCGCCTTCTCCCGCCAAGCCTCGAATGCGAGTTGATCCTGCCCTTGCTGTTCGCGAGCGGCCTGCGCCAAGCCTTGATCGCGCACCAGGGGCGTTGTGAATCGGCCGGCTCGATCGACGCCGGTCGCGAGCTCGGCGGCGCGGCGCGACTTCGCCTCCAGGTCGCCGATGTCCGCCTGGAACTCGTACCTTATGATCTCTCTTTGTTCATCGGACATCGTGCATCATCCTCTACTTGCCCCTCCCGGCGGGCGCTGCCGTGAGGCCCAGCGCCCGCAGGAATTTGACCGCGATGTTCAGCTCGCGCAGGCAGTCGACGTCGAGCTCCGCGACGCCTTCAAGCACCTCGTGCAAGAGGGCCGCCCTCTTGGCCGACACCTGCCAGTTGCGCCGCCGGCGGAGCCCCGCGCACAGCGCCGTGATATGGTCGGGATCAAGTTCGCTGGCAACTTCGAGCAGGCCCCACAGCGCGCACGCCTGGTCCAGACTCACCTGTCGCGCCGCCGGCGCCCTGCAACTCTGTATCGTCATCGAACCGACTCCGTCGCTCTCAGGCAGGCCCCGGCGATTGTTCACCGAAGCTGGAGAGAGCCGGGCGGCCTTCTGACCGGCCGCCCGGCACCCAGGCAAACATGGAGGTTCATCCTTTAATGACACCGGGCGAAGGGCACGCCATCCGAACGCCGCCGCGAGCGACGGCCCGACAATAGGCACAGTACGCCTCAAAATCACCGCCAAATTCCGTTTGGGGTCGCACTCCCAGCGCGTCGGGGGCGTTCTGATCCCATTCCGAACGCAACACCGCCGTGCTGAGCACGGCCGACAAGGCAGTGTCGGCCCGCGACTGGCAGCGCGAGTCTTTGCGCTCCAGGATGGTCACGTACCCCGCGTCGCGGTGCCGCGCGTAGGCCGCGAAGACCTCGAAATCCCCCTCGAATTCGTCTTGCAGCGTCACGCCATGCTCGTTCACCTTGTTCAGCGCCCACTCGCGCTTGAGCGCCGCCACGGCGGCATCGCCAGTGGTCACATGCCGCCGGCGCCGGATAGAGTTGGCGTGGTCGCCTGCGCCGCCGGTAACGGCCGCATCAGCAACACTCAGGCCGCGGAGATTGCGAAAATCATCGCGCGCGACCCGCGCCCGCTCGGTCGCTGGGACGGCCGGAACCCGATCGCCGGCACTCCTGCCACACGCCCCGCAACCGCGGCACGGGATTGCTCCCGCCCGGGCCAGGCAGTCAGGTTTCAGTACCGTTTTCAGTACGCTCATCGCATCCATGCTCGCTCCTTCATTCGTGGGCCGGGCACCCGGCCGACATCGTCACCCGACAAAACCCTGTTTCACGGCGGCCCCGTAGCGCTCCGCCCACCTGACCGCGATGGCTCGCAGCTCGGCGACCAGTTCAAGCCGATTTTCGGGCAGGACCAGCAGCGGGACATCGAGTAGGCTGTGGCCGCCCGGCAGATACAACTCCAGCAGTAGCGGCGCGACTGCCGTACCGGTGAAGTCACGCGCTGCCGACTTCATGATCAACTGCGCGAATTCCGCGTCGGCCTCGTCACCGCCTTCGTCGATCGCCGCGCCGGCCGGCTCGCTTATGGCAGTTCCGTCCGCGGGACCGGTTGGCACGGCGCTGGGTTCGACCGCCGGCGTGTCCGCGGCCGACTCTGCCGGCACCGGGGTTACGGTCGCCTCGCCGGTGGACTCGTACTCCGACTCCGCCGTCAGCGGCCGGCCCGCCTTATCCGCCCAGGGCCAGCCGCTCGATTCGTGGCGCGGCTTCCGATGGCACTCCTCGTCCCACGCCTGGAGTCTGCGCTGTTCGGCGTCTGCCAAAAGTCCGTCGCGGTTCGGCAGCGTCGCCAAGCACTGGACCGCGGCGTTCACAATCAAGCCCGTCCGCCATCGATACCGGGGGACCGAGCGGGCCAGCTTGTGGACCGCGGCCAGCGCCAGATCGTCGAGTTCGACCAGGCGGCCGGTGCCTGTGTGATTCAGGTAAACGAACGTGTCCTCGCGCAGGTCAACCAGCAGCTCGTCAAGCTCGCCCAGTTCCAGCTTGGCGGCTTCCTTCTCGGCTGCGCTGCCACCATAATCCAAGCCGGCCTCATCCGGGACCGGAAGTTCATCGACGAACTGCCGCAGACCCTCTAATCGCCGGAGCACCCGCCGAAACTGGACCAGGAACGCCTGCACTACGAGCTCCGACTTGGGCATGGCCACGATGCCTCGGGTCATCGGATCGCAATCGAGCGGCAAGTCGCCCACCAGTTCGCGCAGCGAAGGCAGACCCCGTCGTTTTTCGTTCTCGTCGCCCGCCGCCGCCGTCACCGAACCTTCCGGCGCGTCGTCGCCGTATTCCCGGCCCGCGTCGTCCGCTTTTTCGCTGGGCTTCGCGGTGTCGGCTTCGACCGCGGGCGCCCCTTCAGCGGGCGAAAGCGGCCTATGCTCTTCCGCTTCCGCCGACTCCGGCTCGGTTTCGCCGCCCGGCGCCCGATTGTCCGTAGACTCGCCGTCGAGCGCCCCGGCCGGGTCAATTTGATCGCAGAGCATGTCCACCCGAAGCACGAGGTCCTCAATCATGCCCCCCGGGCCGGTAAGTTGGCGCGCGTACAGGTCCTCCACGTCTTGTGTCGCCTCTCCGTCGCGCACCGTCGGGATCCAGACGCGCACTTCACAATGGTCGTGCCTACTTCCAAAGCCGGTTGCGGAGCGCAAGTTCGCCAGGTGCTCTTTCGCGTCCTCGTCGAACAGTAAGCACTCGAATGCGCGGCGGGCGGCCTGTCCGTCGCGCTTGGCCGATGTTGCCTTTCCCATCGTGCCCGGCGCTGGTTGCGCCGCTGGCCGTCCCCGTGCCCGTGACCGATTTCTGCGCGCACCCTTTGTCTTGCCCATTGCTGAACTCCCAGCACATTGCGACAATCGAGTTGCCGGCACTCGACGCACGTCGTGAGCCGGCGCGGCGGCTGGTGGTCGCACACCGGCCGCCCTCTTGTTTCCCAAACTGTCGGCGGTGCGCGTCACTTGCCGCCCTTTTCCTTCGCGATCTGCGCGGCCCGCTTTTGCCGCGCCGCCTCTCGAACGCGGTCGCCCATGCTCATGTCCGTAAACACCACAAAGAGCATGGCATCGACGCTCATCAGCGGGTAGCGGCCGGCGATTTCGCGCGGCTCGATACCCAGGCGCGCGATCGCCGGGGCACAATTAATGTGTCTGCGGCCCGAATCCTTGCCGCGCTTGCTGCGGAGCGTCAGAACGCTGAATGCGAAGTCGCTCTCTTCCTCGGTCGGGCGGCGGATCCCGATTCGCATAAGCTCGACGTCCGCCAAAGCGATGCACCGGTCGGTAACGCCGATCATCGCCAGCGGTCCGAGCCGCAGTGTGGCCATCCCCGAGCACTGTATAGAAATCATGTCTTCGGGCAGCGGTTCCCGCAGTGTGAAAGCCTTTTTTTTTCACCACCTCAAACGCCACGATCAGCTCCTTGCCGCTTGGTCCGCGGAAGTCCGGTGCCGTGGCGCGGGTTTCGAGCCCGCGCCGCGGCTCGGCCGATCGTCGAGGGTGCTCACGGCGTTGACCACTAACGATTCCGAACGGTCGGCCCCGGACCGGGTTGCGGCGTCTCGGGTCGCCCCGCCGCCGCGGCCAGCCGCCGGCGCGCTCCCATAGGTTTGCGCGCCGTGATTCCGGCCAGCCCCCGGAGAAGCTTGTTTCGGATGCAGCGTGAGCAAACGAAACGGCGCGGTCCACTGCTGCAAAGTCCGCAACGCCGGACAAGGCCAGCCGCGCGCTTTCAGGGCTGCGCGCAAGCTCGGCAGCATGTTTCGCGCCGACCGCCCCGCGGCCAGGCCGCGCAGCACGGCCCGCCATGCGGCGCGCGGCAGCTGCGCCCCGCCCGGTCCTGGTTTTCGCCCCCGGTAGTCCACCAAGGCGTCGGGGCCGCCGTCCGCGTAGCGTCGCCGCCAGCGGCGGAGCGAGCCGGCCGAGATCCGGCCCTTGACCCGTGCGACGCGCGGCCGAAAGGCCCGCAAGAAACCCGCCTGTGTCGGCCGCGCCGGCGGTCGCATGCCGCTCAGTACGCCATGCACGGCGCCCCAAGCCGCCAGCCGGGCCAGGCCCCGCGCCACATAGGCGTAGCTGGCGAATACTCCGATCAATCGCAGGGCTGCCAAATCAGTTCGGCGCGGCGTCAAATGGGGATGCGCTCGCCGGTAGTGGCTCAGGGCTTGTGGCCAGCTCGGCGCCCGGATTTCGGCGGCTCGGTGCTGGAGGGCTTCCACGTTTTCGAGCGCCCGCTGGGAGCGCCGCCGGTTTTCCCGTTGGTAGGCACGCAGGCACGCTCCGCGGCGGTTGCACACGCCCAACGGCGATTTCGTCGCTCCGCCGCACAGGCGGCATCGGCCGCGAGCGCCCGTCGAACCGCGTTCAATGGCCGTTTGTGCCGCCATTCAAGACCCTTCGATCTGGCCCATTTCCAGGGCCGCAGCGATGTCCGCCTCCGAAACCGCCAACTCAGCCCCCCCGCCGCGCCGGCCGGCCAGGTAGCTGGCAATCCGCGCGCCGTTGACCGCGGCCCGTAAGCGCCCGGCGGAGAAGTTCGCGGCACGGACGAGCCTGACCATGCCCGCGCCTTCGATCCGCACGCTTACATGGCGTTCGATGATCGCCTTCACCGTTGCCGCGTCGATCCACGGCCGCGCCCGGCCGTCGGGCCCGGGCTTCAATAGCTCCGCGTCCAGATCCAGCCGCACGCCGAATCGCGAAACCAGCGGCGCTAGCAGCGGCTCCCGCTGCGTGTCCAGTGCCCGCCCCAGCGACGTGGCACACAGCACAAGCCCCGTACCGCTCAAGTCGAACACCGTCCGCAGCGCTTCGAGCGCAGACGTGGTCAACAGTTGAGCTTCATCGATGGCGATCACGCTGGCCGCCTCGCGGAGCACCTGGGCGGCTACTTTCGCGGCGAGCGTTTCCCCGATGGGCAGGCCCACCGCGCTGGCCACGGCCCGCAGAAGGCCTTTTCCGCCGCGCGAATCCGTATCCGCCCGTAGAATCACGACCTTCCCCGGCAGTTCCGCCGCCGCGGCGTCCAGCCCGTAGCTCTTGCCGAGTCCGGGCCCGCCGACTATGACCCCGCCCACGCGGGTTTCGGCCACGACGCGCACCAGCCCGCGCACCAGACGTGTCGCCGGCGTCGGGATGAAACGCGCTTGGCGCAGGGCACGCTCGCGGGCGTCGCCGGCGCACCACCGCTCCGCGTCGCGGAGCAATGTGTGGCGCGGGCCGGGCGGAATCTTGTTTACGTCGGCCAGCAACATCGCCACGACGCTGCTTTTGACCCCCAAGGCGCGGGCCAGCGTCGCCGCCGATATGGCGTGACGCTCGACGTGCTCGCGGATCGCCGCCAGCATGCGGTCCTGATCGGGCACGGCGTCGCCGGCTGGGACCAGCCGCACGCCCCGGCGTGCTTCGTTCTCCTGGGCAGTGGCGTCCCACGCCGCCGCGAAAGTTGTTGACGCGGTCATTTGCAGGCGCTCCAGGGCGCCGCGGGCATCCGTGTCCGCCGCGCGCCCCATGAAGCCGCCCGCCGGTCCGTCAGCGGGACACGTCCAGGCCGCCCCGCACAGCAGCGACCAGACCCAAAACCGAGATAGTCTAGAGTTACTACGCACCGCGACCCCCCTGCCCCCGTTGGGTCGCCTCCGAAGCGTTGGCACGATCGTCGCCAGGATGTTGGCCAGAGCGCCAGCGGTATTCTTCGTGGAGTGCCTCACGCTCACGCCGCACGCACGCGGCCTCCGCTTTCATCCGGTCCGCCAAGCGCCGGACGCAGTTGCCGCGCCCGGAGCCGGGCGGGTACACGATACGCAGCCGTGGGGCAGATTCAGGCATAGCCGCCCCCCTGCCCCACGTGGTGCGCCGCCGCGGTGTCCGTTTCGTCCCCCGTGGCCAAGTCCGCGAGCACGTTGCGCATCGGGGCCGGCGGCTCCGGTTCGGCCGGCGCGAAATCGTCATCGTCCAGCGATTCTTTTAACGGCGGCGGCGGCTGCCAGTCGGGGTCTTCACCGAGTTCACGGAGGAACTGAAATTGATCGGGCCCGGCCGGCGGTTCGTCGCCGGTACTCGGCGTGCCCAGCAGCTCCTCGCGCTCGCGCGCCAGGTCCCGCCGCTCGCGCGCGCCCCAACTGCCGCCAGTCCCCAGCGCATCCGGGCAGCCTTGCGCAAAGCGCGCGTAGCTGAATCCTAGAGGGGCCGGCTCGACGCTCTCGACCACCCGGCCCAATGCGGCCAGGCGCTCAGCCGCCGATGCAACCGACCGCTGTTCCGAGCTCCTGCGCTGCAGCGCGGCAAGCGACGCCGCCGCCTCCCCCGCGCCCGGCAAGAGCTGCACGCCCCGCGGATCGGCCTGACCCTCCGCCCCGACGGCTATGCGCTGCGCGGCCAGCGCCTCTATGTAGCGGCGTTGCGCGGCCACCTGCTGAGCGAGCGTGGTCTTGCTGGCCAACGAGTCCCGCGACACTTTGTGCGCTTCCTTCACGAGTTTCACCGCGGCCTTTTTCCGGTGCTTCGCTTCGCGAATGTCGTCCTGGATGACGCCCCGCAATCGGCGGTTGAAGCAATGGACGATGAATCGCCCCTCCTGGTCGAAGACGCTGACGCGCTCCGCGTCCAGCGGATCGAACCGCACCTTGACGGTCTGCCCAATCAGTGGCCGCAGCCGCAACTCGTCCTGCCCGTACCAGTGGCCGCGCACCTGGACGCCGAGCCGACCGACGACGCAGTCCGTTTCCGGCAGGCACAACTCCGCCAATACTTCGTCCGGCGCAGTCCGCCGTGGAATGGCGTTCAGTGCGTAGTGCTCGACGGGGTTCCGGCCCCCCAGCGCTTCCCGCGGCTCGTTGTTCCGTGCTTCAACCCAGTTCGTGTATGCCGTGTCGATTTCTTCCTCGGTCGGGACACTGATCCGCCCCGCCTTCAGGTCGGCGTTGAGCGTTTCGGGTCGCTCCCCGGGGTTCGCCCCGCAGTACGTCGGAATCAGCTTCCATAGCCGTTCGCCGAAGACGCCGAATTCGCGTTCGCAGACGCCCTTGCTCTCGCCGTGGTAGGGTTCCGTGTAGGTGACGCCGATCCCGTGTCGGCCCATCACCCCGTCCACCCGCTCGCGGTCAAAGCGCTTCCGGCCCCCCGCCACGCTCCGCGCCTTAAAATCCTTGCCATTATCGAACACAACGTGCAGCGGCGCACCATGCGCGCGGACGGCGTGGTAGAACGTGGCCAGGATGATGTCCGAGTTCGGCTGCAGCGACCGCGCCCAGGACAGAATGCGCCCGGTCGCGGCATCCACCCAGATCGTCAGCCACCTGCGTACCCAGCGCCCCCGCGAAACGCTCCAGAAGTTCTCGCGGGTGTGGTCGCAGATCCAGCATTCGTTGGCGGCGTACTGCGCCACGCGGTCCCGCTGGATGTACGTCTGATACTTGGCTTCCCAGCGGCGCGGCCCCAACCGCGTGTAGTCGGCAATCGACGGCGGCAACTCGCGCCTGCGCCGTCGGTTGATCGGCTCGTACTTCGGCCAGACCCACCCGCGCGCTTCCGCCACGTCGCGGGTCAGAATCCAGCACAGTTGCACGCTCTTGCGCTGGGGCGTCAAGAACTCCGACTTGAAGTGGTCCCACGCTTCCGGCGTGCAACGGATATCCTCGGCGACCTGATCGTGTCGCGGACGACCGCGCTGGTCGGGGTCGCGATCGGCGAGAATCTCACGCCGGAATTTGTCCGCCGCGCGCGCCAAGTCCCGCACGTGACCGTACCCGTGCTTTGCCGCGAAATCCCGTCCTTCCGCATTGAACCGCCTGTCACGCTCTCGGGCCCCGAGTCCCCGGCAGCCGGCCGCGTGCTGCTCGCGCAATTCCTGGAGCTGGAACCCGTCCAGTAGGTGCCGCCGATGCTTGGCCGTGCCTTCGAGCCACGCTTTCCTCACGTTCGGCCCGAGCGGAAGCCCGCACAATCGCTCGGCGACCTGGCCCATGACCACGGCCCTGAATTCGGCCACGCTCTCGCCGCTGGGCATCCGCGCGAACGGGCTGAGGCACCACTCGCCGCCGCGTTTCTCGACGCCCTTGTCCCCCGCTTCCGCCAGTTCCCCGCAGTGCCGTTGCAACTGGCGTGCGAACGCCTCACGCTTGTCCCGGTCCTGCTCGCTCGCGACCAGGTCGCCGACGCGTACCCAGCCGTCCGAATCGCCCACAACCCGCGGGCCCGGCGCCGGCTGCGGCGCCTCGACCGCCGGCGTCATCTGCACCGCGCTGGGTTGTTCCGGATCGAAGATTCGTAAGGCCGCTTGCTCCACGCTCCACTCGCTGTTGTTACGCCGCCTTGCCGCCACCGACGTCCGTCATGCCGGCCTGCATCGCCACCGGGGCCGGCCCCGGTTGCGGCTCCGCTTCCACAAGCTCGGTCGCACGTTGGGCCACAGCCCTGACCCAGGCGCCGAACGTCACGATGCCGCTGCCGAACAAAGCAATTTCGGCAACCGAGCCGCGGACAACCCGCCGCCCCGCCGCATCCAAATCCGCGCAGACCAACTCGGCTATGCGTAACGCCGCCGCCAGACTCTCCGCGCACCCCCAGCCGGTCACGACCAACTCCGCCAGCCGAGCGAAGTGCGTTGCTGCGCCCGCGGGCAAGCTGCCACGCAGACTCTCATACGCACTGCGCAACACATCACTCGCCGAGGCGCTATCCCGCACGGCCCGCGCCAGGTGCTCAATTTCCGCGGGTACTTCCCGCCGCCAACGGGCGACCTCCTCTGCCGTCAACTTCCTAATCACGGGCGTCCTCCGGGCCGCAGCCCAAGCGTTTCTCCACGAACCCCAGCAAGTTCCCGTGGCCCGCCCCCGCCACCGCTGCCTCCGCCGCCGCTCCCGTCGGCGCGATCAACAACGTCGCCAGCCGCACACGCAGCGCCCGGGCGATCCGCCTACCCGCCGACAATCCGATCGGACCGCCTCGGAGCGCCAGCCGCACGCGGTTGCTGCCGACGCCCGCGCGGTGCGCAAGCTCCTCGCGCGTCAGCCCGCGCAGCAACCGCTGCTCGTTGATCGCGTCCGCGTCCACGTGAATCAGGTCCTTGGCCATGTCGCTCACACCGGTGCGTGCGAATTCAGCCGATACTCTATCGGCACTATGTCGCCCCCGTCAACCACCCCGCGGCTTGATTTTTTTTTGACCGGCCATACCGTGGCAACCGTGGTTAAACCGCGCACGCAACTTGGCCGGCGCCTGGCGGCCCATCGGAAGGCGAAACGGGTATCAGCTCTCGCGTTAGGGAACGCCGCCGGCCTCAGCATGAATGTCGTGCGGAACATCGAGCGCGGTCTTCGGTTGCCGCGGCTTGCGACTATTCGCCGGCTGGCGCGGGAGCTGAAGCTGGGTGGCTCTGAATCAGATGAGCTTGTCCGCCTCGCCGCCCTCGCGCACACGCCGCCCGAGGCGAAGGAAGCGCTCTCGGGGCCGCCAGTCGCCGGGCTGGTGTTGTGGAAACACCTGCCCGCCGCGCTCTATTCACTGCCCCACGGCGAACGCGGCAGTTTGCCGCCCGCGGCCGACCGCGTGTTGCCCGAGGTCGTCTGCGCCGGTGCCGCCCTGCTCGGCTATTATGCAGCCAGCGTCAGCGAGCCCCAACCGGCGATCTTGAATGCCCTGCGCACCGCGGCCGACGAATTGGCCGAAGTCCAGCCATCCCTTCTCTACCCGCCCAAAATGCTGGCCGTGCAGGCCGTCTCCGCTCGGCTTGTGGATCGCTGGCACGGTCTACTCTTCGCCGCGCCGCGCCCCGTCTCCAAGGCCATCCGGGTCATTTCCCGGTGGGACTACAGCACGGGCTTCTCGGTTCACAGCGACGCGCGCCTTCTGTTTACCTACCGCGATGCGCCGGCCACCTACTTTCCACAAGAGCCCGCGCGACCCGCGTGGCTCGAACGAGCCTACAATGGTCTGACCCTCGAAGCGCTGTGGACCTTGCTCGGTTTCGCAGCGCGCTTCCACGCCGGTCCGGACCTCGCCTTCTACTCCATCCCCGACTTCAAACTGACCCTCAAAGAGCTTGAGGCGCTTGACCTCGCAACGCTACCCCGGCGCCTCGACCTGCCGCCCGGGCAGGTCGCGCCCCCAGGTGTCGCCGAGTATCTATACCACTGGGAAAACGCCGTCGCCTTGCAGCGGGACGGGGCGTTCATCGCCCACCTACGCGCCGGGCCGCGTTTTGCCGAAGCCTGCCTTGGACCTGACTGGAATGATCGCCTGAATCGCGCTGCCGCGCGCGCGGCCGAGCTGGGGGAAGTCTTATCGGCCGCCGCCCGGCGACGCTCTGCGGCGGCACGATAACTGAATTGGTGCTGTACCCGATAAGTTCGGCCACTGTTAGGTACTTCCGCCGCTCCAAGTTCCCTCCGCAACGTCCGATAACCGCGTGTCGGCGCACACGCTCCCGGTTGTCGGCGTGTCGGTACGCTATTTTCTGTCCCGTTCACGCTCCCGACAGTCGCCGAGCCGTCATAAATACCGTATCGAACAGCGGTTGAAGCGTTTTCGATCCGCACGCACCGCCCGACAGGCAATACGCTATTTTCTGTCCCGGAACCGCTCCCGCGAGCCCTCACTACGCTATTATTGCCCGCCCTCTCGCCCACCTGCTCACAACGTTAACCCCCGTTACCGCCTTGGCTTAACGCCATTCGGCTTGCCTTTCCGCGCGCGACGTTATTTTTTGTCTGCTTACAGTGCCTGAACTACTGCCGCCGCCCCGGCCCCGGCCGTTGCTCGCCTTCCCCGGACCTGGTTGGCTTGGGTAACTGATCCAGGTAAACCCGGCGCAGAATATCCAGCGCCCGGTTGTTGTAATCGTACTGATAAACGATCATCTGCTTCGCGGCGGCGTCGATGACCACCACGCCTTCGGTCGTCGTCGACAGTTGCTGGGTCAGCATGATGTAGTCGCCGCCGCGGTCGAGTTGGCCGATCGCGTAGACCGGCGGCTGCGGCACAAGGACGAGGCCGACAAAGAAGATGCACGCGGTCACGCTGAGCACTCCGATGGCCAGCGTTCTGTTGTCGATCGTGCTGACAGCCGCACTGTTCATGCCCCAGCCTCACTCGTTGCGAAAGTCGCGTTCCAGGTCACGGTAACCCGCCCAGCGGAGGTCGTTGCTGCCCTTCAGGAAGTAAAAGATGTGCAAAGTACGTTCACGCAAATCAATCAGATAAAGTGCGTCAAATTGGGCCTGAATCTGGCCCGCGACGACCAAATAATTGTTGCTCAGAGCCGTGCCCTGAGCCAGCGCCGCTTTGGGTGGCACCCCGAACACCACGACGCCTGTAATGAGGGCTAGGTTTACGCACACCAGCAGCGTCAGCCCAGTCGCCTTGGTCATGGCCCTAGTCCAGATGGGTGCGGTGTGGGTTTTTGAACGCGACGAACAGGCAGGCGGTCGCCAGTACAGCACCGGCAATCCATTCGATGTACGGATCCCGGCGTTGCAGGTACGTGATACCGGGCTCTTCAAAAGGCTTCTCGGCCGGCTCTTCCGCGCGGGCCGGGATGGCGAATAGCGCGCCGGCCGTGGCAACGACCAATGCCCAGCGGGCCATCCCCCGGGGCTGAACGCACATTGTCCTCACTCCGTGCCAGGCTCGCCTCGCCTGACGAACACCAATCCTAGCCCGGTCCTCTGGCGCTGGCAAGCCGGGGCGGCGCGCCGCGCAGGGTGCGCCAAGCCGAACTTGAGGAAATCGCGGCCCCCCGGTATGTTCCCGGAGCGCAGGTTACAGGGATTGGTAGCCGGCGCGCCCGTGTGGAGCCGCGGCAGATGGCCGGGGTTGTGAGAGTGGCGCGGCGGAAATTCACAGGGTGACGCAGATGCGCCGCCGGGCAGTGCTGCCAGCCGAGGGCAGCGGCGTCTGAAACCCGTCATCCGTCAGGAGTGGATGCGTTTTATGAACCCAGGAACCCGCAGAGTAATCATCATGGGCGCCGCGGGGCGCGACTTTCACGACTTCAACGTGTACTGGCGTGACCACCCGGCGTTCGAGGTGGTGGCCTTCACGGCGGCCCAGATCCCCGACATTGCCGGGCGCGTGTACCCCCCCACGCTTGCGGGCCCCCGGTATCCCCAGGGCATTCCGATTTACGCGGAGGAGCGACTCGCCGACCTGATCCGCGAGCGTGACGTGGACCTCGTCGTGCTGGCCTACTCGGACCTGCCACACGAGGTGGTCATGCACAAGGGCGCGCTCGTGAATGCCTGTGGCGCCGACTTCTGCATGCTCGGCTACCAGCACACGATGCTGAAGAGCACCAAGCCGGTCATTGCCGTCTGCGCAGTCCGCACGGGCTGCGGCAAGAGCCAGACGGCGCGGGCCGTGGTCAAGATCCTCAAGGCGGCGGGCAAGAAGGTCGCGGCGGTGCGGCATCCGATGCCGTACGGCGACCTGACCCGGCAGATTTGCCAGCGGTTCGCGACGCTGGAGGACCTGGACAAGTACGAGTGCACGATCGAGGAGCGCGAGGAGTACGAGCCGCACATCGTGGCCGGGAATCTCGTGTTCGCGGGCGTCGACTATGAGAAGATCCTCCGCGCGGCGGAGGCTGAAGCCGACGTCATCCTGTGGGACGGCGGCAACAACGACATGCCGTTCTACAAGCCGGACCTTTTCATCACGGTGGTGGATCCGCATCGTCCGGGTCACGAGCAGCGGTACTACCCCGGTGAAACGAACCTCCGCATGGCCGACGTGATCGTGGTCAACAAGGTCGACACCGCCAGGAAGAAAGATGTTGACGTCGTCCTGGCGAACATCCGCGCGACGAACCCGAAAGCCAAGGTCATCATGGCGAACTCGCCGGTCCACGTGGACGAGCCGAAGGCGATTCGGGGCAAGCGAGCGCTCGTCGTCGAAGACGGGCCGACGGTGACGCACGGCGAGATGCGCTATGGCGCGGGGCACATCGCGGCCCGCAAGTACAAGGCCAGGAAGATCGTCGATCCGCGGCCCTTCGCCGTCGGCAGCATTCAGAAGACATTCGCCAAGTACACGCACCTGACCGACGTCTTGCCGGCGATGGGTTATGGGCGCAAACAGATCCACGAACTGGAGCGGACCATCAACGCCGTGCCGTGCGACCTCGTGCTGATTGGCACGCCGATCGATCTGGGCGGGATGCTCAAGATCAACAAGCCGGCGCTGCGCGTAACTTACGAGTTGGAGGAGCGCCGGCCCGGGCAACTCAAGGCGGCGGTGAAGAAGGTGCTGTAGCGCCGGACCTCCGTGTCCGGCGAAATCGCGGCGTCGACCCCCGTGTCGGCCGTGAGAGGGTTTGCTGGCTCACGGCCGGCACGGCCGTGGCACCCGGGCGAGCGGGACGCCCACCCTACCCGAGCGCGGGCGCGCGGAGCGGGCGCAAGGGAAGACTGGAGGCGGCAGGAGTCGAACCTGCCCACCGGGTGCTTGCCGCCCAACGACGTAACGGGCGCACGTTGCAGGCGTGGAGCGTTACGGCGCCCCCGGCCTCGACGCCGGGAGGGGCCCACACGGTCGCGTTTGCCCGGCCTGAGTTTCGACGCGTTGCACCCAGGACCGGGGCCAGGTGCGCGTCCAGCCTCGTGATCGCGTTTGTAGCAGCCGGGGAGCGAGGCGGAGCCCAGCCGTTAGCCCGGTTTTCCGCATCGGCGTGTCCCCGGGACCGGGAGAGAGCGGGAGACAAGAACGGGCCGACAGCGCCCGCTGTTTCTCACGCCCGCACGCCGCTACGGTCGCCGCCGGGCATCGCGCCCGGAGCGCGATGCCGAGAGGGAGTTACCCTCTCCCGTCCCTCTCCCTAGGAGGGAGAGGGGCAGAGGGCGGGGCTGGTTTTGGAGAGGTGGGCCAGCCAACTCTGGTACGCGACACAGCTTAGTCGGTCGAACCGTCACCTCCGAAGCGGAAACCGCCGAGGCGCTAAGGACGCCAAGGGCGCAGAGTAAGTCGATCATGCTTGGCCCGGCGAACGTCGGCGGGCGGGGACCCGGTGCTAGCGGGCGGGTCCGTGAAATGAGTATTCGGCGCGGAACGGGCGGAGGCAATTTGATGGACGCGGATTGGCGGTGGTTGGCGGGAATTCGCTGTAGAAGCGGCGAGTCTGAGACGCAACCGGCAGGGAGCGATACGCGGCGGACCCAGCGGCCGCGCGGTCGCTGGTCAGGGGCGCGAGGGTTGGAATGGGCGAGCGCTGCTCAAGAGCAGTGGCACGGCGTCAGTGCTACCCGCAAGGCTCTATCGACAGCGCCGGTTCCTAGAGCATCCATAATGTGTGCCTGCCCCTGCTTCCTTGGTTACTCTGCGCGTGGGTCGCGGCAATGTGGCGATCGACGAGCAGATCATCCCTGCGCTGGTTTCCAGTTGCCGTCCTTGTCGTAATTGAGGCTGCGAGCAAAGCCGCAGGCGTTCCAGACGGTGTCGAATATAGGTTTCATTTCTTGGGGCACATCCACGTCAAGGCTGTCGATAACCACGTCGGGCAGGATCACCGCATCGCGGTCGATTGAGTGCGTCTGGCAACCTCGGTCCCACCCAATTGGGCGGAGGGTGGCCCCTTTGCATCCCAGCAGCGATAGCGCGATCGCCACGGGGGGAGTAACCCCGATCGTCTTGTAGCCCTCGAGGTATCTTCCGACTGCGTCGATCACGTCGCGTTCATAGTCGGAGACGATCACGTTCCGGTTATCGTCCGTCTTGCCGCCAAACACGCTGCCAGCGCCGACGGCCTCGATAGCGCCGTGTGAAAACAGTTGGCAGTAGCTGAATCCATGCGTCGGTTCCCCTGCAGGAACCCAGGTAAGGAAACCGTCCAAGTTGCGGCGGCAATCTTGACGTCTGCCAGCGATCGGCGGGAACCCATTCCGCAAGACGTGCTCGTTCGTCAAGTCCAAGCGTTCGTTATTCAGGAACGAGGCAATGGGGATCAAGTGGAGAACGAGACGGGGCGCTGACTCAAGCACGACGGGCGTCTCGTCCGCCACGACCTTGCCCAAACGATCCTCGCGGAAGCGCTTGATCCGCTCAGCCTGTGACTCGGTCGCGAGAAACGCAGCCCGAATTTCGTCCACGTCGAGAGGGTACTTGCCGGCCGAGTTGCGGGAGAAGAAGCGCGAGGCGCCCTTGAAGATCACGATGTGTGGCGAGGCGAAGCTCTTGGGGATGCGCACCAAAATGACGAACCCCGCGCCATGATCGCCCCAGCCAGCGACTTCCTTGATTTGCACGCGCAATCGAGGGCGGATGCCGTCGCGGATCATATTCTCGAGCCGCAGCTTCGCTTCATCAGCCGTAGCTCCCGTGATCGGCTGGGCGGATTCTGGAACGCCGGTCTTCTTGCCATCGGCATCGACGGCCTCTTTGAGGCCATAGACGATGTCGCCGCCGGCGGCATTACCGAAGGACGACACGTCGGCCAGGAACTCCTTCTTTGCTTCGTCCGAAGCGCCGGGCAGTTCCGCCTTGTACTCCAGTGTCTTGCGTTCAGTGACGGCGCTGCCGATCAGCGCGTCGATATCGGTCTTGGTGATTTCGTCGAATGCTCGGTGAATCATGCCCGGGATCCTCCGCGTCCAACTGTGATGCTAGTCAAAAAGCGCAATCAATACGCACCGGCAACCAAGATGGAAAGGCACGTTCGGGCGTGACCCCGCGGGGTACTTCTTGCCGTCCATGCGGGCACAGTGTCGGCAGGTGCAGTCGTCACCGACCGTGGCCAGCTTGTAGCCCGTTAGGATCTCTGCGACCTCGGGCTCGGTCTCACTCTGGGCGCTTCGCGTAGCGAAGAGAGAGTGCGAGTAGGTTAACGTGATCAGTTCGGCCACGGTTTCGCACAAGTCAAGCCAGGACGCGAGGTCGTCTAAGCTGGCTGGGGCTTCGAGGGCGTTTAGCGCGAAAGCTTCCCCCGATTTCCCCGCTTTTGTCATTGACGAGCCGATTGTCGCCAGCCCGACGCGCGCGAGTTCCTCGAATCGCTCGCGGTCTCGGTGGGTAGTTGGGATCGGTCGGGGCCGGCCGATCATGTTGAGGTGGCGACAATAGAACCGCAAGTTCTCAAAGCCGTACCAGCTGACCAAAGTCCCGCCCACCGTCGCGTCGATCCGCTTGCCGGTAAAGAGCGAGTCCAGATCACAGTATGGGGCAACGGGGGGTTGTTTGCCGGCGGCGAACGTCTCACGAAACTCGGCCACATAGTCTTCGATTTCCTTGCAGCGGAGGCCCGTCTGTGCGACTAAGGCTGCCAGCGATCGATACAGTCCCGTAGGGTGAACCGTTTCAGTCGCATCGAGGAGCTTCTTCAGGTCTAGCGCGATGCGCTCATCTACTCCAAGGATGGTGAGCGGGAATGTGCCGTCCGGGTTCAGGACCCAGCCGTCACCCGCGGCTCGAATGGGGCCGTGTACACCGCTCATTTCGCGCATCTCACTGAACAGGCGTTTTGCGAGAGTCGATCGGGTGCTCCTGTGAGGTCGTAGCTCGCGTGCCAGTCGCAGTGGTAATAGAAGGAGCCGGTTTTCCTGAGGACGCGGGCCGGCTCCACGCAGCGGGGGCGCATGAAGTCGATGTATGCCTCCGTCGAGGCGTGGCGGTCCTCGAAGGCCCGCTTTTCCTTCGTCTCGCCCCAGAACACCTCGTAATTGCGGTTGCTGTTGAACGGCGGGTCGATGTAGATCAGGTCGACGCACTGGTCCGGCAAGCGGCGGAGCTGGTCCAGGCAATCGCCGCAGTAGATGACGCGGGTGTCGAGCAGCGGGGAAGGACGTCCCGCCCGGGGGACGGCGCGGCCCGCCACTGGCGTGGCGGGTTCGGATTCCGGCGCTGGCGCATCAGGCTGGGGACGGGCGGTATCCGCCACGGCGGACAGGCTCCGCCCGGCCGCTACATCCGCGGCGCCAGCGGCTTTCTCGTGCGCAGCTCGTTCGCGCTTGGAGCGCACTTTACGGGCCATGACAGCAACGTACCGCGCCCGGCATGTTCGGTCAATGGTCGGGGTCGGTGGGAAAATTGATCGGGCGTGACCAGGGATTGTGGCAGGTACATTTCCCTGGACTGCCAGGGAGGCGTGAAGCCCGAGCGTTTAGTCCGGCGCGACGGACGACAAAAGCTTCAATCGGCCGCTGCGCGGGCTCCGGAGTGGGGTGCCCATACCCCCCCCCCGGGCTGGCGCCCGGGGCTACTCCCAATCGCCCTCCGGGCTCCAGCGATCTGCCACAGAACTTCGTCACACCCAAATCAATCTGCGTGCAGCGGCGTAATCGGCGGATCGTCAAGGCAGTTCCATTGGGCTGAGCTTAGGCGGCCCGGGTGGCCTCGGCCGCGGCGAAGTATGGCGGGGGCTGCCCGCTCAGGAAGCGCCTGGTCCGGCCGCCGAAAAGCAGAGCTGGACCCCGATCTTGTACCCGCCCACCGTGCTTGTGCAGTGCTGGATCTTGCCGCTCAGCAAGTACTCTTGCTCGGCGTCAGCAGTGAACGTGAGCAGCACGGGGATACACTCGGGTACCTCCTCCCGGCTCAGGACCATCACGCCTTCCGGCGCCGCATTCATCAGCTTGACGCGCAGCTCGACGAGCTTGCGGCCCTTTTGGTACAGGATGTGCCACGCCACGCCCAGCCAGGCTCCATAGCGACGAGACCGGCGGCGCACCGGCGGTTCGAATTCCGGCGCGCTGACACTGCGCGCCAGCAAAGCCTGCCAGGCCTCGCGCGACAGCCGAGCCATCTGTGAAGGGGATTGGGGTTGCATGGCAGTCCGGCTCTCCTCTATTGCCCCCGACACCGCATTTGTTTTCGGCTGGCGCGCGGCCCGGCTTGATGTCAGATCCGGACATGCGGCTCGATTGGGTCGCCCTCTACTAAAGCTCGCCCGCGACAGGCCCGATGGCACGAGCGGGTAAGTATCGGTCGCGATGACGCCCGATAAGATGACCCCGTGCCACGCGAGGAACTGCTGTGGCTAACAGAGTGTGCATTCACGGTCTCCCCGACGTTGACGCCCGGTTGTTCCCCGGCTTCAACATCGTCGGCAGCACAGTCGTGCAGTGCGATCTCTTAACAGCGCTCGGCACCGTCGAGCCCGACGCCGTCCTCCTCGACCTCGACGAGCCCAACTCCGTGGCCACCATCCTCAAGATCATGGAGGTCAAGCCGCAGGTGGGCATCGTCGGCGTCACGGCCGATCTGGATGTCCAGCGCCTGATCGCAGCGCAACGGGCCGGCTGCGCCCAAGTCAGTACGCGTCCGCTCGACCCCGACGATCTCGTCGCCGCCCTGTACCGGTCCCTCGGCCGCGGGGGCGCCACGCCCATCGTCAGCCGCACTTTCGCCGTGCTCGGCTCGATCGGCGGTGCCGGCACCACGACGATTGCCGCTCACCTGGCAGTCGAGATTGCGCAACTGATGAAGGAAACCACGGCCCTGTTCGACCTGGACTTTGAGTGTGGCGGCATTGCGGACGCTTTCGACCTGGACCCGCAGTTTACCATCGCCGATTTGGTCAGCGCCGGTGTGGTGGACACGCCCCTGCTGGAAAAGGCGAGTACCGTGCTGCCGGTGGGCGTGCACATCTTTGCCCGCCCGCGGACCATTCGGGAGGCGCACGCGGCGGACGCGTCCGCCGTCCGAAACATTCTCCAAACGGCCCATCGCTCCTTTCCCTACGTCGTGCTCGACCTGCCCCGGCAGTTTTCGCCGATCACCGGCGTCGCCATCGAGCAATGCTCCAAGCTCGTTCTCGTTCTGCAACTCACGGTCCCCAGCGTGAGGAACGCCCGCCACATGATTCAGACGCTCATGGCGGAAAGCGTCCCCGGCGACCGCATCGAGTTGGTCGTCAACCGTTACCGCAAAGACGCCAATAGCTGCACGATCGAGACTGTGGAGCACGAGCTGCAGCGCCCGATTCTGGCGGTCGTGCCCAGCGATTACAAAGCGGTGCATGTCTCCCTCGATACCGGTAAACCCCTGGTGGGCGCAAACCCGGTCCGCGCCGCAATTCGCGAGCTGGCTGCCCGTCTCACCGGGCATAAAAAGGTGCCGAAACGCAGTGCCTGGCTGTCCACGCTGGGTTTTGGGCGCTAGCGGCGCGCCTCGCTGATTCCCCGTCGCCGCAGAAAAGGTATCAGGAGCCTTTTCTCTGAAAGGGGCCCCGACACCTTTCTCTACCGGTTGACCATCCCCATGAACGCCTCCGGATAACGCAAGCCGGCGGCGGCGCCGCGCGGCGCAAGCGCGTCGATCTGCTGCAAATCCGCCGGGGTAAGCTGCACATCGAGCGTGCCAACGTTCTCCTCCAGGTACTTCCGCCGCTTCGTCCCCGGAATTGGGACAATGTCCGCACCCTGCGCCAAGACCCAGGCCAGCGCGAGCTGCGCCGGCTGGCAGTGCTTGGCCGCAGCCATCTGCTCGATCCGCCGGACCAGCTCCAGGTTCTTGCGGAAGTTGTCGCCCTGAAAGCGCGGCGAATGCCGGCGGAAATCGTCTTCCGCCAAATCTTCGTAGCGCTTGACCTGTCCTGTCAGGAAGCCGCGGCCGAGCGGGCTGTAAGCCACAAACCCGATCCCCAACTCGCGACAGGTGGCGAGCACCTGCTCCTCCGGGTCGCGCGTCCAAAGCGAGTATTCCGACTGGAGCGCGGTGATGGGGTGCACGCGATGCGCGCGGCGCAGCGTGTCCGGTGCGACCTCGGACAATCCGAGAAATCGCACTTTGCCCTCCTTCACGAGCTTGGCCAGCGCGTCCACTGTGTCTTCGATCGGCGTGTCCGGGTCCACTCGGTGCAGGTAGTACAGGTCGATCGTCTCCACGTTGAGCCGCCGCAGGCTGCCTTCGCATGCGGAGCGCACGTACTTCGGTTTCCCGTTGACGCTCCGGATCATGGGGTCACCCGTCCGGACGATGCCGAACTTGGTAGCCAGGATGACCTGCGCCCGCCGGCCCCGGATCGCTTGGCCGACCAGCTCCTCGTTGATAAACGGCCCATACATGTCCGCGGTGTCGAGGAAGTTGATCCCCAGGTCCAGCGCCCGGCGGATCGTCGCCAGCGACTCCTGATCGTCGCGCGGACCGTAGAATTCCGACATCCCCATGCAGCCCAGCCCGATAGCCGAGACCGTGGGTCCGTTCCTTCCCAGGCGGCATGCCTTCATCGGCGTTCCTCCGGCAATCATACCCTGATGTCAGCTCGAACAGCGCACGTCTTTTGCATGATCATAGCGGTACATGGCGCAATCGTGGCCCCCCTGCCTCCCCTGCCTGAGCAGCCGTGCTCACGGAATCACGACTACCCCCGTGTAGCACTCCACCTGGTTCGTGTCGTACTCGAACCAGCAGTAGTCGACCGTGTATGTGCCGGACGACAGCCCCTCGACCGTGGCCCAAATCTCATTGCAGCAGATGCACCAGCAAGGATTGGGCGCAATCTCTTCCTCGTCCAGCCGGATAAGATCGCCTTCCACCGTCAACGAAATGACGATGTCTTCGAAGCAGCAGTTGTACTCCGCGTTCTGATGATCTGTGTGGAGGATGTTTCCCTCTACGGTGAGCTCGATGACGTCGGGCGGACACCACCCGCGCCCGCCATCGCGATCCTCCCAGCAGTCCGTGTGGAAGACTTCCCCGAGGTGAACGCCCGCCAGCAGCGCCACGAACGGGTTGATGTCCCCAAAATCCACCGCCCCATCGACGTTGATGTCGCCGTTGACTAGTGGACAGTCCGGGTACGTCGCCTGCCAGGCCGCGCGGTCGGAAAGCAGGAGCACGAACGGATTGATGTCGCCGAAGTCGACAACGCTGTCGCAGTTGAGATCGCCCCGCAGCGAGTTCCCGGCGGCCCCGTATCCCCCTACCATGCCCAGACCGAGGACAGCGACAACGCACAGGCCCTCAAGTAGCGTTCGTTTCATTCGGTCTCCTCCACCGTCATAGCTGTACCTCGCAGCATGTGACCCCACTACGGGATCACGATTTCCTCGACGTGACACTGTGGCCCAAGATCACAGTCGACCCAGCAGTACTCGACAGTGTAGGTGCCCGGCGAGAGGCCAATCACGGTGGCCCCGACCTCGTAACAGCACAAGCACGGGCAGGGCGGATCGTGCGGCACCTCGGCTTCGTCCAGCCCGACGAGCTGGCCGGTTACGGTCAGTGAAACCGCGATGTCATCCGCGCAGCAGTTGTACTCGGCCTGGTAGTGCAAAGCATGCAACACGCCGTTTTCGACCGACAGATCAAACTCATCCGGGGGACAAAAGACGCGTACGCCGTGCCGTTGCGCACAGGGCCCATGCCAGTACTCGCCGATGTGTGGCGGGCCGCTGACCAGCAAGGCGACAAACGGATTGATGTCGCCAAAGCCGACTTGTCCGTCGTAATTGCAGTCTGCGTTGTACCAATCGCAGTTCGGGAAGGCCGCCACGTACCCGGCCTGGCTCGACAGGGCGAGGACGAACGGGTTGATGTCGCCGAAATCCACGGCGCCGTCGCAGTTCATGTCACCACGCTGCCAATTGTCGTCGAACCCGTACCCCCCTACCGTGCCCAGACCGAGGACAGCAACCACGCACAGGCCTTCAACTAGCGTTCGTTTCATTCGGCATCCTCCGCAGAGTTCAAAACACTGGCACTCTGATGTGATCACGCGAGCCCATTCAGCGCTTTCTCTCTCATGTGGAGTGTAATACATCGGAACCGCTCCCGGCAAGCGCTTTCCAGGGTGGCTTCCTTGCTACTGGCGGCACGTCGTCGCCCGGCGCCACGGTCCGCCGCGGCGGATAGAAAGACGGTGGCCCCCGGTGTTCGACGCCGGCCACGGGGGCCGACGCTACGTTTCTGGCCAACCGGCACGTGCTCGCCGATGTTGTCGCGCACACCAGATGCCTCGTTCTCCTGCAAGTTGCCTTGTTCATGTGCCGGTCAATTTGGTAGCATAGCAGGAGTGCCGGCATGCCTGGGGTCCGCGACGGGTGCTGTGCCGACGGGGCCATGTCATCGCCGGGCGCCGGGCGGGCGGATGCGGAACGAGGAACACAGCATGTCTTATCATGGCTGGCAGAGCGCGGGGCGGGTAGGCATCTTGGCGGTGAGCTTTGGACTGGCAGCGGCCCTGTCCGCACGGGCCGACTGCCCGCCGGAGTGGTTGCCAGGCGAGGGCGTTCCCGGCCTGGATGGCCCTGTCTACGCGACGACGACTTGGGATCCGGACGGGCCGGGTGGCCAGCCGGAGCTACTGGTTGTTGGCGGCGCTTTCACGGTCGCGGGTGACGTGATCGCGAACAACATCGCCGCCTGGGACGGAACAACTTGGCAGCCGCTGGGCAGCGGGACAAACGACGTGGTGCTTACCCTGACGGTCTACAACGGCGACTTGGTCGCCGGGGGCTGGTTCACCACCGCCGGCGGCAACCCGGCGAGCCGCATCGCCCGCTGGAACGGCACGACCTGGCAGCCGCTGGGCAGCGGAATGACCGATTGGGTGTGGGCCCTGACGGTCTACAACGGCGAGCTGATCGCCGGGGGCTGGTTCACCACCGCCGGCGGCAACCCGGCGAGCCACATCGCCCGCTGGGACGGCGCGACCTGGCAGCCGCTGGGCAGCGGGATGAATGGCTTCGTGGAAGCCCTGACGGTCTACAACGGCGAGCTGATCGCCGGGGGCCGGTTTACCACCGCCGGCGGCAACCCGGCGAGCCACATCGCCCGCTGGGACGGCACGACCTGGCAGCCGCTGGACAGCGGGATGAACTCCGGCGTGTGGGCCCTGACGGTCTACAACGGCGAACTGATCGCCGGGGGCTTGTTCGCCTACGCTGGCGGCAACCCGGCGAGCTACATCGCCCGCTGGAACGGCGCGACCTGGCAGGCCCTGGGCAGCGGGATGAATAGCTACGTGGAAGCCCTGACGGTCTATCCCGGCGCGCCGGGACAGGCGGGCGAGCTGATCGCCGGGGGCAACTTCAGCACCGCTGGCGGCAACCCGGCGAGCCGCATCGCCCGCTGGAACGGCACGACCTGGCAGCCGCTGGGCAGCGGGATGAACGGCGGCGTGGGTGCCCTGACGGTCTACAACGGCGAACTGATCGCCGGGGGCGGGTTCACCAGCGCCGGCGGCAACCCGGCTAGCCGCATCGCGCGCTGGAACGGCGCGACCTGGCAGCCGCTGGACAGCGGGATGAATGGCTTCGTGGAAGCCCTGACGGTCTACAACGGCGAGCTGATCGCCGGGGGCTGGTTCACCGCCGCGGGCGGCAACCCGGCGAGCTACATCGCCCGCTGGAACGGCGCGACCTGGCAGCCGCTGGGCAGCGGAATGGGCGGTACCGCCGACCCACTTGTTTCTGCCCTGACGGTCTACAACGGCGAGCTGATCGCGGGGGGCTACTTCACCACCGCCGGCGGCAACCCGGCTAGCCACATCGCCCGCTGGAACGGCGCGACCTGGCAGCCGCTGGGCAGCGGGATCAATGACGAAGTGCTTGCCCTGACGGTCTATCCCGGCGCGCCGGGACAGGCGGGCGAGCTGATCGCCGGGGGCTACTTCACCACCGCTGGCGGCAACCCGGCGAGCTACATCGCCCGCTGGAACGGCGCGACCTGGCAGCCGCTGGGCAGCGGGATGGACGCCTGGGTGTGGGCCCTGACGATCTACAACGGCGAGCTGATCGCCGGGGGCTGGTTCACCACCGCTGGCGGCAACCCGGCGAGCTACATCGCCCGCTGGAACGGCTCGACTTGGCAGGCGCTTGGCAGCGGGATGGACGATTGGGTGTTTGCCCTGACGGTCTACGACGCGGAGCTGATCGCCGGGGGCTACTTCACCACCGCCGGCGGCAACCCGGCCAGCCACATCGCCCGCTGGAACGGCTCGACCTGGCAGCCGCTGGGCAGCGGGATGGACTACCGTGTGTATGCCCTGACGGTCTATCCCGGCGCGCCGGGACAGGCGGGCGAGCTGATCGCCGGGGGCGACTTCACCACCGCCGGCGGCAACCCGGCGAGCTACATCGCCCGCTGGAACGGCGCGACTTGGCAGGCCCTGGGCAGCGGGATGAATAGCTACGTGGAAGCCCTGACGGTCTATCCCGGCGCGCCGGGACAGGCGGGCGAGCTGATCGCCGGGGGTGGGTTCACCACCGCCGGCGGGCAGGTGTCGGCCTACTGGGCCCGCTGGGGCTGCCCGTACCGCCACGGCGACCTGAACTGCGACGGCAGCGTAGACTTCGGGGACATCAACCCCTTCGTGTTGGCGCTCAGCAACCCCAGCACGTACGCTCAGACGTACCCCGACTGCGACATCCTGATCGGCGACATGAACTGTGACGGCTCGGCCGACTTTGGCGACATCAATCCGTTTGTCGCCTGCCTCTCCTACGGCGATTGTGGGTGCCCGTAGGGTAGCGGCCCGCGCCCTCGCGCGGCCGCATCGAAACACCCAGGTACTGTTGCGAGAATCCTTCTTCGCACCAATGGGCAGCCGTCCGAGCCCGAAGCGCTAGCGCCGTTTCAGTTTGGGTGTAGCGGCCGAGCTCCGTCTCGGCCGTGGGCGCCCGGAGAATTCTACGGCCGGGACAGTCCGCCGCGGCAGACCGGCCGCTACAGGGAAACTGAATCCGGTCCAGCCCGCGTTTCGCACCGCAGCACAGAAGCGAAGCCGCGACTCGCCCAGCGCCGTGCTCGGGCAGCGCCGCGTCGCGGTCCGCATGACCTACGCCACCTGCGGATCACTGCCGGCGGGATCGTCTCGGGGCCCCGCGGCGCCTGACGGCTCTCCATAAAGATCCATCAGGACCCTGCGCAGCCGGCCGATCATCTCAACTGGTTTGACCGGCAGAGCGCAGGTCTTTCCGCAGCGCGCGCACTGAAAGCACTGCCAGAGGACGGAATGCTCCGTAAGCAGCTTGTCCGCAAGCCCGTACCGTAGCTTAAGAACGATCACGCGCGGATCGAAATTCAGGCCGAACTTCGCGGCCGGGCAGTCGGCGACGCAGGCGCCGCAGTCCTGGCAGAAGCTCGCCCAGAAATCCCGGTCGACCTGCTGCCCAGCCTGCCGCCACCAGGCCTCGAAACCGATCCGTGCCGCGGCGAGCCCGTCCGTGTCGCTCAACGCCTCGGCCATTCAAAGCACTCTCGACAAGGTGCAATGTCCGATCTCGGGTCATTATATCGGAGCGTCACACGTCCCACAAGAGACGCGACTCCCCGGCAGCGATCCGCGGGTGCGTGACACTTTAGGCGGGGCCGGGGTCCGCGTCGGTTTTTCGGGGCCAGCAGCTTCGCTGCCCCACAAGCTTGCGGAGCCTACGGACCCTCGTCGGGCGCGCCGCGAAACCGCGCGATTTGCTCCGCGTAGCGGCGTACATCTGCTTCCAAGGTCGCGTCGGTGGCCAGGCCCGCCAGCACACGCCCGGCGGTCACCGGCTCGGGGAACGATCGGTCAAGCAACTGCTCGGCGGCAACGCGGGCGCGGCGCTGATCGAGGACGACCGCGTCCGGCCGGTCCGTCTCCCACAACCGGATGCACTTCTCGGCACTGGCCAGCCAGTGCCCGTCGGGGCTGAACGCGATACAGAATGGATAATCCTGGTGCGCCCGGAAGGACAACACCAGCTCAGCGCTCTGTGTATCCCACAGGCGCAGCGTGCGATCATAGGAAACCGACGCGATCCGCGTGCCGTCCGGGCTAAACGTCGCACTGGCCACCACGTCCGTGTGCCCGCGCAGAGTCGCGATCTCCAGGCCGCGCTCCGTATCCCACAGCTTCAGCGTCCCGTCGCGCGACGCCGAGACCATCTGCTTCCCGTTCCGGTTGTACGCGACACTCAGCACCTCCCCAGCGTGCCCCGACGCGCCGGGGCTGGCCGCCGCATGCTCACCGGTCCTCACATTCCAGAACTCGATCACCCCGGCCGTCGACCCGGACGCGAGCTGCGTGCCGTCCGGACGAAAAGCCAGCGCCGTGAGGGCCTTGCGGTCACTGCACAAGGTGCGCACCTCGAACCACGCCAGCGGATCCCACAGCTTGATGGTCCCGTCGCCCGACGCGGTCGCGAGTAGGTCGCCGTCCGGAGAGAACGTCGCGGCGGTAACGCCTCGTGCGTGCCCGACGAGTGACCCCCGTGACCCGCCGGTGCGCGTATCCCACAGCCGCACGGTGCGGTCCTCCGAAGCCGAGGCGATCAGAGTGCCGTCGGGACTGTAGGCGACCGCAGAAACGGGCGCCTGGTGTCCGCGCAGCGCGAGCAATCCCGCGCCGGAGGTAACGTCCCAAAGCCGCACCACCCCATCCTCGCCGCCGCTGACCAGGCGCGTGCCGTCGGGCGAGATGGCGAGCGTCCAAATGCCGCGGCTGTCGTGGCCGCGGAGCCGCGTGAAATCGCGATGCAGGCGCGGGTCCCACAACCGCACGGTATGATCGTCCGAACTGCTCGCCAAGCGGGTGCCATCGGGCGAGAACGCGAGCCCGAATGCGGCGCTCTCGTGTCCCACCAGGGTGACCAGTTCGAGTGCGGCAGACACGTCCCAGACCCGGACGGTCCCGTCGTCAGCCGCAGAGGCCAACACGGCCCCGTCGGGACGGTACGCGAGACCGCGAACCCGCGCCGTGTGACCGACGAGAGTCTCCCGCAACGCGCCCGAGTCGGCATCCCAGAGCTGGACCAAGCCATCGTGCGAACCGGTCACCAGCGTCCGTCCATCCGGCGAAAACACCACTGGCCACGAATGCACGAAGTACCAATCGGGCGTGTTCGGGGCTACGGCGATCTCCAGTTGCTGCGCACCGCTCGGCAGCGACCAAACGCGTACGCGGTTATCCCGGCAGCTCGTGGCCAGCCGCGTACCATCCGGGTTGAATACGCCCGAATAGACCCAGTCCGGGTGCTTTAGCGACAACACCCGCTCCCCGGTGTCCACGCGCCACAGCGCCGCCTGATGGTCGACCGAAGTCGTCGCCAGCCAGCGTCCATCCGGGCTGAAGCGTACGTCGTTCGCGGGCACATTGTGGGTCTTCAAGGAGTGCAGCAGCTCGCCGCGCTGGGCATCCCAGACCGACACCTGCCCGTTATACAGGCCAGCCGCGAGCCGCGTGCCGTCCGGGCTCTGATTGAGGCAGGTGAACTGCGCGCCGTCGATGTGCAAGGTCTGGCGGCACGCGCCGCTGGCCGCGTCCCAGAAGCGAATGGTCCCATCGTGCGACGCCGAGATCACGGTGGAGCCGTCGGCGCTAAACGCGATGCCCCACACGCGGTCGGTGTGGCCCCGGAACGTGAGCAGGCTGGCATCCAAGCCGGCGGCCAGGTAACGCCATTCCCAGTTGCGCAGATGAACCGGCGCGAGCTCGAGCTGTTGCCGGGCCGTGGCGACTTCCTTGGCTTGCAAAGCGGCCTGTGCGGCGCTGATGTTGGCAACATAAGCGCGGAACTCGGCCGCGGCGCCGCGCTGTTCCGCCAAACCCTCGGCCTGCAATGCGCGATTGCGTTCGGCCTCCGCGGTGTGGCGCTGGGCCGTCGCTTGGACGTAGCCGCGGAGTGTGCCCACCAGCCCGAGCGTGAGCGCGATAAAGGCGGTCACCACACCGGCGACCAGCGGCCGATTGCGGCGCGCGAACTTGCGCAGTTGATAGAAGGTCGTCGCCGGCCGGGCCTGGATCGGCTGGTCCGCCAGATAGCGCCGAATGTCCTCGGCCAGCTCAGAAGCCGACTGGTAGCGCCGGTTCTTGTCCTTCTCCAGGGCCTTGGCGACGATCGTGGTCAGGTCGCCGCGGAAGGCGCGGTCGAGCGTGCCCAGCGCTGGCGGCTCGTCTTCGGTAAGCGCACGGGCCGCCTGCGGGATGGTCTTCGTCGACAAGTCGAGCGGGACGCGGCCGGCGAGCAGCTCGTAACAGATGACGCCGAGCGAATACACGTCGGAACGTGTGTCGAGTTGGCGGGGATCGCCGGAGATTTGCTCGGGACTCATGTACGCCAGCGTCCCGATGAGCTGTCCGGGCAAGGTCTCGAGGGTGGTCGTCCGCAGGTCGGCGTCCGTCGCGCGGGCCACGCCGAAATCGAGGATTTTCGGCTGCCCGTCGTGGTCGGCGAGGATATTGCCCGGCTTCAGATCGCGATGGATGACGCCCTTCTGGTGCGCGTGCTGGACGGCGTCGCACACCTTCGCCACCAGGTCCAATCGCTGCCGCACGTCAAGCTGCCGCAGCTCGGCATGCTCCGTGAGCGGCCGGCCCTGGATGAACTCCATCGCAAAAAACGGCTGCGGGCCCTGACCGGTGTCGGTGGTACCGGCCTCGAACACCTGCGCGATGCCCGGATGTTGGAGCCAGGCCAGGACCTGGCCCTCGTGGGCGAAACGCCTGAGCAAGTCGCGCGACTGGACGCCGGGCCGGATGACCTTCAGGGCCACGATGCGCCGCGGATTCTCCTGCTCGGCCCGGTACACGATGCCCATGCCGCCCTGACCGAGGACGTCCAGAATGCGGTATTGGGCGATGCGCTCCGGGCGTGGCGCGGGCGGCAGGACGTATTCCGTGACCGTCGGCCGACGTGGGCCCCGGTCCGCGTCGGCATGACTGGCAGCGAGCGCGTCCGGCGCCGCGACGGCGAACCCTGTGCCGAGGGCTGGCGTTTGCAGGAAGGTGCCGGCCAGCTCAGCGCTGGTGAGCAGGGACTCGACTTCGGCGCACAGCGCCTCATCGGCCCCGCACGCCCGTCGCAGGAATTCGGCCTGCTGTTCCGCAGGCTTCTCGCGGGTCGCCAGGAATAGCTCGCGGACGCGCTCGTACTGCTCGGACGTCATGGCTCGGCGTTTTCCCGTAGCTCGCGGCGGAGCCACGCGCGGGCCATGCTCCAGTCGCCGTCCACGGTTCGCGGCGAGACCTTGAGAAACTCGGCGACCTCCTTCAGGCCGAGGCCGCCAAAGAAGCGCAGCTCGACGATCTGGGCTTGGCGGGGGTGGAGCTGGGCAAGCTTCTCCAACGCCTCGTCGATGGCCAGCAGGTCCAGGTCGCGTTCCTCTGGGGCCGCGATGCCCTCATCCAGCCGCACCCGCTCCCGGTCACCGCCACGCTTGGCCCTTTGGTGACCGCGGGCGTGATCGACGAGGATGCGCCGAATAGCCTGGGCGGCCACGGCGAAGAAGTGGGCCCGGTTCTGCCACTCGACTTCCTCCTGCTTGACGAGCCGCACGTAAGCCTCATGGACCAGGGCGGTGGCCTGGAGGGTCAGATCGGGCCGCTCGCGCTGGAGAAAGCTCTCCGCCAGCGCGCGCAACTCGTCGTAAACCAAGGGCAACAGCCGGTTTACGGCCGATTCGTCACCCGCGCTGGCGCGCTTCAGGATGCTGGTCACGTCGGTGCGCTTCGACATCCGATGATCCGAAAACGCAGGGTTCTTTTGCGATCTTCCACTCCTATTGTCGCGTTTCTGACAGGATGAAACAAGGCGAAACACTCCCGGCTGGTCGCAACCACCGGGTTCCGCCGATCAACCACTTGAATCGCAGCAGGAGGTTTCGATGAGCACACTGGGCCGGATTCTCATTCTGGCAGCCGTTTCCATGTGGGTACTGACGCTCGGGGGTTGCCCGAGCACGTCCGGAGACGGCGGGCTGACGCCAGCCGATGGCACCAGCGACGGCACGGGCGGGGGTGGGGATGGCGGGGGCGATAATGGGGGCGGCGACAACGGCGCCGATGACGGTACGGACGGCGGTGGGGCCCAGCAGCTCCCCGCATTGATCAAGACGCACATTGAACTGAAGGCCAATGGTCTGTTCTCGTCCGCCGGCAAGATCGAAGCAGGCGATGACCTGGTCGTGTACGGGCTCGCAGAGACCGGGATCTTTTACTTCACCGCCTCGACCGCCGATGCCGACCTCGAGACGGCCACCGAGATCCCCAACAGCGCGGCGCTCTTCGGCGATCGCAACTTCAAGGTCGCGGGGGGGAAGATCGCGCTGGTCCGCAGCAACAACCGCGTGGCGATCTGGGACACTGAGACGGCGACCCTGTCGGACAACGTGCCCGATATCGTCCTGCACGCCCTACCCACCGACGCGAACCGGCCCGGCCACATGACGGCGGATGGTACCCTCATTGCCACGATCAACGACCCCAGCGAGACCGCCGATGGTAACGCCCTGAAGGTCATCGATGTGAGCGGCGACACGCCGACCGTCATCAGCTTCCCCACGCCCGAGGATTTCTTCGGCACCTTCGGGCAGGTGGCGGTCGACGCGGAGACACGGACGCTTCTGGCCTACGGCAGCAACCCGGGTGTCCAGCTCTACGTGTTCGATCTCGACGCGCCGGACGCCCCCCCCCTGGGTTTTGATCTGTTTGAGACCGGATTCCAGGAAAGCGTGCAGATGGCTTACGACGACGGCGTCGTGTTGTACAACCAGGGCGACGACGTCGTTCTCCTGGATGTCACCGCCGCTGGGAACACACCGCAGGTCTTCACGAATAACCCGTCCAATTTGAACGCGACCCTCGCCCTGGCGGGCGGCAGCTTCGCGTATTTTGTGTTCGCGGAGACCGCAGACATGGGACCCATGCCGGATCACCTGCGGACCGCGATCGGGGCGGTGTCGCAGGCATCGGCGGCAACGCTCGCGGAGCAGTTTGACGCGGTGTTCAGCGATGGTCCGCCGGAGTGCGTCCAGGAAGGCGGGCTGCTCGGGTATGGCTCAAGTGTGGCGATCACGCCCGACGGCCAGCGGTGGTTCCTGGCGGGCATTGCCGCCCCAGAGCCCGACTACGACTTCCTCCAAATGAGCACGGGCGGGAAGTTTCGGACATTCGATGACCCGGACGGCGACACCGCCACGGGGCTGGTGATGGCCACCGACGTGTCGTGCTCGGAGAACACGGTAGCATTCCGGGCGTTGCGGCAGGCGGCCGACTCGGGCTGCCTGACGAACGACGCCTGGGTGATCGGGTTTATCGTGCTCGAACGGCTGACGGACTGAAACGTCGCGCTCGCTGGGCGGGCGTGACGTGGTAAAGGAGAACGTGGGATACGGGCGTTGCGGTGACCTGTCGGCAAGTCGCAGCTCCCGTTTCCCTTTACAGGTTTCAAGGACTACGCCTGCTTCCGAATGCTCAAGGCGAGCGTGCCGGCAAAGTGGGTCCAGGAGGACGGCCATGAAAGGCATAGCACTCATCTGTGGTTTGGGCATCGTCGGCCTGCTTTCGGCAGGCACAACGTGGGCTCAGGGGCCGGCAAGCACGGCGTTCACGTACCAGGGCCAGCTCAAGGAGAACGGCGTACCCGTCAACAATCCCGCGGGCGCATTCCGCTTCGCACTTTATGACGCGCTGACGGGCGGGAACTCGCTGGGGCAGCTCAGCCTGTCCAACATCCCGGTGGTGAACGGCCTGTTCACGGCGACGCTGGACTTTGGTGCGGGCCTGTTCGACGGCCAGGCCCGCTGGCTGGAGATCATGGTCAACAAACCGGGCACGGGCTGGGTGATGCTTACTCCCCGGCAGCCGGTCACGCCGGCGCCACAGGCGCAATTCGCTCAGAACTCAGCCGGCCTCGCGTGGCCCGTTGTGGCGTCGTACGACGGTGGGCCCGAGGTAAGCAACATGCTCGCGCTGAACTACAGCGGCGACGGCCACGCGCTCGTGGTGAATGCCACGGGGACAGACGTCCTCGCCATCTACGCCACGACGACGGAGTTCGACACGGTAGCCGTTTACGGCCAGGCTGCCGGCGCCGTCTCGGCCGGCGTGGGTGGGTATGCCAACGCGACCGGCCCAGACGCGGCCGGCGTCGGCGGCAGCTTCATCAGCAATGGCGACAAAGGGATGGGCGTCTATGGCAACGCGCAGTCGCTTACCGGCACAAACTACGGTGTGCGCGGTCGAACAGGTTCGCCCCAGGGCTACGCCGGCTACTTCGAGGGCCGGGGGTACTTCAGCGGCAACGTCGGCATCGGCGCGACGCCCTGGACAAGCTCCAAACTCCGCGTGGCGAGCTCCGATTCCGATGCCCTGTACGTGGTCTCGTCAGTCGGCCAGGCCATCACTGGTGAATCGCAGAGCGAGGACGGCGCAGGTGTCTTCGGTTACAACGACGCCGACTCCGGGGTCAGCATCGGCGTATACGGCTATTCCAACAGCCCGGAGGGATACGGCGGGTACTTCTACGGCCGCGGCTACTTCAGCGGGAATGTCGGCATCGGCGCCTGGCAACCGACCCAGAAGCTCGACGTGGCCGGGACCATCAAGGCGACCGGCTTCCAGCTCCCCACGTCGCCGACCGCCGGGTATGTGCTGACCAGCGACGCGACCGGAATCGGCACCTGGCAACCGGCGGGCGCCGCAAGCTGCCTCTGGCACCTGAGCGGCAGTAACATCTACTACAACGCGGGCAAGGTGGCGATCGGTACGACGGATCCCTCTTATTACCCGCTGCGCGTGGTCAACAACGGCAGCTCGACGGCGATTTCCGGCGAGTGCCCGGGGGAGGGCAACTACGGCTACCTCGGCGATGAGTACGCCGGCGTACGCGGGGTCGGCTACATCGGGGTCCAGGGCGAGACGAGCGCGGCCAGCGGCACGGCCGTCGTGGGCGCGGCTTACGGCACCGGCACGCTGAGCAACATTGGCGGGAGTTTCTCCGCCAACGGTAACACCGGCACCGCCGTTCTGGGTCAGGCCTCCGCCACCGGTGCGGCGAGCAACATCGGTGGGAAGTTCACCGCCGCCGGGAACACCGGTACCGGAGTCTACGGGATCGCCTCGGCGACAACCGGCGATTCCTTCGGCGTGCGGGCCGAGAGCAACAGCACGACGGGCGCCGCGGTCTATGCCGAAGCCAAAGCGACCAGCGGCACCGTCAACGGCGTGTACGCCAATACCGCGTCGACGCAGGGCAGCGGCGTCTTCGGCCAGAACACTTCGCCGACCGGCGATAACGAGGGTGTTAACGGCGTTTCCTGGAGTCCCGACGGCAAAGGCGTAATCGGCTGGAACGGGTCCAACACCGGCAATGCGTACGGCGTGCTCGGACGCACCGCCAGTGCTACGGGAATCGGCGTGTTCGGCGAGGCCACGCAGGCGTCGGGGACGAACTACGGCGTGTATGGAAAGACGAGCTCGGCAAACGGCTACGCGGGTTACTTCAACGGCCGCAGCTACTTCTCGGGCAACGTCGGCCTCGGTGTGGCGAATCCCGCACAGAAGCTGGACGTGGCCGGGACGATCCAAACCACCGGCTTCAAGCTCACCACGTCGCCAAGCGCCGGTTACGTGCTGACTTCTGACGCGGCCGGTGTCGGCACGTGGCAGGCGGCCGCCGGCGAATCGCTCTGGGAGCAGTCCGGCAGCAACATCTACTACGTCGGCGGCAACGTCGGCGTCGGCGTCATGTCGCCGGACGCGACGCTTGATGTCCTGGGCGGCAACTGGGATCCCAACACGGCGGGCGACCTGCGCGTCGGCAATGACCTCTACGGGCTGAAGATCTGTACGGCGACCGGCGGCGGTGGGGCCGGCGATTGCCGCGTCCGCGCGTATGGCAGCACCTCGAAGCTGATCCTGGGCGATACCTCAGGGGATACCCTGACCGTCGATGCGTTGAATGTCGGCATTGGCACGACCGTCCCTACCACGAAGCTCGACGTCATTGGCACGGTCAAGATGAACGGCTTCAAGCTCCCGGCCGCCCCGACCGACGGCTATGTGCTGACCTCCGACGCCAGCGGTAACGGCACGTGGCAGGCACCGACGGGCGGCGGCGGATTCACGCTGCCGTACGAGGGTACGCTGGACAGCGCCTCGGCGGGGATCAAGGTGACGAACAACGGTGTTGGCGCCGGTCTGCATGGAATCGGTGGAAACAAGGGCGTCGAGGGCGACGGTACATACAACGGTGTCACCGGCTTCAGCGCCACCGGGAACGGCGTCAGCGGCAACAGCAATAGCGGCATCGGTGTGAAGGCCCAAAGCAGCGGGACCGGCACGGATCATCCCGGCTTGCACGCGAGCAACATTAACAACGCCGGCATCAGCATTTTCTCAACCTCCCATAGCACGGACGCCAATACCGTAATCGTAAACACGAGCACCGGCGACCTGATCAAGGGCTTCAGCGGCCCGACGGGCGGCGACATGGTGTTCCGCGTGGAGAACGATGGCAAGACCTCGGTCAGCGTCCTCCAGATCACCGGCGGGGCCGACCTGTCCGAGCAATTCAACGTGCAGTCCGCGGGGTGCCACGGCCGTGTCGGCCGTGAGGCGGAGCCCGAGCCCGGCATGGTTGTGTGCATTGATCCAGAGAACCCCGGCAAGCTCATCGTCAGCGCGAAGGCGTACGACCGCACGGTCGCCGGCATCATCAGCGGCGCGGGTGGCGTCCAGCCGGGCATGACGATGGGCCAGCGCGACACGGTGGCCGACGGTCAGCATCCGGTTGCACTCACCGGCCGTGTATACGTCTGGGCGGACGCGTCCAACGGCGCCATCGAACCTGGCGACCTGCTGACCACCTCGGACGTCCCCGGGCACGCCATGAAAGTAACGGACTACGAACGCTCGCGCGGCGCCACGCTTGGTAAGGCCATGACGCGCCTCGCCGACGGAAGCGGCTTGGTGCTGATGCTGGTACAGCCGCAGTAGTCCAGCGCGTCCGGCGGAGGTGACACGATGCGCACGACCATTCTTACGCTCGGGCTGTTCGTGCTGTCCAGTGGCCAATCGGTGCTGGCCCAGCCTGCACCGGCGGCTATAAGCCCGCCGGCCGCGGCAGAGGCGCTCGCGCGGCCGACCGCCAGCGTGCGCTGGACTGCGCCACCGCTCGACCTCGACGCCATCCGCGCCGAGGACGAGGCACGGGCCACTGAGGGATTGCCGTACCGCTACGCGATCCCGTGCGTCGCAGCCATCAGCCCGAGTCGGGACGGCACCTGGGAGAACCTGGGCCCGGACACGCGGGTCTGGCGCCTGGAGGTCGCGGCTCCTGGAGCGGTGTCGCTCAACTTCAGGTTTGCGCGCTATCAGATGCCGACCGGTGGAGAGCTGCGGGTCTACGCCGCCGATGGCTGCCAGGCGCTGCGCGCCTTCACCGCGGCGGACAACGAGGAGCATGGCGAGTTATGGACGCCCGCGGTCCTCACCGACGATGTGATCATCGAAGTCGTGGTGCCGCAATCGCTGCAAGGCCAGTTCCGGCTCGAGCTGGCGGCCGTCAATGTCGGGTACCGCGGGTTCGGCGAGCTACTTGGTGAACGCTCCGGAGCGTGCAATGTCGACGTGGTGTGCCCGGAGGGCGATGGCTGGCGTCCGCAAATCCGCTCCGTGGCGGTCATCTCGATCGACGGCGCGTTGTGTTGTACCGGCGCACTGGTCAACAACACGGCCCAGGATCGCCGACCCTATTTTCTGACGGCCTATCACTGCGGGCTGCGGGCCGAGAACGCTGCCTCGCTTGTCGTGTACTGGAACTTCCAGAGCCCGACCTGCGGACAGCACGGCGGCGGCACGCTCGATCAGAGCCAGTCGGGCTCCTACTTCCGGGCGGGGTGGGCCAATTCCGACTTTACGCTCGTGGAACTGGATGATGACCCCGATCCGGTTTCGCAGGTGGTGTTCGCGGGGTGGGACCGAAGTGGCACGGCCCCCACGAGCGCGGTTTGCATTCACCATCCGAACTGCGACGAGAAAAGCATCAGCTTCGAGTACGATGCCTGCCAAATCACAAGCTACTACGGCTACTTTCCACCTGGGAATGGCACCCACATTCGCGTCCCCGACTGGGACGTGGGCACGACGGAGCCCGGCTCGTCTGGCTCGCCGCTGTTCAACCAGGACGGCCGAATCGTCGGGCAGTTGCACGGTGGTGACGCTGCTTGCGACAATGACTTCTCCGACTGGTTCGGACGGTTCTTCGTCTCGTGGACCGGCGGCGGTGCCAGCGACACCCGGCTCAGCGACTGGCTGGATCCCGGCCAAACGGGGCTCGAAAGCCTGGATTCCAGCGAGCCGGTTGTGTGGGTCGACTTCAGCTACGTCGGCACCGAGCGCGGGACCTTCGCCGAGCCGTACAACACGCTGATCGAGGGCGTGAGCGCCGCACCATTGGGCGGGGATGTATCCATCAAGGCGGGCTCGTCGCCGGAGACACTGACGATCACCAAGGCGCTGACGATTTACGCCTACGACGGGAGTGTGTCGATTGGCCAGTGAGCGCCTACACGGTCGAGGATCGATCATGAGGGCTGACATCATGAATGCACGTAGATTCGCGGCGCTGGTTGTGCTGGCAGTTCTGGGAGTCGCCTGGGCGTCCGCCGGCGATACGCAGATGCAGACACCCAGAGCCGGGCAGGTCGTCACGGTGGCGGGAACACTTCAGTTTCTGTGGGGCGACCCCGGCCCGGGCTGCGACCGGCGGCCCCGGCAGCGCTACTTCCTCTACGACGATGATGGCGAGACGTGGGAACTCCGCCTGGACCCGGCGCGGGTGGATGCGGCCGGCGGGTCGTGGGTGTTCAACCGGCAGCGCGTCGTGGTGCAAGGCACGGTGCTGGCCTACGGCGATTTCACCGTCGCAGTACAGACGCTCGCGCTAGAACGGGAGTCTGACCGGGCGAACGCGGAGCGCTTCCGCGTCACCGGCTCGCAGCCGTATGTCTGGATTCTGCTGCGCTTTGCCGACGATCCGAACGATCCGAATGATACGCCCGAGACGCCCGAGACGCCCGAGTGGTTCGAGACGCAGGCGCTGGGCCCGCGGCCCAGCCTGGACCACTTCTGGCGTGAGGTGTCATTCGAAAACATCAACTTGCTCGGCAGCCAGGTGGCCGGCTGGTACACCCTGCCGCACGAGCGCTCGTACTACGTGTACGACATCGATCCCGATGATCCGGGTGACGAGGTGAACTTCAACCGGTGTCTCAACGATGCCATCGAGCTGGCCGACCCGGATGTTTTCTTCCCCGACTTCATCGGTATCAACCTCATCTTCAACGCCGACCTGGACTGCTGCTGTTGGGGCGGCAGCCGTAGCGTCAGCGCCGACGGCATCGTCAAGAGCTACGGCGTCACCTGGATGGCCCCGTGGGGCTGGGACACACAGGGCATTCTGGGGCACGAAATGGGGCACGCACTCGGCCTGCCGCACTCGTCGGGCCCGTACGGCGAAACGTACGATTCCATGTGGGACGTGATGAGCTGGGGTTACGGGACGTGCGCGGAGTCGGATCCCGAGTACGGCTGTCTAGGCACACACACGATCGGCTACCACAAGGACTGGCTGGCGTGGATTCCGGCGGAGCGCCGCTACGTCGTCGGCATCAACCCCGAAGTCACGACTCTGCTCCTTTACGATCTCGCGGTCGTGCCGCCGGGCGGCTACTACCACTACGTGCGGATTTTCACCGGCCTGGTCAGCTTCTACACGGTGGAGCGGCGGCGTTTCACCGGCTACGACCAGAATCTGCCGGGTGAAGCGGTGGTGATGCACCGCGTCGACTACGCCATCGATGACCACGCCCGAGTCGTCGACCCGGATGGGAACGGCAACTGCAACGACGCCGGTGCGCAGTGGCAGCCCGGAGAGACTTTCTACGACAGCGCCCGCAGCGTGCTGGTAACAGTTGATTGGGCCGATGCGAACAGCTCGCAGGTGACCTTTACTAAGACGCCGCGCTCGCCGGTGTACGTCGATCTCGCGAACAACGGCTACGAGGATGGATCGGCGGCCGACCCGTGGAACACCGTGCGGGAGGGCTACGGCGCGGTGATCCCGAGCGGCACCGTCTATATCAAGCCGGGCACCTATCCTGAAGCGCTCACGCTGTCAAAACCCGCGACGCTGCAACGCGATGGAACATCCGGAACTGTCACGATTGGACCGTAGCCCGAGTCGGGCTCTCATACGAGGTGCATGAACATGATGGCCTTCCGATCTAATCTCGCTGGCTTGCGACTCGCGAGTGTGTTGGTACTCTGCGCCGCCTTTCCCGCCATCTTATTGGGCGATGGTTACACCCTCGACTGGTGGACCGTCGATGGCGGCGGCGCGATGTGGGGCGCCGGCGGCGGATTCGAACTGTCCGGCACCATCGGCCAGCCCGACGCGGGGACCGCTTTAACCGGCGGCGGCTTCGAGCTGGTTGGCGGCTTCTGGCCTGGCGCTGCGGCGCCCGCGATCTGCCGCGGCGACGTCAACTGCGACGGGCAGATCGATTTCGCCGACATCAACCCGTTCGTGCTCTACCTGTCGAACTATGACACCTGGCTGACGGAATTCGCCGGGTGCAGCCCGCTCAACGGCGACATCAACTGCGATGGGAGCTACGGGCAGGGTTCGTTCAGCGACATCAACCCGTTCGTGGCCCTGATGACGCAGTGTGGCGCCGGATGTACCTGCCCCGGGCCGAGTTGTCCATAGGCGACGGCGCGCGGACCGGCTGCCAGGGTCACCAGCCCTCCAAGGGCTGGCCTATCCGCCCGCACTGCGGGCGACCCCTCCCTGCGAACCAGACGTAGGCGGCGTGGAGCCAGTCCCCGTTTTCTTCTCACGCTCGCAGGCAACGTTCCCGTAGCGTGTCGGCCGGACTCCCACACAGATTGCGCTCCCGACCTGCAACGACAAGCACGGTTCGGTGAAACCGGCAAATCGAACCGGCCCCTGACACGGGGCCGGCTCGGATCGCTAACTGCTGACCGGCTGGAAGCCAGTCCCACATAGGGACCAGCTCTACAACTACGCGCCCGGCGCACCTGCCGGGGCGTCCGACGGGGTACGACTCGGCATCGTCGGGCCGCCGGGCAGAATCCGCTCCGCCAGCGAAAGCGCGGTGTACGGCGTTCCCGCCGGGCTCTCCACAAAGGTCCGCGCCGGAGCCAGGATTTCCGGCACCTCGGCATACTTGATCTGCAGCTCCTGGTAATCCTTGAAGCCGGTGCCGGCTGGGATGAGCCGGCCCAGGATCACGTTCTCCTTCAGGCCAACGAGCTTGTCTTCCTGAGCCGCCAGCGCCGCCTGCGTCAGCACCTTCGTCGTCTCCTGGAACGAAGCCGCCGAGATGAACGACTCGCTCTGCAGGCTGGCCTTGGTGATGCCGAGCAGCAGGGTCTTGGCACTGGCCGGCTTGGGCTTGCGGCCCTTCGCCGGCGTGCCGCCGTCCGCCTCCACGGTCTCGTTCTTGCCCGCGAATTCCTCGCGGGTGACGATCTGCGCGACCTGGGAGTCGGTGTCGCCCGGCTCCACCACCTTCACGCACTTGGCCAGCCGCAAGTTCTCATCGCGGAAGCGGAACTTGTCGATCACCTCGTTGGGCAGGAAGCGCGAGTCGCCCTCGCCGTCGATCTTCACCTTGCGGATCATCTGCCCGAGGATGATCTCGACGTGCTTGTCGTTGATCGTCACGTTCTGCTGCCGATACACCGACTGCACTTCCTTGAGCAGGTACCGCTGCAGGTCTTCCTCGCCGTTGATCCGCAGAATGTCGTGCGGAATCAGCGGCCCTTCGATCAGCGGCGCACCCGCCTCGACCTTGTCCCCGGCGTGCACCAGAAGCTGCTTGTCCTGGGGCACATGGTGCTCGCGCTCCATGCCGCTTTCCGATTTGACGATGATGGTCATCTTGCCGCGGCGGCGGTCCGCGTGCAGCGACACGTCGCCCGAGATTTCGGCCATGACCGCCGGCTCGCGCGGCTTGCGGGCCTCGAAAATCTCGGTCACCCGCGGCAGACCGCCGGTGATGTCCTCCGTGCCCGTGATTTCCCGCGGCTGACGGGCAATCAGCGTGCCGGGCTGCACCGGGTCGCCTTCCTTGACCTCGATGCGGGCCTTGGCCGGCAGGTGGTGGAAGTCGAGAATCTCGCCTTCCTTGTCCTCGATGATGATTCGCGGGTGCTTGTCGCCCTTGTGCTCGATCACCACGTACTTGCCGCCCTCGCGGCCTTCCTTCTCGGCCCGCACGGTCTCGCCGTCGACGATGTCCTGGAACCGGACGAAACCGCCCTTCTCCGAGAGCATCGGCGTAAAGTGCGGGTCCCACTGGACGATGACGGTCCGTGGAGCAACCTTGGCGCCCTCCGCGCAAAGCACGGCGGCGCCGTAAGGGACTTTGTAGCGCTCGAGCTCGCGGCCCTTCTCGTCGTTGATCGCAATCTCGCCGTTGCGCTTGAGGACCCGGTAGATCGTGCGTCCGGATTCGGGGTCCTTCATCTCGACGGCGTTGAGCGAATGGTAGACGACGGTGCCGGGCTGCAGCGCCACGATCTCGTTCTCGACGACGGCGCGGCTGGCGACGCCGCCGGTGTGGAACGTCCGCATGGTGAGCTGCGTGCCGGGCTCGCCGATGGACTGCGCGGCGATGATGCCCACCGCCAGGCCCTCTTCGACGAGTTGCCCGGTGGACAGGTCGGCCCCGTAACAGCGGGCACAAATGCCCTGCCGGCTTTCGCAGGTCAGCGAGCTGCGGACGCGGATGCTCTCGAGCCCGAGGCCGCCATCCTCCGGCTTCGCCTCCAGGCGGCGGGCGATGTCGGGCGTGACCAGCTCGTTTTCGCGGACGATGATCTCATCGGTGCGCGGGTCACGGATGGTGTCGCGGGCGACACGCCCGATGATGAGCTCCGACAGCTTCACGTCGACTTCTTCGCCGCGGTAGATCGTGCTCTTGGTGATGCCTTCGATCGTACCGCAGTCGCGCTCGTTGATGATGACGTTCTGGGCCACGTCGGCGAGCTTGCGCGTCAGGTAGCCCGAATCGGCGGTCTTCAGCGCGGTGTCGGCCAACCCCTTGCGGGCCCCGTGCGTCGAGCTGAAGTACTCCAGCACGGTCAGGCCCTCGCGGAAGTTGGCCTTGATCGGCGCCTCAATGATCTCGCCGGACGGCTTGGCCATCAGGGCCCGCATGCCGGCGAGCTGGCGGATCTGGTCCACGGAACCGCGGGCCCCCGACTCGGTCATCAGGAAGATCGGGTTCAGATAGGGCTTGGCCCGCGAGTCGCCGGGCTTGGCCTCGTTGCCTTCCGCGTCGCGCCAGTCGCTCTTCAGCGTATTCATCATCTCCTGGGTGATCTGCTCGCGGGCGTGCACCCAGATGTCGATGAGCTGGTTGTGCCGCTCCATCGGCGTGATCACGCCGTTCTGGCAGTTCCGCTCGACGCGGTCGACCACCTTCTGGGCGGCGTCCAGGATCTTCTGCTTCTTGTCCGGGATGCGCAGGTCGGTCAGGGCGAAGGACAACCCGGCCAGCGTGCTGTACCGGAAGCCAAGGGCCTTGATGACGTCGAGCAGCTCGATGGTCGCGCCGCGCCCCAGTTGCGCGTGGCAGTCGGCGATCACCCGCGAAATGCCCTTGCCGAGCGGGTAGTTGTAGAAGGGCATGGCCGGATGGAGCATGTCGTTGAAGATGCAGCGGCCGACCGTCGTCGTTATCAGGCCGTTGCGCGGCGCCGGTTCCGACAGCGCATCGCGCCCGCCGACCAGCTCCTTCCGCCGGATACGCACGCGGATCGGCGTGTGCATGCCGATCTGCCGCATGTCGTGGGCCAGCATGGCTTCTTCCGGCGTCGCAAACGAGCGCTCCTGGCCCTTGGGCCGTTCCCCCGCCTCTCCCACGTGCTCGCAGGTCAGGTAGTAAATCCCCATGACCATGTCCTGCGAGGCAGACATGATCGGGGAGCCGTTGGCCGGGCTGAAGATGTTGTTCGTGCTCATCATCAGCACGTGGGCCTCGGCCTGCGCCTCGATGGACAGGGGCAGGTGCACGGCCATCTGGTCGCCATCGAAGTCGGCGTTGAAACCCTTGCAGACCAGGGGGTGAATCCGGATGGCGTTGCCCTCGACCAGCACGGGCTCAAAGGCCTGGATACCCATGCGGTGCAACGTGGGGGCGCGGTTCAGCAGCACGGGGTGCTGGTAAATTACCTCTTCCAGGATGTCCCAGATCTGCTGCTCGCGCCGCTCGAGCATCTTCTTGGCGCTCTTAATCGTGTCCGCCAGGCCACGCTCCCGCAGCTTGCGAATGATGAACGGCTGATACAGCTCGAGCGCGATCTTCTTGGGCAACCCGCACTGATGCAGGCTCAGCTCCGGGCCCACCACGACGACGCTGCGGGCGGAATAGTCCACGCGCTTGCCCAGCAGGTTCTCGCGGAACCGCCCCTGCTTGCCCTTGATCATGTCGGTCAGCGACTTGAGCGGGCGGTTGCTCGAGCCGAGCACCGGCCGGCGGCAGCGCCCGTTGTCAAACAGCGCGTCCACCGCCTGCTGCAACATCCGCTTCTCGTTGCGGATGATCACCTCGGGCGCGTTCAGGTCGATCAGCTTCTTGAGCCGGTTGTTGCGGTTAATGATCCGGCGATAGAGATCGTTCAGGTCGCTGCTGGCAAAATTGCCGCTGTCCAGCAGCACGAGCGGCCGCAGGTCCGGCGGAATAACCGGGATGACCTCGAGCACCATCCACTGCGGCTCGTTGCTGCTCTTGCGGATGGCCTCCACGAGCTTGAGGCGCTGCGAGTAATCCTTGATCTTCTGCTTGCTGTTGGTCTTACGCAGGGCCTCCAACAGTTCGGCCGAGAGCTGGTTGAGCTCAAGCTGCGACAGCAGCTCGCGGACCGCTTCCGCCCCCATCAGCGCGCGGAAGCCGGTATCGCCGTACTCCTCCATCGCCCGGCGGTACTCCTCTTCGGTCAGGAGCTGCTTCCGCTCCAGCTTGGAGGCGCCGGGGTCGACGACCACGTAGTCCTGGAAGTAGATGATCTTTTCCAGGTCAGAAGTCTTCATGTCCAGCAGGGTGCCGAGCCGGCTCGGCATGGCCTTGAAGAACCAGATGTGGACCACCGGGGCCGCCAGGTTGATGTGCCCCATCCGCTTGCGCCGCACACGGCTGTGGGTCACCTTGACGCCGCACCGGTCGCAGATCATGCCCTTGTGCTTGGTGCCCTTGTACTTTCCGCAGAAGCACTCCCAGTCCCGCTCGGGGCCGAAGATGCGCTCGCAGAACAGGCCGTCCTTTTCAGCCCGGTACGTGCGGTAGTTGATGGTCTCCGGCTTCTTCACCTCGCCGAACGACCAGGCCCGGATGTCATTGGGCGAGGCCAGCGAAATGCGAACCGCCGTGAAATCATTGATCCTGTCGTAGACAGTTTCGGCCATGGGTTCTTGTACCTCTCGTCTAACTGTCTTCCGCCTCGGCTCAGGGCCAGGGATTCACCCATGCACACGGGGCCGGCCAGCTAGGCATTGGTCGGGGGGACGCTGGCGGCCCTGGTCACCCAGTCTTCCGCCCGCATGGTCATGCCCACCAGACCGCGCGCCTGCCGGAACCCCAGCTCCTCACAAAAGTCGACTTCCGTGCCATACGCCACCAGGTCCACACGTTGCACGCCCGCGGTGTACATCGCGTCCAGGACGCGGCGGGCCATCTCTGTGGCGATGCCGTGCGTATCGTGCTCGATCCGGCCGTCGGTGCGGGTAACCGCCGCCGGTCCCTGGTACGCCGGATCCAGCTTGCACTCGGCCAGATACCCGCGCAGCCCGTCGCACACGCCGCGGGCGATCCCGATCAGCCGGCCCTCCGCGCGGGCCGTCACGAACGCGGCACAACTGGCCATCATCTTGCGCATCTGCTCCGGCTGGGCCGCGATGTTGTGGTTGAGACGGTGATAGAACTCTGCCAGCTCAGCGGGCGTGAGGTCCTGGCCGGTTCCATACACCACCTGCGGCACGTTTGGCTCCAGATACGCGGAGCGGGGGGCTAAATCAGACGCCGCTTCTCAAGCTGAATGTTCAGCCCCAGCCCACGAATCTCGTTACAGAGCACATCGAACGACACCGGGGTGCCGGCATCGAGCGTATGCGTGCCCTTGACCATGCTTTCGTAAATCTTGGTGCGGCCTTCCACGTCGTCGCTCTTGACCGTGAGCAGTTCCTGCAACACATACGCGGCGCCGTAGGCCTCCAGGCCCCAGACTTCCATTTCGCCGAAACGCTGCCCGCCGGTGCGGGCCTTGCCGCCCAGCGGTTGCTGCGTGATCAGGCTGTACGGCCCGGTCGAGCGGGCGTGAATCTTGTCGTCGACCAGGTGATGCAGCTTGAGCATGTAGATGAAGCCGACGGTCACCGGCTGATCGAAGGGCTCGCCGGTGCGGCCGTCGTAGAGCGTGACCTTGCCAATCAGCGGCATCTCGGTCAGCAGCTCGCCGGTGCGGCCGGCGTCGCGGATCACCGCCGGGTCCTGGCGCCGCTGGCGCACATGTTGGTTCGCCTCGGTCAGGCAGGCCCGAATCTGGGCCTCGGTGGCGCCGTCGAACACCGGCGAGATCACCTGGAAGCCGAGGACCGCCGCCGCCCAGCCCAGGTGCGTCTCCAGAATCTGCCCGACGTTCATCCGGCTCGGGACGCCCAGCGGGTTCAGCACGATGTCCGCCGGGGTGCCGTCCTCGAGGAACGGCATATCTTCCTCGGGCATGATCTTGGCAATCACCCCCTTGTTCCCGTGCCGGCCAGCCATTTTGTCGCCCACCGACAGCGTCCGCTTGGTCACGACATAGACCTTGACCATCTCCAGAACGCCCGAGGGCAGCTCGTCGCCGCGCTTCATGTGGCCGAGGCGGCGCTCACGCTCGACGGCGATCTCCTGAATCCGCGGTGTATAGCGGTCGTAGATGGCCTCGGCTTCCTCGCGCTTCCCGGCCGGCTTGACCCACTTGAGCGAGAAGGTCTCGATCTGCTCGAGAATTACGTCCGGGTTCTCGCTCTTGCCGACCTTCTGGCGGGTGTTCGGGTCGACCAGCATCTGGTCGGTGACCTTCTCGATCTCGTCCGTCATCTGGCGAAAGAGCTTGATCCGCTGCGCGTCGCACTCGGCCTGGAAGGCCTTCATCTGGCGCTCGATGTCTTTCTTCTGATCGTCGGCCAGGTGCGTCCGCCGGCTGAAATGGTTGGCGCCGATGACGATGCCTTCCTGACCGGCCGGCAGCTCGAGCGAGTCGTTCTTCACGTCCTCGCCGGCGCGGCCGAAGATGGCGTGCAGCAGCTTTTCCTCCGGGCTCAGCTCGGTCTTGCTCTTGGGCGAGACCTTGCCGACCAGGATGTCGCCCGGACCGACCCGCGTACCGATCCGCACGATGCCGCGCTCGTCGAGGCTGCCCAGGGCCCGCTCGGAGACGTTCGGGATATCGCGGGTGAACTCCTCGCGCCCCAGCTTGGTCTCGCGGATCTCGATGTCGTGCGATTCCACGTGTACGCTGGTGAATGCATCCGTCTTGACCAGCCGCTCGGAAATCAGGATCGCGTCCTCGAAGTTGTAGCCGTCAAACGTCATGAACGCGACCAGGAGGTTGCGCCCCAGGGCCAGCTCGCCCGCGTGGGTCGAGGCCCCGTCGGCGATGATCTGACCTTTCTTGACCTTCTGTCCCGGCCGCACCACCGGCCGCTGGTTGAGGCACGTCCGCTCGTTCAGCCCGACGAACTTGCGCAGGACGTATTCGTCGGTGTTGTCGAGCACGATGTAGCGCGCGTCCACGCCCGTCACGCGCCCGCTCTTGCGGGCCCGGATGACCATCCCGCTGTTCTCGGCCACCGTCCGCTCCATCCCCGTGGCGATGATCGGCGGCTCGGTGCGGATCAGCGGCACCGCCTGGCGCTGCATGTTCGAGCCCATCAGCGCCCGGTTCGCGTCATCGTGCTCCAGGAACGGGATCAGCGAGGCCGACACGCCCACCGTCTGCTTGGGCGAGATGTCCACGTAGTCGATGCCTTCCGCCGTCACCTGCTTCAGGTCGCCCTGCACCCGCGCCAGCAGCGTGCCCTCTTTGAGGGGGGCCGGCTTGCGCTTGCTGGCATCCTGGCGCCGGGCCAGGTACTCCTCCTTGGACTCGATCGCCGGCAGGCGCTTGCCATCGGTTTCGGGCTGGACGACGTCGGGGGGCGCAAGCGTGGCGCGCATCTCCTCGTCGGCCCGCAGATACACCACCTCGCCGTCGACCTTGCCGCGGGCGACCTTGCGGTACGCCGTGGTCAGGAAGCCGTACTCGTCGATCGAGCTGTAGATGCCGAGCGAGGCGATCAGGCCGATGTTGACGCCTTCGGGCGTCTCGATCGGGCAGATGCGGCCGTAGTGGCTGATGTGTACGTCGCGGACCTCGAACCCGGCCCGCTTGCGGTTCAGACCGCCGGGCCCCAGGGCCGACAGGCGCCGCTCGTGCGTGAGCTGCGCCAGAGGGTTGGTCTGGTCCACGACCTGCGACAGCTCGCTGCGCCCGAAGAAGAAGTCGATGCTGCTGGAAATGCTCTTGGTGTTGACCAGCTCGGCGATCTTGCCGATCGTTTCCGGGTCCTTCAGGCTCATGCGCTCCTGGACCGTGCGCCGCAGCTTGAGGAAGCCTTTGCGCAGCTCGTCCGCGGCCAGCTCGTCGATGGTGCGCAGGCGGCGGTTCCCCAGGTGGTCGATGTCGTCCACCTGCCCTTCGCCGGACCGCAGCGCCAGGATGTAGCGCAGCGACTCGACGAAGTCCTCCGGCCGCAGGACCATCTCGCTCTCGGCAATGCCCTTCTCAAACTTGCGGTTCAGGCGGAAGCGCCCGACCTTTCCCAGGCGGTAGCGGTTCTCGTCGTAAAACTTCTCCTGGAACAGCTTGCGGGCCTTGTCAAGCTGCACCGGGTTCCCCGGCCGCAACCGGGCGTAGATCCGCTGCAGGGCCTCTTCGTGCGTCTGGGAGCCGTCCTCGGCGAGCGTGTTCAGGATGATGGCGTCCGTGACCTTGCCGATCACGTCGATCTGCTTGATGGACGACTCGCGAATCTTGTTCAGCGACTCGCCAATCTGCCGCCCCGCGCCGACCAGCTCCTCACCCGTGTCGGGATCCACCACCGGGGCCACGGTCCACATGTCGGGCTTGAGCCCCGCGACCCGCGTCGACTTCACCAGATAGAACGCGCGGATGATCGCCTCGGTCGCGCCGAACTTCTCGTCCATGGCCCGCAGGAACGTGCTGGCGGGGATCTTGCTGCTCTGGTCGATCCGCACCGCCAGAACGTCCTTGCGCGTGACATTGATCTCGATCCACGAGCCCCGCTCGGGGATAATCCGGCAGGCGTGCAATGCCCGGTCGCCCTCCGCCGACACCTTCACGAAGTCCACGCCCGGCGAGCGGTGCAATTGCGACACAATCACCCGCTCGGAGCCGTTCACGATGAATTCCCCGCCCCCGATCATGATCGGGATTTCCCCGAGATAGATCGACTCCTCCTGCACTTCTTCCACATCCTTGCGGTGCAGGCGGACCTTGATGCGGAACGGCATGCCGTACGTCAGGCCGAGCTCGCGGCACTCGTCCGGCGTGTAGCGGGCCGGATCCAGTGCGTACTCCACATATTCCAGGCGCATGTTCCCGTCGTAGCTCTCGATCGGGAACACCTCGCGCAGGAGACCCTCCAGCCCGATCGACTCGCGCTCTCCCGGAGCCTCTGCGGCCTGCAGGAAGCGGGCATACGAGTCGGTCTGAATCTCGATCAAATCGGGCGTCTGGATCGCGTCGCCGTAGCGGCTGAAATCGCGTACCTTATTCACTTGCATGCGGGAAACCCTCGCGGCCGATCGAGCGTTCTATGATGAACCAAGGCCCCCGGCCAACATCGCCACCGGCGCACCGCGACCCCATTTGCCGAGTCGCCGCAAACAATCCCTGCGTGCGGACATACTCGCCGCCGCTAATACCCATTGCGCTCAGCAAAATCTGGCGGTCCGTCGCGTGCAACTGCGAAATCGTGCAAGCCACGTATTATGATGTTATGCTCGCCGCGACGCAAGTCCCGTTCGGCCGGTTTTCACACCAAGCCCACAATTTGGTCCGTCAACAGCGCGTTTCGCGCCAAAGGGAACCGAAGTCACCTGAAACCCATTGATTACCACGATAAGGCTGTGATTATGGGACGCACAATCGGAATCGACTACGGGACCCGGCGAATTGGACTAGCCGTCGCGGATCCCCGCGGCAGAATCGCCAGCCCGGCCGGAACTCTCCAGGCGTCCGGGAGCGCGCACATAGACACCGACCTCATCTTGCGCTGGGCCGCCGACAATGACGCCAGCCGGATCGTCCTCGGTCTCCCCGTCAGCATGGACGGCAGCGACAGCGATCAAACCAGGCTCACCCGCGCGCTGGCCGATGAGCTGCGCAAGCGGAGCCCATTACCCGTCGAGCTATGGGATGAGCGGCTGAGCAGCTTTCAAGCGGATCTGCTCCTCGACTCGGCGGACGTGCGGCCATCCCGAAAGAAGAAGCTGCGGGACGCCCTCGCCGCACAAGTCGTGCTCCAGTCGTATCTTGACGCGCATCAGCAATAGCACGGATTGCCGGGCTCGCGGCGGACCACAAAGCCTCTATAATCGCCGCCAAG